>OFJB01001107.1_pt1 | contig 11234 bp, 8 predicted proteins | sample 1775081 | NCBI WGS metagenome assembly OFJB01 (sample SAMN08195771, study PRJEB24354) | sludge metagenome | isolation source: initial sludge from phenol fed wastewater aerobic bioreactor | place: India: Nagpur | collected 2016-06-05 | reverse complement strand
CGGTCAAGGAGGCAGGGTTCTCCAAGCCCCGCATCGAAGGCGAAGACAACGGCGAATGGATCATCGTGGACTGCGGCGCGGCTGTAGCGCACATCATGCAACCGGCCATCCGCCAGTACTACCGCCTGGAAGAGCTGTGGGGCGACACCCCCGTGCGCCTGAAGCTGGGCGCCGCCAAGCCCCAGTCCAGCGCCGCCACCGAACTGGCTGAGAAGAAGTCGGCCCAGAAGGCTGCCAAGGCCGCAGGCAAGGCGCCCGCCAAGAAGGCAGCGACCTCCACCGTGGCCGCCCGTTCTGGCAAGGCCACCGTCAAGGCGGTCGCCAAGACTGCTGCGAAGACTGCAGCCAAAACAGCGCCGAAGCCTGAAGCAAAAACTGCGGCCAAGGCAGCACCCGCAAAGTCTGCCTCCAAGACCGGCGCCACCAAGCCAGCCAGCAAGACCACGGGCGCAGTAGCCGCCAAGAAGCCCGCCACCAAGACCCCCGTCAAGACCGTGGTGGTCAAACCCGCTGGCGCCAAGAAGCCCGCTGCCAAGAAGTCGCCGGCAGCCAAGTCCCCTGCACGTGCTGCCGCCAAGCCAGCTTCCGCATCGGGCTCCAAGCCCGCGGCCAAGAAGGCACCTGCTCGCAGCAAGGGCTGATCCGTTTCAGCTGCCGCGCGCTCCATCGCTTGCGCGCGGCAGCGGTGACTCCCTCACGCATCCAGGTTGATCCATGAAGCTGCTGATAGTGGCGGTCGGTCAGCGGGTGCCCGACTGGGCGCAGACCGCGTACGACGATTACGCCAAACGTTTTCCACCTGAACTCAAGGTCGAGCTCAAGGCCGTCAAGACCGAGCCGCGCGGCTCCAAGACGCTGGAGACGCTCTATGCCGCCGAGCGCGAGCGCATCGAGGCCGCCATTCCGCGCGGCACGCGCGTGGTGGCACTGGACGAGCGCGGCACCAATCTCACCACCAAGGCCCTGGCCGAACGGCTCAAGGGCTGGCAGCTGGGCGGTGACGATGTGGCGCTGGTCATCGGCGGCCCCGATGGGCTGGACCCCGCCTTTCGCCAGGCGGCGCACGAGCGGATTCGCCTGTCGGACCTGACCCTGCCGCACGCCATGGTGCGCGTGCTGCTGATCGAGCAGCTGTACCGCGCCTGGTCGGTGAATGCCGGGCATCCCTACCATCGTGAATGAAGCAGGCCCTTTGTGATGCTGGTCTGTGTTACTCCTGTTTTCATAGCTGCTAGCGCTTGATGAATAAGCGTATGGGATGTCCTACATCACTTCCTGCGGTCTGTGATAACACGGCCTCGGGCAGTCCGCTGCGTTGCTTTTCTTGCCAATAGCGGGGCTATTGGCTGCAAAAAGACGCCTTGCGGTCTATCCCGATCCGCGCCACCACCGACTTGCGAGGGTGATGCAAGACATCCCTAGCCGATTTTTATTCAAAATCCGTTCATGCCCGACTTCATCTACCTCGCCTCCCAGAGCCCACGCCGTCGCCAGTTGCTTGAACAGCTGGGCGTGCGGCACGAGTTGCTGCTGCCCAATGTGGAGGGTGACGAGGCGGAGGACGCCGAAGCCATCGAGGTGGTACTGCCCGGCGATGCGCCCACGGCCTATGTGGAGCGCGTGACCGCTCTCAAGCTCGACGCGGCCGTAGCCCGGCGTGCACGGCGCCAGTTGCCCGATGCGCCCATCCTGTGCTCCGACACCACCGTGGCGCTGGGCCGTACCATCTACGGCAAGCCGGACGATGCCGCCCATGCGGCGCGCATGCTGGCCGAGTTGGCGGGCCACGAGCACCGCGTGCTCACCGCCGTGGCGCTGCAGGTTGGGGCCAAGCGGCTGACGGCCCTGTCGGTGTCGCGCGTCACCTTCGCTGCCATGACCTCGGCGCAGATCGATGCGTATGTGGCCACGGGCGAGCCGCTGGGCAAGGCGGGTGCCTACGTCATCCAGGGCAGGGCGGCGGCGTATGTGGAACACCTGGCGGGCAGCTATTCGGGCATCATGGGGCTGCCGATGTACGAGACCGCACAGCTGCTCCGTGCCGCAGGCTTCCCGCTATAAGCAAGAACAACAGGTTCCAGAGCCATGCAACAAGACATCCTGATCAACTGGTCGCCCCAGGAAACCCGAGTGGCCATCGTCGAGCACGGCGCCGTGCAGGAGCTGCATGTGGAGCGCACGCTGGAACGTGGCCTGGTGGGGAACGTCTACCTGGGCAAGGTCTCGCGCGTGCTGCCAGGCATGCAGTCGGCCTTCATCGACATCGGGCTGGAGCGCGCGGCTTTCTTGCATGTGGCCGACGTGTGGCAGCGCCAACCCGATGGCGAGCCGCCCGCATTCGCCCGCAAGAACGAGCCGCAGGTGCCCATCGAAAAGCAGGTATTCGAAGGCCAGGCGCTCATGGTGCAGGTCATCAAGGACCCGATTGGCACCAAGGGCGCGCGGCTGTCCACGCAGATCAGCATCGCAGGCCGCCTGCTGGTGTTTTTGCCGCAGGACGACCATGTGGGTGTGTCGCAGAAGATTCCGCCTGCGGAGCGCGATGCCCTGCGCGCGCGGCTGCAGGCGCTGGTAGGCGACAAGTCCACGGGCGGTGGCGGCGGCTTCATTCTGCGCACCAATGGCGAAGACTCCACCGACGCCGAGCTGGCCGAAGACATTGCCTACCTGCGCAAGACCTGGGCACGCATCAAGGAGGCGTCGCTCAAGCAACCAGCCAAATCGCTGCTGCATCAGGACCTGGACCTGCTGCAGCGCGTGCTGCGCGACCTGGTGGGGGACCACACGCAGACCATCCGCATTGATTCGATGGAACAGTTCCAGCGCCTGCGCGCGTTCGGGCAGGAGTTCATGCCCGCAGCCGCCGGCAAGCTGCAGCATTACAAGGGTGAGCGCCCCATTTTTGACCTGTACTCCATCGACGAAGAGGTGGCCAAGGCCCTGGGCCGCCGGGTCGATCTGAAGTCGGGCGGCTACCTCATCGTGGACCAGACCGAGGCGCTGACCACCATCGACGTGAACACCGGCGGCTACGTTGGCGCGCGCAACTTCGATGACACCATCTTCAAGACCAACCTGGAGGCCGCCCAGGCCATCGCGCGCCAGCTGCGCCTGCGCAATCTGGGCGGCATCATCATCGTGGACTTCATCGATATGGTGCGCGACGACCACCAGCAGGCGGTGCTGTCGGAGTTCAAGAAGCAGCTCGCCCGCGACCGGGTCAAGACCATGTCGTCTGGCACGTTCTCGCAACTGGGCCTGGTAGAGATGACCCGCAAGCGCACCCGTGAATCCCTGGCCCACATGCTGTGCGAGCCCTGCGAGGTCTGCCAAGGCAAAGGCAGCGTGAAGACCGCGCGCAGCGTGTGCTACGACATCCTGCGGGAGATCCTGCGCGAAGCGCGCCAGTTCAACCCGCGCGAATTCCGCGTGGTGGCGTCGGCGCGGGTGGTGGAGCTGTTCCTGGACGAAGAAAGCCAGCACTTGGCGGGCCTCTCAGACTTCATCAAAAAACCCATCTCGCTGCAGGCCGAAAGCGCGATGGGGCAGGAGCAGTACGACATCGTGCTGCTGTAACAGCGCTCTTGATCGACTGAGGGCGTCAGGCCTCGATCTGCATCGATGGCCGCGCTTGCACCCGGGCTAGCCAGGCCTGTACATGCGGGTGTGCGTTGACAGGGGCACCCAGGTACTGGCTGTAGCCTACGACCGAGCCCACCACCAGATCCACCAAGGAGTAGTTGGCCCCCAGCATCCAGGGTTGCTGGGCCAGCCGCGCGTCCAGCAGGGCCAGCAACTCGCTCAGCTGACGCAGAACGGCTTCTGCCTGGGCGCTGTTACGCCACACCGCTTCGCCCTCTGTGGCCACATGTAGGCGACCCACCAGCGCGCCATAGGTCACATACGACCAAGTGCACCACGACAGCGCCTGCAGCGCCTCGGGCGTGCCGCCAGCGGGCCACAGGCCGCGCTCTACGCCAAAACGGTGGCCCAGCCACAAGTGAATGGCCAGAGCCTCAAACATCGGTGCGCCGTCCACCGTCAGCGTGGGCACCTTGCCGTTCGGGTTGAGGGCCAGGTAGTCGGGGCGGCGCTGCTCGCCGGTGCGGATGTCGATCTTGATGCGCTCATGTGGCACACCCAGCTCGGTGAGGGCGCAGGCGATGGGGGTGGCGCTGGACATGGGGTGCCAGTACAGGACGATGGACATGGAAAACTCCTCGGTTGTGGTGAAAGAAAAGGTGGAGCCACTGTAAGAACCATTGCGGACAGTTTCGGTCCTTGATTCAACGTACAGTGGCGGCATGCTCAGTTCTTCCACACGCCTGTTGCGCCTGCTGTCCCTGCTGCAAACCCGCAGCCACTGGATGGGCCCCGAGCTGGCCGAGCGGCTGGAAGTGCACCCGCGCACGCTGCGCAGGGATATCGACCGCCTGCGGCAGCTGGGCTACCCAGTGCAGGCCAGCAGCGGTGTGGCGGGCGGCTATGCGTTTCGGGCCGGACAGGCGCTGCCCCCGCTGCTGCTGGACGATGAAGAAGCCCTGGCCGTGTCGATTGCGCTGCGCACCGCCACTGCGGGTGCCGTGGGCGGCATTGAAGAGCCCGCCTTGCGTGCCTTGGTGAAACTGGAGCAGGCCATGCCCCTGCGGTTGCGTGAGCAGGTGGACGCGTTGCGCTCCACCATCTTGCCGCTGGACCGCCCCGGGCCGGTGGTGGAGGCCTCGCTGCTGGCTACGCTGGCATCTGCATGTTGCGACCAATTGCGGCTCATTTTTTCGTACGAAGATGGCAAGGGGCGTGCCACCCAGCGCTCGGTGGAGCCACAGGGCGTGGTGCACACCGGCATGCGCTGGTACCTGGTGGCGTGGGACTGCGACCGGGGCGACTGGCGCACCTTCCGCATCGACCGCATGGTGGCAAAGCCCGAAGTCGGCGCGCATTTCTCGCCGCGCCCCGGGCCGGACGGCGGCGACCTCAAGGCGTACGTGTCGCGCTCCATCACCGCAGCGCCGCACCCCGACCAGGCGCGGGTGGTGCTGCACGCGCCCTACGCAGAAATGGCGCGGCGCATTCCGCAGTCGGCCGGTGTGATCACCACGCTGGCCGATGGACAGCGGTGCCAGCTGCAAAGCCCCGCCAGCGATGCGCTGGTGTTCTGGCTCATGGCGCTGGATGTGGAGTTTGAGGTGCTGGCGCCCGCGTCACTGCAGCAGCGGCTGCGCGTGGCGGGGGAGCGGGCGTTGCGTTGCACTGGTGCACGCAGTTCGTGAGTTGGCGTCAGGGTACGAACCGGTACCCAATGCCCGCCTCGGTTCGCAAATGCCGGGGCATCGAGGCGTTGTCCTCCACCTTCTTGCGCAGGTTGGCCATGTGCACGCGCACGTAGTGCGTGTCTTCCGCATGGCCTGGGCCCCACACGGCCTTGAGCAACTGGGCGTGGGTGATGACGCGGTCGGGCTGGGAGGCCAGGTAGGTAAGCAGCTTGTATTCGATGGGCGTGAGATGCAGGGCTTCGCTGCCATCGCTACCTGCGCTGCGCTCCACCGTGCGGCGGGCCAGGTCCACGGTGATGGGGCCGAACTGGATGACGGGTGTGGCGTCGGCGCCGGATGCCCTTTGGCTGCGCCGCAGTTGCGCGCGTACGCGGGCCATCAGTTCGCCCGAACCAAAGGGTTTGACCAGGTAGTCGTCGGCCCCAGCGTCCAGCGCCGCGATCTTGCTGGCTTCGGCGCTGCGGGCCGAGAGCACGATGATGGGCATGGCCGACCAGGTGCGCAGGTCTCGGATCAAGTCCACGCCATCCCCGTCGGGCAGACCCAGGTCCAGCACCACCAGGTCGGGGCGGCGGGTACCGGCCTCGATCAAGCCGCGCTGCAGGGTGGCGGCCTCGTGCACGGTGTGGCCTTCGGTCTCCAGCGTCAGGCGCACAAAGCGGCGGATATCGGCTTCGTCTTCGACGATGAGGATGTGGGTGGGCAGGTCTGTCATGGGGATTGCGGGGCCGCGCGGTCAAACTTCGCTGGTGGTGTCTGCATCGGTGCCTAGGTCGGTGGGCGGTGTGCCGCATGGCAGCAGCAGCGTAAAGCGCGCCCCGGCAGCCTGGCCTTGAGCGTTCAAGATCGTATCGCCCCGGATGCTGCCACCATGCGCCTGAACGATGGCGCGGCAAATCGCCAGCCCCAGGCCCACACCGGGCGTCGCGCTCTCGCGGGCGCCGCGCTCGAACTTTTCAAACAGCAACTCTTCGCGGCCTTTGGGCAGGCCCGGACCTTCGTCGGTGAGGGTCAGTGCCACCGCGTCGCTTTGGGGCTGCGCGCTGATGTGGATGGTGGTGTCTGCGGGGGTGTACTTGGCGGCGTTTTCCAGCAGGTTGACCAGCACGCGCTCCATCAGCACGGCATCGATCTGCAGCAATGGCAGGTCGTCGGGCAGAGTCACTTCGACCCGGTGCGCCGCGATGGCCGGGGCGCTGGCGGCCAGGGCGCTGCCCACCACTTCTTCCAGCGGCTGCCAGGCCTTGTTGAGCTGCACGGCCCCGGCCTCCAGGCGGGCCATGTCCAGCAGGTTGTTGACCAGTGCGCTCATGCGCTGGGCGGATTGCTGGATGGCGCCGGTCAGCTCTTGTTGATGAGCAGGCAGGGGCGGCTGCACCATGGCCAGCGATTCGGCCAGGCCGACCAGCGAGGCCAGCGGCGTGCGCAGGTCGTGCGAGATGGCCGAGAGCAGCGAGTTGCGCAGCCGCTCGGACTCGATCTGCACGGTGCTCTTTTGCGCCACGTCGATGTAGTGGATGCGTTCGAGCGAAATGGCCAGCAGCGAGGCGCAGGTTTGCAACAGGCGGCGCGGTTCTACACCGGGTACCTGGCCTTGTGGCATAGCCACTACCAGCACGCCACGGATGCGCATGGGCGCCTTGAGCGGCAGCACCAGCGTGGGGCTGGAGTGCAAGGTGTCCGTGCCACGGCCTGCGGGCTCGCCGCGCTCAAACGCCCATTGCGCCACGGCCATGTCCACGGGGGCGGTGCCTCCGGGCAGCACCTGCAGGCGGTTGTCATCGTCGGCCACCACCAGCGTGCTGCCTGCGCTGAACTCGCCCGTGATGAAGCGTGCGCCAATCTCGGCCACCTGTTCGGGCAGCAGGGCGGCAGACAGGTCACGCGCCATGTCGTACAGGCTGCGCACGCGGTGTTCGCGGTCGGTGGCGGCCTCGGCCTGTACCTTGAGCCCGGCGGTGAGCTGGCCCACCACCAGGGCCACCACCAGCATCACGGCAAAGGTGACGACGTACTGCGCGTCGCTCACCGCAAAGTTGAAGCGGGGCGGCACAAAGAAGAAATCAAAAAACCCCACGCCCAGGAACGCCGCCATGATGGCCGGGCCGCGACCAAAGCGCAGCGCCACCCCCACCACCACCAGCAAAAACAGCATGACGATGTTGGTCAGCTCCAGCACATTGGCGAGCGGTGTGGCAATGACGGCGGCAATGCAGCAGGCCAGGGCGGCGGCGATGTAGCCGGGCCAGAATGCGGCGCGGGGGGCTGCTGTGCTGGTGCGGGGGGCTTTGCGGTCTGTAGCGGCGTCCCGGCCAGGCAGTGTGCCCACCTGCAGCAGGTCCAGGTCGCTGGCACTTTGTCCGATCTGCTCGGCCAGCGTGGCCTGCCAAGGCCAGCGCCGGGTGCTGCGCCCCATGACCACACGCACCAGGTTGTGTTCGCGCGCATAGCGCACCAGGGCCTGGGCGGGCTGCGCGGCGGGCAGCACGGCGCACGCGGCGGCGCCTAGTTGCTGGGCGATTTTCAGCGTGCGCTCCACCTGCGGGTGCAGAGTGGCCGACTGGCCTTGCTGCTCGGGCGTCTCCACATGCACGGCGTGCCAGGGCAGGTCGAGCTGGGCGGCCAGGCGGGCGCAGCTGCGCACCACTTTTTCGGCGTTGTCGCCCGTGCCCACGCAGGCCAGCAGGGCCTCGCGGTTGGGCCACACGGCCTCTGGCGTGGTGGTACTGGCGCGGCGGTAGGCGCGCATTTCGTCGTCCACCCGGTCGGCGGTGCGGCGCAGGGCCAGCTCGCGCAGGGCCAGCAGGTTGCCTTTGCGAAAGAAGTTGGCGGCGGCGCGCTCGGCCTGCTGGGGCAGGTAGACCTTGCCAGCTTTGAGGCGCGCCAGCAGCTCGTCGGGCGGCAGGTCGACCACCACCACTTCGTCGGCAGCGTCAAAAAACTGGTCGGGCACCGTCTCCCACACGCGGATGCCGGTGATGCCGCTGACGATGTCGTTCAGGCTCTCCAGGTGCTGCACGTTCATGGTGGACCACACGTCGATGCCTGCGGCCAGCAGCTCTTCGGCGTCTTGCCAGCGTTTGGGGTGGCGCGATCCGGCCACATTGCTGTGGGCCAGCTCGTCCAGCAGCACCAGGCCCTCGGGGTTCGCAGCGCCCCAGGCCAGGGCGGCGTCCAGGTCAAACTCGGGCAGGGTGCGGTCTTTGTAGGGCAGGGCGCGCAGCGGCAGGCGCGGCAGGTGTGCGGTCAGCGCCTCGGTGTCGGTGCGGCCATGCGTTTCGACCACGCCGATGGTGACGGGCAGGCCCTGCGCCTGCGCCGCCCGGGCGGCGGACAGCATGGCAAAGGTCTTGCCCACCCCGGCGCAGGCGCCAAAAAACACCTTGAGCCGCCCGCGCTGCTGCTGGGCCTGCTCTTGCTGGATGCGCTGCAGCAGCGCGTCGGGGTCGGGGCGATCCTGCATGGCTACAGTGTATCCATCAATTTGTATTCAAATTGGCCTCTAGCGCTTATTCATCAAGCGCAAGCAGCTATTGTTTTGGTAGCGCATCGAGCGCCAGGTTCAAGGCCAGCACGTTCACACGCGGCTCACCCAGCAGGCCCAGCCAGGGGTTTTCGGTGTGCTGCTGCACCAGGGCCTGTACCTGTGCCACGGGCAGGCTGCGAGCGCGGGCCACGCGTTCGGTCTGGTAGGCGGCGGCTGCGGGGCTGATGTGCGGGTCCAGCCCGCTGGCCGACGCGGTGACCAGGTCCACGGGCACGGGGCGGGTGTTGCCGGGGTCGGCAGCACGCAGGGCTTCAATGCGCGCCTTGACGGCATCGGTCAACGCTGGGTTGGTGGGGCCCAGGTTGGAGCCACCCGAGGCCGATGCGTTGTAGGGCATGGGCGCGGTCGCCGAAGGGCGGCCCCAGAAGTGGTCGGGCTCGGTGAACGACTGGCCGATCAGCTCCGAGCCCACGGCCTTGCCGCCCTGGGTGATGAGGCTGCCGTTGGCCTGGTGCGGGAAGGCCGTTTGTGCGACACCGGTCACGGCCAGCGGGTAGAGCAGGCCGGTGACGATGGACAGCACGACGAACAGCGTGAGGGCAGGGCGCAGCAGGCCGCCTGGGCTGGCGGGCACGTCGTCGCGGGGGATACGGATAGGCATACGATTTTCCTTGTCAGTGATTCGGGGAGCAGTGTTTAGGAATGGGAAGAGCTCAGGTCAGACCTGCGGCCGCCAGCACCATGTCAATCAACTTGATGCCAATGAACGGCACCACCATGCCCCCCAGCCCATAAATAGCCAGGTTGCGGCGCAGCAGCGCGGCGGCACCCACTGCGCGGTAAGCCACGCCCTTCAAGGCCAGCGGGATCAAAAAGATGATGATCAGCGCGTTGAACACCACGGCGGACAGGATGGCCGACGAGGGGCTGGCCAGGTGCATGAAGTTCAGCGCCGACAGCTGCGGGTAGGTGGTGACAAATGCCGCCGGGATGATGGCGAAGTACTTGGCAATGTCGTTGGCAATGCTGAAGGTGGTGAGCGAGCCGCGCGTCATCAGCATCTGCTTGCCGGTCTCGACGATCTCGATGAGCTTGGTGGGGTTGCTGTCCAGGTCCACCATGTTGCCGGCCTCTTTTGCCGCCTGGGTGCCGGTGTTCATGGCCACGGCCACGTCGGCCTGGGCCAGGGCGGGTGCGTCGTTGGTGCCGTCGCCCGTCATGGCCACAAGCTGGCCCTTGGCCTGGTGCTCGCGGATCAGCGCCAGCTTGGCCTCGGGCGTGGCCTCGGGCAGGAAGTCATCGACCCCCGCCTCGGCGGCGATGGCCGCGGCCGTCAGGCGGTTGTCGCCGGTGATCATCACGGTCTTGATGCCCATGCGGCGCAGCTCGGCAAAACGCTCCTTGATGCCGCCCTTGACGATGTCCTTCAGTTCCACCACGCCCAGTGCGCGCGCACCTTCGGCCACCACCAGCGGCGTCGAGCCGCGGCGCGACACCTCGTCCACCGCCTGCTGCAGCTCGGGCGGAAAGTGGCCGCCCAAGGCTTCCACGTGCTGGCGGATGGCCTCGGCGGCACCCTTGCGGATGGCGCGGCCGCCCTCCAGATCGACGCCGCTCATGCGCGTCTGCGCCGTGAAATGGACGAAATGCGCGCCAAGCTGCGCCACGTCGCGCTCGCGCAGATTGAACTTCTGCTTGGCCAGCACCACGATGCTGCGGCCCTCGGGCGTCTCGTCGGCAAGGGACGCGAGCTGCGCGGCGTCGGCCAGCTGCTGCTCGCTCACGCCCTGCGCGGGGATGAAGCTGCTCGCCTGCCGGTTGCCCAGCGTGATGGTGCCGGTCTTGTCGAGCAGCAGCACGTCCACGTCGCCCGCCGCCTCCACCGCGCGGCCCGAGGTGGCGATGACGTTGGCCTGCATCATGCGGCTCATGCCGGCCACGCCGATGGCCGACAGCAGGCCGCCGATGGTGGTGGGAATCAGGCACACCAGCAGCGCCACCAGCACGGTGACGCTGACCATGGTGCCGGTGCCCGACTGCGCCACGGCAAACGCCGAGTACGGCCCCAGCGTGACGATGACCAGCAGGAACACCAGCGTCAGCCCGACCAGCAGGATGGTCAGCGCGATCTCGTTGGGCGTCTTCTTGCGGCTGGCGTTCTCGACCATGGCGATCATGCGGTCGACGAAGGTCTCGCCCGGGTTCACCGCCACGCGCACCACGATCCAGTCCGACAGCACGCGCGTGCCCCCGGTGACGGCGGAAAAATCACCGCCCGACTCGCGGATCACCGGCGCCGACTCGCCCGTGATGGCTGATTCGTCCACCGAGGCCACGCCGTCGATCACCTCGCCGTCGGCGGCGATCACGTCGCCCGCCTCGACCAGCACGATGTCGCCCTTGCGCAGTTCGTCGGCTTCGATCGGCGTCCAGGCCAGTTCGCTGCGCGCGTGCGCCTGCTCGTAGGGGCCGGC
>OFJB01001106.1_pt1 | contig 11239 bp, 7 predicted proteins | sample 1775081 | NCBI WGS metagenome assembly OFJB01 (sample SAMN08195771, study PRJEB24354) | sludge metagenome | isolation source: initial sludge from phenol fed wastewater aerobic bioreactor | place: India: Nagpur | collected 2016-06-05 | reverse complement strand
CCGTCGTCAAGCTGGACGGAAGCGAGGTCGAGAAGGAGGAAGGCCGGCTGCTCGGCGAAGCGCGCACCGTGCCGATGTTCTCGGACCGCCGGCTGCTGTGGGTGCGCAACGCCGGCGCGCAGAAAAGCCTCGCCGACGACGTCAAGGCGCTGCTGGCCGAGCCGCCGCGGGACGCCGTCGTGCTGATCGAGGCGGGCGACCTGAAGAAGGGGGGCGGCCTGCGCGCCCTGGTGGAGGCCGCACCGGCGGGCATGGCGCTGCCCTGCTATGCCGACGAGGCGCGCGACCTCGACGGCATCATCGACGACGAGCTCGGCAGGGCCGGCATGACCATGACGCTGGAGGCGCGCCAGGCGCTGCGCAGGAGCCTCGGCGGCGACCGCCTCGCCTCGCGCGGCGAGATGGAAAAGCTCGTGCTCTATGCGCAGGGCAAGAGCGAGATCACGCTGGACGACGTGAAGGCCTCGTCGGGCGATGTGTCGGGCCAGTCCTTCGAAGACGCCATCGACGCCATGCTGGACGGGCGCATCGACGATTTCGACACCGCCTTCAGCCTGCAATGCCAGGCCGGCGGGCAGCCCTTCCTGGCGCTGGCTGCAGCGATGCGCCAGTTCCAAACGCTTCAGGCGATGCGCGGCGCCATGGAGCAGAGCGGCCGCAACGCCGCCGCAGTCGTCGCTTCTCATCGGCCGCCGGTGTTCTTCGCGCGCCGCAAGCTGGTCGAAAAGGTGCTGGAAAGGTGGAGCGCGGACGCCATCGGCCGCGCGCTGACGCGCCTGCAGGCGGCCGTGCTGCAGACCCGCCGCAGGCCCGAGCTTTCAACGGCGCTCGCCCGCCAGGCGCTGCTGGGCATCGCCGTGGAAAGCGCAAGACGCGGGCACAGGCCGGGCCGGTAGGCAGCTTCGCCAACCGTCAACCGGACACGTATAAAGTCGCTCCAGCTTTGTAATTGCCTGATTCCAAAAAGATATATCAGGACCACGCCAGGCGCCTCTATTGTTCCTGCTTGAGGCGGCGGCACAGATCATCGAGCTGCTCCAGCGTGCGATAGGCCACGCGCAACTCGCCGCCGCGATCCTTGTGGGCGATGGTCACCTTCATGCCGGTGGCGTCGGACAGGAGCTTTTCCAGGGCGAGCATGTCGGCGTCCTTCTGCGCCGCGGCCGAAGGCCTGTGCTCGCGCTGCTGCTCGGCCGGCATCTGCGCCAGCGCCTCGGCCTGCCGCACCGACAGGCCTTCCTCCACGATCCGCTTCGCCAGCCCGGCCGGGTCCTGCGCCGTGACCAGCGTGCGGGCATGGCCGGCCGAAAGCGCGCCGTCGACCAGCATGTCGCGGATCCCGCCGGGCAGCCGCAGAAGCCGCAGCGTATTGGCGACATGGCTGCGGCTCTTGCCGATCACCTGGCCGAGATCCGCCTGGCTGTAGCCGTGTTCGTCGATGAGTTGCTGATAGCCCTGCGCCTCCTCGATCGGGTTGAGATCGGCGCGCTGCACGTTCTCGATGATCGCTAGTTCCAGTGCGGTGCGATCGTCCACCTCCCGTACGATGACCGGAATTTCGATCAGCCCGGCGCGCTGCGCAGCACGCCAGCGCCTTTCGCCGGCAATGATCTCGTAGCGGTCCTGACGGCCCGGGGCCGGGCGCACCACGACCGGCTGCACCACGCCGTGCTCGCGAATGGATTGCGCCAGATCGGTCAGGTCCGCATCGCCGAAATGCCGCCTCGGATTCTTCGGATTGGGCGACAGGAACTCGATCGGCACCTTGCCGTCCGCTGCGGCGCGCGGCTTCTCGGCGGCAGGCTCGGGCCGGTCGATCTCGCCGATCAGCGCCGCCAGCCCCCGCCCCAGCCGTCTTCTTGAAGGATCGTCGTTCATATCTTTCCCGGTCGTTACGCTATCGAATTGGTCAAGCCGCGCGCAACCGGCGCTCGCGGCGGATCACTTCGGAGGCCAGTTGCAGATAGGCCTGGCTGCCGGTGCATTTGAGATCGTAGAGAATGGCCGGCTTGCCATAGGAAGGCGCTTCCGAAACCCGGACATTGCGCGGGATCACGGTTTCATAGACCTTGTCGCCCATATGGCTGCGAACGTCCTGCACCACCTGGTTGGCCAGATTGTTGCGCCCGTCGAACATGGTCAGGACGATGCCCTGGATCGTGAGACGCGGATTGATCGAGCCGCGCACCTGCTCCACCGTCTCCAGCAGTTGCGACAGGCCCTCAAGCGCGAAAAACTCGCATTGCAGCGGCACCAGCACGGAATCGGCGGCGGCCATGGAATTCAGCGTCAGCAGGTTGAGCGAGGGCGGGCAGTCGATCAGCACATAACCGAAGCTCGCCGTTTCCCGCAGCGCGTTGCGCAGGCGCAGCACCCGGTCGGGCGCCGAGGCGATCTCCATCTCGATGCCTAAAAGGTCGAGCGTCGACGGCACGATCGACAGACCAGGCACCGCGGTCGGCACGGCGGCCGATTCCACGTCGAGGCCGTCGGCCAGCACATCGTAGGACGACACGGTGCGATCGCGCCTGTCGATACCCAGGCCGGTCGAAGCGTTGCCTTGCGGATCGAGGTCCACGATCAGCACCCGTTCGCCGATAGCCGCAAGTGCGGTGGCGAGGTTAATGGCGGTCGTGGTCTTGCCGACGCCGCCCTTCTGGTTGGCCACTGTGATGATTCGCGGTCCAGTCTTGGTCATCGCTTCCGCCGAAAATTCATTGCAGCCGGACTGTCTCGTCAGGCCTTCCGCAATGCGCGCAATTCGAGAATCACGCTCTGCGGATCGACCAGGCTCGTGTGTTCTACCAGATCGAACCGCCAGCGGTGAGCGCTTTCTTCCACCTCGCGCTGGTAATCCCTGCCTTTGTGAAACAGGCCCCGCGCGCCCGCCAACAGCCACGGCGCCGAAAGATCCAGCAGGAGGCCGAGCGGAGCCAGGGCACGGGCCGTGACGATTTCAGGCTGGGCAACGAACGCGGGGGCATCCTCTATCCGGCGCGCGACCACGCGTGCCGGCAGGCCGAACTGGCCGATCATCGCCTGGAGGAACCCGGCCTTCTTGCGGTTGCTCTCGACCAGGTCGATGGAACCCCCTCGCTCCGCGAGCAGGAATGCCATGACGAGCCCGGGAAAGCCGCCACCCGATCCGAGGTCGACCCACAGGCGCGCTGTCGGCTCGATCCTCGCCAGTTGCGCGCTGTCCAGTATGTGCCGGCGCCACAGATCGTCCTGCGTCGAGGCAGCGACGAGATTGATGCTCCGGTTCCATTTCCTGAAATGGGTTTCGAACTCTCGCAGGCGGTCGAATGTTTCACGTGAAACCTCCCCGGCGACGGCGCGGAACTCCTCGAAGCCGCCAGGATTCACGCCGCCCCCTCACGCTCGGCACCAGACATGCGGCTCTCGTGATTGCGGACATGAGCTACGATCAGCGCCAGCGCCGCCGGGGTCATGCCGTCCATGCGCTGCGCGTCGGCAATCGAGCGCGGCCGCCGCTCACGCATCTTCTGTTTCAGCTCGTTCGAGAGGCCGGCAACATAGGTAAAATCGAGCGCCTCGGGAATCGTCCGACCTTCCTCGTGCCGGATCTGCTCCGCGTCCGCCCGCTGCCGGTCGAGATAGACGGCATATTTGGCCTCCGTCTCCAGCGCTTCGGCCGTCTTCGCATCAAGGTCGCCGAAACGGGGATCGATACGGGCCAGCCAGGCTATATCGACACCCGGATGCGCCAGCAGGTCATAGGCCGACCGCCGCACACCGTCCCTGTTGATCTCCAGCCCGTGGCGCGCCGCTTCGTTCGGCGTCAGCTTCGTGTTTCTGGCCAGCTCGCGCGCGCGCTCCACCCGGGCCTGGATTTCGCGGAATTTCGCCGCCCTTTCCGCGGACACGATGCCCAGGGCCATCGCTTTCGGGGTCAGCCGCTCGTCGGCATTGTCGGCGCGCAACGAAAGTCTGAACTCGGCGCGCGACGTGAACATGCGATAAGGCTCTTTGATGCCCCGGTTGATGAGGTCGTCAACCAGCACCCCGATATAGGCCTCCGTCCGACTGAGCGTCACGGGCGCCTCCTTCGCGGCGCGGCGAGCGGCATTTATCCCGGCCAGAAGTCCCTGGGCCGCCGCCTCCTCGTAGCCCGTCGTTCCATTGATCTGTCCCGCCAGGAAAAGCCCTTCGATCCGCCGGGTTTCGAGCGTCGGCCCAAGCTCACGCGGATCCACATGGTCGTATTCGATCGCGTATCCGGGCTGGAGTATCTTCGCACGGGTCAGGCCCGGAATGGTCTTGAGCAGTTCGAGCTGAACATCTTCCGGCAATGACGTGGAAATGCCGTTCGGATAGATCGTCTGATCGTCCAACCCTTCGGGTTCCAGAAATATCTGATGACCTTCGCGATCGCCGAACTTAACGATCTTGTCTTCGATCGAGGGACAATAGCGAGGCCCGATCCCTTCTATGGAACCGGAATACATTGCCGACCGGGTGAGATTTGCCCTTATCACGTCATGCGTGGCGGCCGTCGTCCGGGTGATCCCGCAATCCACCTGTGGAGTCGTAATCTTTTCCGTCATCAGGGAAAACGGCACCGGATCCGCATCGGCCCGTTGCATTTCCAGATCGCCCCAGTCGATAGTCCGGCCGTCGAGACGCGGCGGGGTTCCCGTCTTGAGGCGCCCCAGGCGGAAGCCCGCTCGGTTTAGGGTCGCAGACAATCCCACGCTGGCCTGTTCGTTCATCCGGCCGGCAACGATTTTCCGACTGCCGATATGGATCAGCCCGCGTAGAAAAGTTCCGGTCGTCAACACGGCGGCATCGCAGCCGAATCGACGTCCATCGGCGAGAACGACCGCGGATACGCGCCCGTCAACGATCTCCAGATCGAAGACCTCTCCCTCGATCACCTCCAGATCGGACTGCTCCTTGATCGCGGCCTGTACGGCCTGGCGATACAGCTTCCGATCCGCCTGGGTCCGCGGTCCCCGCACGGCCGGGCCTTTGCGTCTGTTGAGCAGCCGGAACTGGATGCCGGCGGCATCGGCGGCACGGCCCATAAGACCGTCCATCGCATCGACCTCGCGAACCAGATGACCTTTGCCAAGGCCTCCGATGGCTGGATTGCAGGACATCACGCCGATGGTGTCCTGCCGTAGGGTGACCAAGGCCGTCCGGGCGCCCGCGCGCGCAGCGCCCGCGGCGGCCTCGCAACCCGCGTGACCTCCACCTATTACAACGACATTATACCGGCCATCCATGATCCGATCTCCTTAGCTGCCGGAATTGGATTCCGCACGCCGCCATGTCAAGCGAAACCCGAAGGTTTCACGTGAAACATGCACGCGGTCGCCCGGACTCGCATGGCGGGTGTTTCACGTGAATCACTTGCCGACGCAGAACTGGGAGAATATCACATCGAGCAGATCTTCCGCGTTCACGGCTCCGACAAGTCTGCCCAGGCTGTCGGACGCCAGCCGCAGTTCTTCGGCCCGAAGTTCCTGGTGGGCCATACCCCTTGCGGCCGCCCGCCTCAGTGCGGCATGGGTTTCCATAAGTAATTCGACATGCCGAAGGCGCGAAGGCAGTATATCGCTTTCGGTCGCCGACTCCGTCGCGGCGCGGTCCGCTATGCGTGCAATCAAATCCGACAGCCCTTCGCCTGTATGTGCCGAAACGGTCACGTCGTAGTTCGATCGCGCCGCCCCGCTCCCCTCTTCCGCCGCAACGAGATCCTTCTTTGTCCCGACCCGCAGAACCGCAGCCGCGTCCGGCGCCTCGGCCATAACGGGATCGGACATATCTTCCAGCCAGAGCACGAGATGCGCCTGCCGCGCCTTCTTCATTCCCCGTTCGATGCCGATGCTTTCCACCTTTCCAGCTCCGCTCCGAATGCCGGCCGTATCCGCAAGCCGGATCTTGAAATCCCTCACGTCCAGATCGACCTCGAGAAGATCTCTCGTCGTGCCGGGCTCGTCGGTGACAATCGCCACTTCCCGCTTTGCAAGCGCATTGAACAAGCTGGACTTTCCTGCATTCGCCGCGCCGACAATCACCACCTCGAACCCTTCCCGGAGGATTTCTGCCGCCTTGAAACCATCCATATGCCGGTCGATCTCGTCTATCATCGTGGCGACGTCCGACCAGATTTCCGAAGAAACGGAACCAGGCACGTCATCCTCGTCCGCGAAGTCTATCTCGGCCTCGATCATGGCCCTTGCGTGAATGAGGCGCCGGCGCCAACCTTGGTAGAGCGTGCTCTGCGCCCCGCCCGCATTAAGCACGGCGAAACGTCTCTGCGCCTCGGTTTCGGCATTGATCAGGTCGGCGAGAGCCTCGGTTTCCGGAAAATCAAGCTTGCCGTTCAGGAACGCCCTGCGCGTGAATTCACCGGGCTCCGCATGGCGTATGCCGCCGAGCTTCGCCAGCGTCTCGAGAAATGTCGCGACCACCGCCTTCCCGCCATGCAGGTGAAACTCGGCCGCGTCTTCTCCCGTGACGCTGTTCGGACCCGGAAAGAACACGACAAGACCCTTGTCCAGCATGCGGCCGGCCGGATCGACGAATTCCCGCGCCGCCATGACACGCGCCGGAGGCATTGTGCCGGCAATTGTTTCGACAGCGAATCGAGTATGCGGCCCTGAAAGGCGAACCACCGCGATGCCGGCGGGAAGACGTCCGCTGGACAGCGCGGCTATCGTATCCTTGAATATCATTTGCCCCTCGCGGCCATACGCTCTAGCCTCACCCTACCACCGAACGCTCGGAGCGCTCCGCCTTGCTACCGCAACGCAATTTGCTGGCCGAGGAGGCCAGCCACTATCTCAAGCAGCACTCCGGCAATCCGGTCCAGTGGCGGCCATGGTCGGCCACCGCGCTCCAGGAGGCCTCGGTGCTGGACCGGCCGATCCTGCTTTCGATCGGCTACGCCGCTTGCCACTGGTGCCATGTCATGGCTCACGAGTCCTTCGAGAACCACGATGTGGCCGCCGTCATGAACCGCCTCTTCGTCAATATCAAGGTCGATCGCGAGGAGCGGCCCGATATAGACCAGATCTACATGGCCGCGCTTTCCGCGATGGGCGAGCAGGGTGGCTGGCCGCTGACCATGTTCCTGACGCCCGATGCCAAGCCGTTCTGGGGCGGCACCTATTTTCCGCCCGAGCCGCGTTATGGCCGGCCCGGCTTTGTGCAGGTGCTGGAGGCGGTGGACAAGGCCTGGCGGGAACAGCGCGGCAGCATCAGCCAAAGCGCCGACCGTCTCCTGGCCCATGTGGATGCGCGCCTTGCCAGCCGCGCCGCCGTCGAAGATCAGCTGACCGCTGCGGCGCTCGCGGATCTCGCCGCCGGCATAGACCAGATGATCGACCCGCAGGCCGGAGTGTTGCGCGGCGCGCCCAAATTCCCGAACGCCCCGTTCATGCAGACATTGTGGCTTTCCTGGCTGCGCGACCGGAACCGGAAGCATCGCGACGACGTGCTGCTCAGCCTCGAGCTGATGCTCGCCGGCGGCATCTACGACCATATCGGCGGCGGCCTCTGCCGCTATTCGACCGATGCCGACTGGACCGTGCCGCATTTCGAGAAAATGCTTTACGACAATGCGCAGCTGATCCGCTTTTGCAACTGGGCTTTCGCCGAAACCGGCAATCCTTTGTTCCGGATACGAATCGAAGAGACGATTGCCTGGCTTCTGCGCGAGATGAGGGTCGAGGACGGAGCGTTCGCCTCGAGCCTCGACGCCGACAGCGACGGAGAAGAGGGCCTTTTCTATACCTGGACCGAGCGCCAGATCCGTTCCTGCCTCGATGACGGCGAGGCGCAGCTATTCCTGCGGCATTTCCATCTCACCGCGCCGCCAGCATGGGAAGGTGATCCGATCGTCCGCCAGACCCCCGCACAGCAGGCCGGAAGCCTCACACACCCCCAGGAGATCGCGGCGCTCAAGGAAAAGCTGCTCCAGAAAAGGCAAAAGCGCGTGCGGCCGGGTCGGGACAGCAAGGTCCTCGCCGACTGGAACGGCCTGGCCATTGCCGCGTTGGCCGAATGCGGCCGATCCTTTTCACGCCCGGATTGGGTTGAAGCAGCCCGCAAGGCCTTCCATCAGATCATGGCCGCAAGACAGAACGGTCGAATTCCCCATTCGATGCTCGGAGAAGCAAAGCTCTTTCCCGCCCTATCGAGCGACTATGCGTCCATGGCAAACGCGGCGATCGCCCTGTTTGAAGCCACACAGGATCAGATATACATCAACGAAGCCAACGCATTGCTGGAGGAACTCGATCTCTGGTATCAGGACGAAAGCCGAACCGGATATTATCTGACGGCATCCGACAGCTCAGACGTCCCCATCCGCATCAGGGGCGACATCGACGAGGCCGTTCCTTCGGCAACCGGTCAGATCATCGAGGCGTTGACGCGTCTTTCCACCTTGGCGGGGGATTCGGCCGGCTACGAAAAAGCCGTGAAAATTGCTTCGCATGCAGCCGGAAGGGCCCGCAACCAGCAATACGGTCAGGCCGGCATCGTCAACGCCTGTGCTTTGGCTGCCCAGCCATTGAAACTGGTCCTCATAGATGACCCCGACAAACCGGCTTTCGTATCGGCAGCGAATCGATATCCCGACCCTCGCCGCGTCGATCTCGCATTTCCCTTGGGAATATCCGCAGAAAGCACCAGGCTTCCCGGCGGACTCCTGCCCCCCACCGGCAGGCCAGGCGCCTTTTTATGCACCGGTCAGGTCTGCCTGCCGGTCATTGAAGATCCTGCGGAATTGCAGCGGTACCTGCATGGCCGTTCGGATGGAACGGCATAATAGACAACCGAACGAGAAAAGCCCGACTTTGAGCCGGGCTTTTCTCGTTCATAAAAGAAACTACGACCCTCAGGTATTCATCGAATCGAAGAAATCCGAATTCGTCTTGGTCTGCTTCAGCTTGTCGATGAGGAACTCGATCGCGTCGGTCGTACCCATCGGCGCCAGGATGCGGCGCAACACGAATATCTTCTGCAGGTCGGCGCGCTGCACCAGCAGATCCTCCTTGCGGGTGCCCGATTTGAGGATGTCCATCGCCGGATAGATGCGCTTGTCGGCGACCTTGCGGTCGAGCACGATTTCCGAATTGCCGGTGCCCTTGAACTCTTCGAAGATGACCTCGTCCATGCGGCTGCCTGTGTCGATCAGTGCCGTGGCGATGATCGTCAGCGAGCCGCCCTCCTCGATGTTGCGGGCCGCGCCGAAGAAGCGCTTCGGCCTCTGCAGGGCGTTGGCGTCCACGCCGCCGGTCAGCACCTTGCCGGACGACGGCACGACGGTGTTGTAGGCTCGGCCCAGCCGGGTGATCGAATCCAGCAGGATGACCACATCGCGGCCATGCTCGACCAGGCGCTTGGCCTTCTCGATCACCATCTCCGCGACCTGAACGTGCCGCGCGGCCGGTTCGTCGAAAGTGGAAGACACCACCTCGCCCTTCACCGAGCGCTGCATGTCGGTCACCTCTTCCGGCCGCTCGTCGATCAGAAGCACGATCAGATAGCATTCGGGATGGTTCGCGGTGATGGAATGGGCGATGTTCTGCAACAGCACGGTCTTGCCGGTGCGCGGCGGCGCGACGATCAGGCCGCGCTGGCCTTTGCCCAACGGCGCCACGAGATCGATGACGCGGGCCGACAGATCCTTGGTCGGCGCCTCGATCTCCATCTTCAGCCGCTCGTTCGGATAGAGCGGCGTCAGGTTGTCGAAATGGATCTTGTGCCGGATCTTTTCGGGATCGTCGAAATTGATCGTATTGACCTTCAGCAGCGCGAAATAGCGCTCGCCTTCCTTCGGGCTGCGGATCGGCCCTTCCACCGTGTCTCCGGTCTTGAGCGAAAAGCGGCGTATCTGGGAGGGCGAAATATAGATGTCGTCCGGACCCGGCAGATAATTGGCATTGGCCGAGCGCAGGAAGCCGAAACCGTCCTGCAGCACTTCCACAACGCCGTCGCCGATGATTTCGATATCCTGCGCCGCCAGCTTCTTCAGGATCGCGAACATCAGCTCCTGCTTGCGCATGACGCTGGCATTCTCGACCTCGAGCGACTCGGCGAAGGCGATCAGGTCGGTCGGCTTCTTGTTCTTGAATTCCTGGAGCTTCATTTCCTGCATGGATGGACTCTGAGTGGGGTCTTGGGGAGTATCGGCTGAAACGCGATAAATGTCGGGCGCGGCTATGGAGAGTGGAAAACGCGGCGCATGACGGGAAGTAAGACCCGTCTTTTATCGTCGCATGCACCAAAGAGCAAGCCGCCTTTTCGTCGTGACGCTCTTCAGAACGGCTTCACGATCACGAGGATCACGATGGCGATCATCAGCAATGTGGGTATCTCGTTGACGATCCGCCAGTGCCGCGCCGGCTTTTCGTTACGATCTTCGGCAAATTTTCGCACCGCGCCGGAAAGATAGCCATGAACCGCAGACATCAGGACGACCAGGGTGATTTTGGCGTGCAGCCATCCGCCATGGAAACCGAATCCCTTCCACGCCAGCCAGAGCCCGAAGGCCCAGGTCACGGTCATGGCCGGATTGATGATGCCCCGCAGCAGGCGGCGCTCCATCACCTTCATCCGCTCGCTCTCGGCGGTGCCGGGCACCACCATGCAGTGGTAGAGCGCCGTGTAGAATGCCACCTGCTGGCTGTGGGTTCCACCCGAAACCTCAATCTTGCTCAGCTCGCGGTTCCAGCTGGCTAGGGTTTGGTTTCGTACGGCGTCAAAATCCCATCCCTTGCCTTCGGCGTCCATATTGGCTAGGGCACCATCGATGCTTACGGCCGAGAGCGCTACCTTTACCACAATTTGCTCACCGGCCTTGGTTTTAAATTGGAAGTTACTCTTAAGCGCCTTGCCAGATACGTGACCACGAACGGGGCCAAAGGGATCGGAGGGGCTATCCTTGAGGGGTGTTACCTCCATGGCGCTCTTGTCGTTGGTGGCGGTAAAGGCCTCCTCAAACGGTTTGGAGAACCTGATGACGAAGTAAACGGGCTGTCGCTCGGCCCAGGCCCTGGAGAGGCGGTAGCCGTGAACCTCGGTATCGCTCACCACCTCAATCCAGGAGTCGAGCACCTCGTCGCGGTGCTCCAGGTCGAGCAAAATATTGGCCTCCTTGCTCTTGGGGAAGGTATAGCGGTGGTAACCTACGTGGGGCGTGGCGGTGAGCTCCACCGATTCGATGGTGTGCACCACCGTCCAGAAGCTCTGGCGCGCCACC
>OFJB01001105.1_pt1 | contig 11239 bp, 11 predicted proteins | sample 1775081 | NCBI WGS metagenome assembly OFJB01 (sample SAMN08195771, study PRJEB24354) | sludge metagenome | isolation source: initial sludge from phenol fed wastewater aerobic bioreactor | place: India: Nagpur | collected 2016-06-05 | reverse complement strand
GCCATGGAGCGCCTCGTGCTGGACTGGAGCCGGTGAGCGGGCCGCTCGAGGGCCAGGTCGCGCTCGCGATCCCGCGCCGCGTCCCGTCGACCTCGACCGCCGTCGGCCGCGAGGACCCGCGACCACGCTCGTCGGAGGCGGAGCTGGTCGTCGACGGCCGGGTCGAGGACGGGGCCGGCCGACCCGTGGCGCACGCCGTCGTCAGCGTGGCGACCCTCGACGGGGATGCCGTCGACTGGGCCCGCAGCGAACCTGACGGCACGTTCGTCGTCGCGGTGCCGCGATGGGGGCAGTTCGCCCTCGTCGTGTCCGCCGCCGGGTGGGCGTCGCGCGCCGTCGTCGCGGACCTGACCGACGGCGACTCCCCGACCGTCCTGCGCCTCGAGCGCCCGCTGCGCCTGTCCGGCCGGGTCCACGGCCCCCCGCCCGGACTGGCCACCGTGACGCTCGTCGACGACAGCGGGGAGATCTGCGAGGCGACCCGCACGGACCAGGACGGCTCCTTCGGCCTGCCGCTGCCACCGCCCGGGCGCTACGTGCTCGCGGCCGTCGACGGGCGCAACGGGGCAGCCGCGGACCTCGTCGTGGGGTCGGACCCGCTCGTCGTCGACCTGCACCTGCCCCCGGCGGCCCGGCCATGAGCACCCGCGACCGCATCCTCGAGGCGGCCCAGCGGCTGTTCGCCGAGCGCGGGTACGCACGCGTCAGCATCCGTCAGATCGCCGCCGAGGCCGGCGTCTCGCCGGCCCTGGTGATGAAGCTCGGGGTGAGCAAGGAGCAGATCCACGCCGACGCCACGCCGCCGCGGCAGCCGCCGCTGAGCCCCGACTGGCCCGACGACGAGGTGGGCGCCGAGCTCGTCCGCCGGATCCTCGCGCGCCGCGACGACGGAGCGGTGGAGCCGTGGATGCACGACCTGCTCGCCGTCCTCGACGCACCCGACCCGGCGGCTGCTCGCGCCGACTTCGAGGCGCACTACGTCGATCGCCTGGCGAAGCGCGTGTCGGCAGGTCCGCGCCAGCGTGAGCGCGCCGAGCTCGTCGCCGCGCTCATGCTCGGTCTCGCGACCGCACTTCGCCCGCTTCGCCTGGTGGCCGAGGACGAGGACTGGGTCGTCGAGCGCTACGGCGCGCTGGTCCAGTCACTCATCGACGGCTAGACCGGGGCCATGCGCCGGTCCGTTTCGGCGAATGTCCTCGTCCGAGCCGGACGGGCGTGCCACCCTCACGGCACATCACAGGCAAGGAGCCCCGTGGCCGAGGAGACCCCGCTGACCGCGCGACGCCGGGCGGCGTCGTGACCACGCCCGAGCAGACGACGGGGGAACCCGCCGGACTCCGTCTCGGGCCGCTCGCCCGGTGGCTCGCGTCGGTCGGCGCGCCGATCGACGCCGTCGGGCCGCTCTCCGCGCGGCTCCTGCCGGGCGGCCGGTCGAACGTCACGTACCGGCTCACCGACGTGCACGGCTCCAGCGTCGTCGTGCGCCGACCACCCCTGGGCCACATCCTGCCGAGCGCCCACGACATGTCACGGGAGTTCCGCGTCCTGCACGGCCTGGGCCAGGTCGGGTTCCCGGTACCGGAGGCGATCGCGGAGTGCACGGACACGGAGATCATCGGTGCGCCGTTCCTCGTCATGGCGTACGTCGACGGTCGCGTCATCGACAGTCAGCCCGCCGCCGAGGAGCTCTCCCCCGCCGAGGCCGACGGAGTGTGCGCCGCCCTCGCGGACACCCTGGCCGACCTGCACGAGGTCGACGCGGGTGCTGCCGGCCTGACCGACCTCGGCCGACCCGAGGGGTACGTGGAGCGGCAGGTCCGCCGGTGGAGCCAGCAGTGGGAGCTCACCAAGGTGGAGGAGCTCGCGGACATCGACCGCCTGCGCACCTGGCTCGCGGAGGCGGTGACCCGCCTGCCGGCAGACCTGCCCTGGTCGGTCGTCCACGGTGACTACCGACTGGACAACGTCATCGTCGCTCGTGACGACCCGCGGATCGAGGCCGTGCTGGACTGGGAGATGTCGACGCTCGGAGACCCCGTCGTCGATCTCGCGGTCGCGCTCGTGTACTGGTCGCAGCACGGTGACGGGCTTCGCGCGACGGTCCCGGTGGCCGAGCACATGACGGACGGTCCGGGCTTCTGGTCGCGGGCGCAGCTCATCGACAGGTACGCCGCGCGGTCAGGCCGGTCGATCGACCATCTGGACGTCGCGGCGGCGCTGGCGTGCTTCAAGCTCGCGGTCATCATGGAGTCGATCCGCTACCGCGCCCTGTCCGGCCAGCAGCTGGGCGCCGCGGCCGGCACGGGAGACGCGCTCGGGGTGGCGACGCGGTCGCTCGCCGCCCTCGGTCTCGCGGTCACGCGCGAGGGGACCCTGGCGGGCCTCGCCCACTAGATCGGCCGGCAAGAGCCGGGGTCCTCATGCTCGTGCGGCACGCCCCACCGAGGGACGTGCCGCACGAGGAGTGCCGGTGTGGCTAGGCGCTGACCGCGATCGGGCGGCGCTTGGACACGACGACGGCCGCGACGACGATGATCACCGCGACGAGCGCGATCGCCCAGCGCAGTGCCGTGTTGGCCGAGTCGCCGATGCTCAGCGTCACCACGGCGGGCGCGATGAGCAGGGCGACCAGGTTCATCACCTTGATCAGCGGGTTGATGGCCGGGCCGGCCGTGTCCTTGAACGGGTCGCCGACGGTGTCGCCGATGACGGTCGCCGCGTGCGCCTCGGAGCCCTTGCCGCCGAAGTTGCCGTCCTCGACGTACTTCTTCGCGTTGTCCCACGCGCCGCCGCTGTTCGACAAGAAGACCGCCATGAGCACACCGGTCGCGATCGTGCCCGCGAGGTACGCACCGAGAGCGCCGACGCCGAGGCCGAAGCCCACGGCGATCGGGGTCAGCACGGCGAGCAGGCCCGGCGTGATGAGCTCGCGCAGCGAGTCCTTCGTGACGATGTCGACGACCTTGCCGTACTCCGGCTTCTCGGTCCCCTCCATGATCCCGGGGTGCTCGCGGAACTGCCGGCGCACCTCGAAGATGACCGCGCCGGCCGCGCGGGACACCGCGTTGATGGCCAGGCCGGAGAAGAGGAACACGACAGCCGCGCCGATGATCAGGCCGACCAGGTTGGCCGGCGAGGCGACGTCGAGCACGCCGATGTACTGCAGGTTCTTGGCCAGATCGGCCGCGCTGCTCGAGAGCTGGGCGCCCGCGTCGCCCGTGGCGCCGATGATCGCGTCGCGGAAGGCCCCGAACAGCGCGGTCGCGGCGAGCACGGCCGTCGCGATCGCGATGCCCTTCGTGATGGCCTTGGTGGAGTTGCCGACCGCGTCGAGCCGGGTCAGGACGGCTGCGCCCTCGCCGTGCACGTCGCCCGACATCTCCGCGATGCCCTGGGCGTTGTCGGAGACCGGCCCGAAGGTGTCCATCGAGACGATGACGCCGACGGTGGTCAGCAGGCCGGTGCCGGCCAGGGCGATCGCGAACAGCGAGAGCAGCACGACGCCGCCACCGAGCAGGAAGGCTCCGTAGACCGCCGCGCCGATGAGCAGCGCCGAGTAGACGGCCGACTCCAGGCCGAGCGAGATGCCCGCGAGGATGACGGTGGCCGGACCCGTGAGCGAGCTCTTGGAGACGTCGTCGACCGGGCGACGGTTCGTCTCGGTGAAGTACGCGGTGAGCTGCTGGATGACCGCCGCCAGGACGATGCCGATGAACACGGCGCCGACGACGAACAGGCGCGGGTTGATCGAGTCCACCGTCTCGGACGCGGCGATGCCGCCGATGGACTCGATCTCGGCCCAGGTCGAGGGGACCCACGCGAAGACGGCTGCGATGACCAGGACCGCACTGATGACGGCGGAGATGAAGAAGCCGCGGTTGATGGCCGACATGCCCGACCGGTCACCGGAGCGGGGGGACACGGCGAAGATCCCGATGACCGCCGTGATGACACCGATGGCGGGGATCACGAGCGGGATGACGAGGCCGAGCTCGCCGAACGCGGCGATGCCCAGGATCAGCGCGGCCACCAGCGTGACGGCGTACGACTCGAACAGGTCAGCAGCCATGCCGGCGCAGTCGCCGACGTTGTCGCCCACGTTGTCCGCGATGGTGGCAGCGTTGCGGGGGTCGTCCTCGGGGATGCCCTGCTCGACCTTGCCGACCAGGTCAGCGCCCACGTCGGCCGCCTTCGTGAAGATGCCGCCGCCGACGCGCATGAACATCGCGAGCAGCGCCGCGCCGAAGCCGAAGCCCTCCAGCACCTTCGGTGCGTCGCCCTTGTAGACGAGGACGACGAGCGCCGCGCCGAACAGGCCCAGGCCGACGGTGAACATGCCGGCGACGCCGCCCGTGCGGAAGGCGATCTTCATGGCGCTCTGCTCGCCCGTGGTGTTGGCCGCCGCCGCCACGCGGACGTTGCCGCGGACCGCGAGCCACATGCCCATGTAGCCGGTGATGGCGGAGAACACGGCGCCGACGACGAAGAAGATGCTGCGTCCGATGCGCTCGCTGGAGGTGTCGGCCGGCAGCAGGAACAGGACGAAGAAGACGATGACCGCGAACACCGCCAGCGTCTTGAACTGCCGGTTCAGGTAGGCCGAAGCGCCCTCCTGGACCGCGGCGGCGATGCTCTTCATGTTGTCGGTGCCCTCGCTCGCGGCCAGGACCTGGCGAACCAGGACGGCGGCCACGACCAGCGCGGCCAGGGCGATCACGGCAACGACGACGACCGTCGTCAGGTTGCTGCCGCTCAGCTCGATCATCGGACTCCTCCAAGTGGCCGCACAGGCGACGAGCCTGAGCGGGGTGCGGACGACGCAGCCGACAATCCGGGCCGCGGTCGCGCGTTACTCTACGCAGCCGAAATCGGCAAGGGGGCTCGGTCTCTCAGTCGGGTCATTCGACGGCCTGTGAGGTATGTCACTGGTCCGACGCGATTCAGTCGCCTACCTCGCGTAGTACTCGACCACCAGCTGGACGTCGCACACGATCGGCACCTCGTGGCGGACCGCCGAGCGCAGGACGCGGGCCGCCAGCTGCTCCGGCCAGACCTCGAGATACGGCGGCGTCCGGTCCACGTTCGCCCCCTCGCGGGCGGCGACGAACACGTCCAGCGGTGCGCTGCGCGGACGGACGGAGACGATGTCGCCGTCGCGCAGGCGGTACGCCGGAAGGTCTACCCGGTCGCCGTTGACCATGAGGTGACCGTGCGAGACGAGCTGCCGCGCCTGGTAGATGGTGCGGGCGAGGCCCGCACGCAGGACGACCGCGTCGAGACGACGCTCGAGGTCGGCGACGAGGTTCTCGTCGGTCCGGCCCGGCTGTCGCGCGGCGTCGGCGAACACCCGCCGCAGGTGCTTCTCGGAGATGTAGTACTGCGCGCGCAACCGCTGCTTCTCCAGCAACCGGCGGCCGTACTCGGTCAGGTCCCGTCGACGCCGTCCGTGCTGCCCCGGGCGGTAGGGCCGCTCGTCGAGGACCTTCGCGCCCTTGGGCGTCAGGGCGATGCCGAGTGATCGGCTGAGCGACCCGGCCGGCTTGTGCTTCATTCGCGCACTCCTCAGTTTAAGTTAGGCTAACCTAACCTGATCTGAGGAGATCCGTCCACACCCGGAGGTGCCCGTGCCGATCACCGTCTCTCGAGCCGTCCGCGAGCACGCACCCCGCAACGCCCTGTGGTGCCGGGCCGGAGTGCGTGCGCTGATCGCCGACTCTTCCGCGAGCGCGGTCGCCGTCGTCGCGGACGTGCCCGTCCCGGTCCGGGAACGTCGCCTGGTCGACGGCCGGATCCTCATCCGGCCGGCGGACGGATGGGGCTGGCCGAACGACGAGCCGGACGCCGTCGGCGAGCTCCTCCTGGCGGCCGGCGGCCTGGGCCTGGCGGCCGTGGGCTGGTGGTCGCCGGACCGAGCGCCCGCTCTGGGTCCGCGTGACGCGTCGGGCGCGATCCTGTACCTGGAGGTCGCGGGCCTGACGCTGTGGGCCGGGTCCCACCGCATCTGCACCGAGGAGCCCGCGCGCATCCACGCGGTGCTGCAGGACTAGCCCCCCGTTTCGTTTGTCCCGGCTACGGGGACAAACGAGAGGGGGTCAGGCGAGCGCCTCGTCGAGGGTCGCGTGGAGCGGAATCACCACGTCCAGGCCGGTCAGCGCGAACACCTTCAGGACCCGCGGCGCGCTCGCGACGACGTCGAGGGTCCCTTCGGCCTCGCGCACGCGCTTGAGCGTCGTGACGAGGACACCGAGCCCGGTCGAGTCGATGAACGGAACACCCGTGAGGTCGACCACGATCGCCGGTCCGGCCTGCTGGAGCGCCGGGTCGATCGCCGCCTGCAGGTCCGGCGCGACGTGGGCGTCCAGCTCCCCCGTGACGGTCACGACCGAACGACCGGCGGCCTGCGTCGTCACGACCTCGAAATCCATCCGCCTACTGTGGCACAGGCAGCCCGGCGGGCGCCCGGCAACGGACCGGGAACGACGCCCGACAATGAGTCGCGATGAGCGACCTTCTGCCCGACCCGCCGCCGGACACCGGCACCGCCGACCTGCTGGCCGTGCTCGCCCGCGGCCGGGAGGACCGGCTCGTCTTCGCGGAGCGGGTCCGCGCACGGCCAGGCCGCGTCGCGCCGTGGCCGGCCTGGGCGCCACCCGAGGCGGTGGCCGCGTGGCAGCGCGGCGGGGTCGAGTCCCCGTGGGAGCACCAGGTCGCCGTCGCCCAATTGGCGCACGACGGTCAGCACGTCGTCGTCGCCACCGGCACGGCGTCCGGCAAGTCACTGGCGTTCGGCCTGCCCGCGCTCGCCCGGGTGCACGCGGGGGCGGGCGCACCCGACGGACGCGGGGCGACCGTCCTCTACGTCGCGCCGACGAAGGCGCTGGCGGCCGACCAGCTGAGGTCGCTCGACGGCCTCGGCCTGTCGTGGCTGCGCGCGGCGACGTACGACGGCGACACCCCCGCCGAGGAGCGCACCTGGGTCCGACGGCACGCGAACTACGTGCTCACCAACCCGGACCTGCTGCACCACTCGCTGCTCCCCGGACACGAGGCATGGGCCGGCTTCCTGCGCCGACTCTCGGTGATCGTCGTCGACGAGCTCCACTCGTACCGCGGAGTGCTGGGCGCGCACGTCGCTGCCGTCATCCGTCGACTGCGACGTCTCGCCGAGCACTACGGGGCCCGCCCGGTGGTCGTCGCCGCATCGGCCACGATCGCGAACCCGCGCGAGGCTGCCGCCCGGTTCGTGGGCGACGAGGTCGTCGCGGTGGTCGAGGACCTCTCGCCGCGTCCTCCGACGACACTCGCGTTCTGGCAGCCCCCGGTGCTCGCCGACGGCCAGTCGAGACGCAGCGCTGTCGCCGAGTCCGCCGAGTTGCTCGCCGGCATCACGCGCGCCGGCGGCCAGGCCGTGGCCTTCGCGCGCAGCCGGGTCGGGGTCGAGGTCCTCGCGCGGCTGACGCGCGAGGACCTCGGAACCGACGACGTCCATGCCGTCGCGGCCTACCGCGCGGGCTACCTGCCCGAGGAGCGCCGCGCCCTGGAGGCGGACCTGCGGTCCGGACGGATCCGCGCCCTGGCGACGACCAGCGCGCTCGAGCTCGGCATCGACATCAGCGGCCTCGACGCGGTCATCGTCTGCGGCTGGCCCGGCACCCGCGCCAGCCTGTGGCAGCAGCTCGGCCGCGCCGGACGGAGCGACGCACCAGCGCTGGGGGTGCTCGTGGCCCGGGACGACCCGCTGGACACCTACCTCGTCCAGCATCCCCGCGCCCTGCTCGACGACCGGGTCGAGGCGACGGTGTTCGACCCGGAGAACCCCTACGTCCTGGCCGGGCACCTCGCCGCGGCCGCAGCCGAGAAGCCCCTCACCCCCGAGGACGCGATCCGGTGGTTCGGGGATTCGGCGCCGGCCCTGCTGGACCAGCTCGTCCAGCAGGGGCTCCTGCGTCGCCGCCCCACCGGCTGGTTCTGGACGCGCCCCGAGCGGGCGTCGAGCCTGACCGACCTGCGGGGAGCCGGCCCCTCCGTGCGCATCGTCGAGGACGGCACGGGGCGGCTGCTGGGCACGGTCGACGTGGCCCGCGCCCCCGCCACGGTGCACCCCGGCGCGGTGTACGTGCACCAGGGGATCGAGCACGTCGTCGTCGACCTGGACCTCGACGAGGCGGTGGCGTGGGCACGGGTCGAGGAGGTCGCGCACTCGACGCAGGCCCGCAGTGTCAGTGAGATCTCGATCGTGACCCAGGCATCGTCGCGCGCCGACGGGACGCTGCATCGCGGCGAGGTGGAGGTCACGTCGCAGGTGGTGTCGTTCGTCCGACGCGCCGAGGACGGGACGACCCTGGGCGAGACCCCGCTGACGATGCCGGTGCAGCGGCTGCGCACGCAGGCCGTGTGGTGGACGCTGTCCGACGCCGAGGTCGCGGCGAGCGGCATCGACCCGTCGGATGTCCCCGGCGCCGCGCACGCAGCCGAGCACGCGTCGATCGGCCTCCTCCCGCTGTTCGCGACCTGCGACCGGTGGGACCTCGGCGGGGTGTCGACGGCTCGGCACCTCGACACCGGGGTGCTCACCGTCTTCGTCTACGACGGCTTCCCCGGCGGAGCGGGGTTCGCCGAGCGCGGCTACGACATCGCTGACGTGTGGCTGCGCGCGACTCGGGAGCTGATCGCCGGCTGCCCGTGCGCGACGGGCTGCCCGGCGTGCGTCCAGTCACCCAAGTGCGGCAACGGCAACGAGCCCCTCCACAAGGCAGGTGCGGTGGCCCTGCTCGACCTCGTACTCAGCCGGCTGGCAGGCCCGCCCGCGCACTGACCTGCACCTGGTCACCCGCACCGCCCCCGACGAGTGCCAGCAGACGTCCGACGATCGCGGGTGCCGGCGCCGCCACGCGGACCACGACATCGTCACCCTCGACACGGCAGGCCGCCAGGCGAAGATCGTTGCCGGACACGACGACAGCCGCGCTGGCGCACCGATCGCCCGAGGACTGAGCACCGGCGACGGCCGCGATGTCGGCCACCGCCGCGGCGCGCTGCCGTGTCACGGCGAGCGACCCCAGGCTGACCGCGACCAGCGTCGCGAAGGCGATAACCGCGATCAGGACGGTGCTCCACAGCACGGCGACACCTCGGTCGTCGCAGCGACCACGGTCCGAGCCGCACGCACCTCGGGGAGCGTTCACTCCCACTCCCTCGGCACCACGACCTCGTCGCGCACGGTCACGGAGAGGCCGTCCCACACCGGAGCACTCACCTCGACGCGAGCGGTCACCCGCACCGAGGCTCCCTCGTCGACGGCGTCGACGACCGCACCCGGCGCGCGCAGGCGCGCGGCTACCACCGCGTCCGCGACCGGCACGCCACGCGCGATGTCACGGGCCGCTTGGCGGGTCGCGTCGCCGAGCCTCAGCGAGGTCGACGCGAGCGAGACGACCCACACGAGCACCATCGTGACGGCGAGCAGCGCCGGGATCGCCAACGCCGCCTCGACGATCACCATGCCGTCGTCGCCCCGGCGGCGGCAGTCGCGCCGCTGGGGCGAGGCGGCGAACCGCCCCGCCCCAGCGGGTCTGCGACGTCGGTCAGCCACCGAAGAAGTGCGAGAACGCGGACTTGATGAGCTGCATCGCGACCTCGCGCACCTCGTCGCTGGTCAGGATCTTGATGAGGATGCCGCCGAGCCCGGCCGCCGCCACCGTGCCGACCGCGTACTCGGCCGTCGTCATCCCCTCCTCGCCGCGCGCCGCGCGGAGCATGAGCTTCTTCACAAGTGTCCCCCGAATCTTCTTGGCTGCCAGGCGATTCCTCCCGGCAGCGCTGCCGGATCTCGGCAGCGACGCGATCTGCGTCGTCGCCTACGCTGGCCCAGCGCGGCTCGCCGGCCGGTCCACCGCGAGAACCCGTGGACGGCACCCGCGAGGGCCGCCCCTGTGGACACCCCGGGGTCAGGACAGCAGCCCTGTCGCCAGCGACACCACCACCGGCACGACGCCGACGAGCACGAAGGCCGGCAGGAAGCAGACACCCAGCGGCGCCACCGCCCGCACGCCTGCGGCGCGCGCGGCGACCTCCACGACCTGCTGGCGGTCGCGGCGCAGGTCCTCGGCGACGCGCGCGAGCACCCCGGCGAGCGGGGCGCCCGATGCCGCGGACCGCACCATCGCGCCGGCGATCGGCCGCAGGGCCGGATCGGATCCCTGCCATGCGAGCGACGGTTCGGCTCCCAGGCCGATGGCGGCCAGCACCGGCCGGAGGGCCTCGCCGACGACCGGGCCGCAGGCGCCCGCGACCGCCGCGAGGGCGACGGACGGCGGCGACCCCGATGCGAGCGTCGCCGCGAGCAGGTCCGCGACGTCCGGCGCCAGCCGTTCGAGCTCCTCGCGGTGACGACGGCCCGATCGCGACTCCAGCCGTCGGGCCAGTCGCGGCACGAGCACGACGCAGGCGATGCCCGCGACGACGCCGACGGCACCGCCGACGAGGACCAGGCAGCCCACCGCAGCGAGGGCAGCTGCGACGACGGGCAGGGGCAGCGGGGACCGACGCACCGATCCGTCGTCGTCTCGGGTGCGGACGAGCCGTCGAAGTCGGGGCTCCGGCGCGGGCGCCCGCCACAGCCCTGCGGCGACCGCGGCGCACACGACGGCCAGGAACGTCACAGCATCCGCTCCACGCGGGCGGCGATCCGACCGGTCCACACTGCGCCCGCGACGGTCAGGAGCGCGCCCGCCCCCAGGCACAGCCGACCGACGGCCGAGCCCACCAGCCACCCGACCGGATCGGCGCCCAGCAGCATCCCGAACCCGATGCCGACCAACGGGAGCGCGGGCAGCACGCGCGCCGTCGCCCGCGGCGCGGCCAGCTGCCCCTCGAGCTCGCCCCGCACCTGCTCGGCCCGCCGGGCCGAGCGCGCGAGCTGCTCGACGGACACCGCCAGTCCCGAACCGGTCTGCGCCGCCACCTGCCAGCAGGCCGCCAGCTGGCCGAGCACTGGGCGCCGCCGTGCGTCCGCGCGCAGCCCGTCCGCGACGTCGCCTCCCATCCGGACGGCGGCGGCCGCACTCGGCCAGACGGGCGGGTCGCCCGCCGCGCGGACGAGCGCGACCGTGGGTGGCAGGCCCGAGGTCAGCTCCGCGGCCAGCGCTCCGAGCGCCTCGATCGTCCCGGCTCGCTCCCGAGCCCGCCGCCGCCGCGACGACGGGCCGAACCCGACCCGCCCGCCGGCCGCGACGACGAC
>OFJB01001104.1_pt1 | contig 11240 bp, 9 predicted proteins | sample 1775081 | NCBI WGS metagenome assembly OFJB01 (sample SAMN08195771, study PRJEB24354) | sludge metagenome | isolation source: initial sludge from phenol fed wastewater aerobic bioreactor | place: India: Nagpur | collected 2016-06-05 | reverse complement strand
CCGCTGGCTGCTGGCCGCCGCCGCCCACTACCTGGCGCGCGAGCACATCGAGGGCGGCCGCCCGCTGGACGCCGTGACGCGCTTTCACCTGGGCAACGGCGCGCGTATCGAGCGCATCAACTGGCTGGGCGACCCCTCGCCCAAGGGCCTCAGGCAGTCGTACGGGCTGATGGTCAACTACCTGTATGACCTCAAGCGCCTGGACAAGCACCGGCGCGAGCTGGCGCAGGGAACGGTGCCGGTGGCCGGCGCCGTCCAGGGCCTGCTGGATTGACGGGGCGCGCGCATCGCCATGCCGGGTGACATCCTGCTCGAACGCGACGGCGCCGTGGCGCACGTCATGCTGGCCCATGCCGGCAAGCTCAATGCCATGTCGCGCGCCATGTGGCGCCGCCTGCGGGCCGTGTTCGCGGCGATCCAGGCCGACGAGGGCGTGCGCTGCGTCATCGTGCACGGCCAGGGCGCAACGTTCTGCGCCGGCGGCGACATCGCCGAATACCCCGCGTTCCGCTTCGACGTGGCCAGCCTGCGGGCGTTTCACGAGCAGGACGTCTGGGGCGGCCTGCAGGCCATGCTGGACTGCGACGTGCCGGTGATCGCCGCCATCGAGGGCCATTGCATGGGCGCTGGCATGGAGATCGCCAGTTGCTGCGACATCCGCGTGGCGGCCGACGACGCGCGCTTCGGCGCGCCGATCGCCAAGCTGGGTTTTCCGATGGCCCCGCGCGAGGCGGCGCTGGTGGCGCGCGTGGCGGGCGAGGCCACGGCGCGCGAGATGCTGCTGGAGGCGGCGGTGCTGGACGCGGCCGAGATGAAGGCGCGCGGCTTCGTGCACCGCGTGCTGCCGGCGGCCGCGGTGCTGGAGCACGCCCGCGAGCGGGCACGGCGCATCACCGCCCTGGCGCCGCGCGCCGCACGCCTGAACAAGCAGACGTTTCGGGCATTGAATCAGCCCCTGGCCCGCGACGAATATGCCTCATCAGCTATTGAAAACATAGTCATCGACGCCTACGATTACGCCGACGGCGCCGAGCACCGGGAGGGCATCGCGGCCTTCCTGGCCAAGCGCCCGCCGCGGTTTTGAGCGTGGCTTATCCGTTGCGATTCGAAAGGCTGTGCGGTTGATTTCCCTCGGCGCACTGCCTTGCGGGCACCATGCACAGATCGTAAACACGCTCTAAGGCCGGATGAGAATGCTGGGCACCGATGAACTGTTCAAGCTTGCCCGGATCGTGGATACGGGCAGCTTCATACGCGCGGCCAGCGAATTGGGCGTGACGCAGCCGGCGCTGAGCAAGAGCGTCGCGCGGCTGGAGCGTACGCTGGGCGTGCGCCTGCTGGAGCGGCGTGCCCGCGGCGTGGTCGCGACGCCGTACGCCGTGGCCTTGCTGCATCGGGCCCTGCCGGCATTGGCCGAGCTGCGTGCGGCCGAGCAGGAAATCGAGGCCATGCGCGGCGGCGTCGGCAGCTCCGTGGTCGTGGGCCTGGCGCCTGCCGCGGCGCACGGGCTGCTGCCGCGCGTGATCGAGGCGCTGCGTGAGGCCGAGCGGGCCATCAGCCTGCGCGTGGCCGAGGGACTGGCCGAGGAGCTGACCCAGGGCGTGCGCACCGGCAAGCTCGACTTCGCCATCACGACGCAATCGGCGGGCCTGCACGCGCCGGAGCTGTCGATCCAAGCCCTGCACGAAGACCGCTTCGTGGTGTGCGGGCCGGTCGACCACCCGCTGACCCAGGGCAGCCAGCCGGCCAGCCCGCAGGCGCTGGCCACGGTCGATTGGGTGCTGGCGCCCATGGGCGGGCTGCTGCGCGCCGAATTCGACGATTGTTTCCTGAACCAGAACGCCACCCCCCCGAAGGCGCTGGTGGAAACCTGGTCGGTGTCGATCAGCAAGGGGCTGGTCAAGGAGCAGGGGTTCTTCAGCTTCCTGCCGGTGAGCGTGGTGGCGGCGGAGCAGCGCCGCGGCGAGCTGGCCTTCCTGAAGCTGGACTGGCTGCAGTGGCGCCGCAAGGTGTCGCTGGTGCAGCGGCGCGGGCAGACGCTCTCCGCATCGCAGCGCTTCGTGCGGGGCCTGTTCTGGGATGCCGCGCGCCGGCCCTGAGGCCTACAGGAAAGTCCCTACGGAGGTATTCCATCCGGTTATTGAGAATTAACCATTTGGGTATTTCTCATGCCATCCCCCGGTGAAAGAATCGGTCGCAAGTGAAGGGTCGGCGTCCCGAGTCGGCGGCTTCATGACAGGACGTTTCACGAAGGGGTGCGCAGGTGGTTTCTGCTTCTCGTACGGGCCGGACCCGTGGCAAACCGGGGATCGCCTACGAGGTCCAGGGCGATGGACCGGTGGTGGTGTTTCTGCACGGCATCGGTGGCCATCGGGGCAACTGGGCGGATCAGCTCGGCCGTTTTTCCCGCCACTACCGTGCGGTGGCCTGGGACGCGCGCGGCTATGGCGACTCCGACGATTACGACGGGCCATGCCGCTTCGAGGACTTCAGCGACGACCTTGCCGGCCTGCTCGATCACCTGGATGTGGAACGCGCCCATTTGGTGGGTCTGTCGATGGGCGGGCGCATCCTGATGGACTTCGCCGTGCGTCATGCGGGGCGGGTGCGCTCGTTGGCCATCGCGGGCTCGTTTCCCAGCTTCGGCAGCGCGCTGACCCCCGAGCAGCAGCAGGAATACATGCGGCTGCGGCGCGAGCCGCTGCAGCGCGGGCTGTCGTTCGCGCAATTGGCGCCCCAACTGGTCGCTTCGCTGGTGGGGCCCCAGGCGAGCGCCCGGGTACGCGAGCGCATGGCGGACAGCATCGCCAGGCTGCGCCCCGACTCTTATCTGAAGACACTGGAGGCCACCTTGCACTTCGACCGCACGGCGACCCTGGGAGCGATCGAGGCGCCGACCCTGCTGCTGTACGGCCAGTTCGACTCCCTGGTGACGCCCGAAGCCGGCCGCCAGGTGCAACAGGCCATGCGCCATGCGGAGTACCGCGTGGTCGAAGGCGTGGGGCATCTGATCAACCTGGAAGCCCCCGACGTTTTTAACGCCCTGGTGCTGGATTTCCTGGCCCGCCAAGGCGATGACAGGCAGGGGGCGTGATGCTGTTTGCCATCCATTGCCTGGACAAGCCCGGCGCCGAGGCATTGCGCCACGCCGCGCAGGATGCGCACGCCGCCTACATGCGGGCGCAGGCCGGCCGCATCGTCTTCGGCGGGCCGCTGCTGGCGGACGACGGCGCCACGCGCGTGGGCACCCTGGTGGTGGTCGACCTGCCTTCGCGCGCCGAGCTGGACGCCTTTCTCGATGCCGAACCCTACCGCCGCGCCGGGCTCTTCGACCGGTGCGAGGTGCATCCCTACCAACGGGTCGTCCAAGACGGCCAATTCGCTCCCCTGAGTTGAAAGGAATACCCATGCTGGAACGCATCGAGGGCAAATGGATCGCGATGTTCGCAAGAACCTTCCGGCTGTGCGGCATAGGGCCGGGCGACGCGGTGGCCATCCTGTCGGAAACGCAGTCGCGCGACGTCAACGTGCAGCTGGCGGAGCTGGCGCTGCATGAGCTGGGCGCGCGCGCCTTCCACGTGCGCTTGCCGACGCCGGCCCTGGTCGACAACATCCCGGTGCGTTCGACCGGGGCATCGACCGCCATTGGCGGGCTCGAGCCCGTGATCAAGGCGCTGGCCGCGGCGCACACGGTGATCGACTGCACCGTGGAGGGGCTGTTGCACAGCCCGGAACTGCCGCACATCCTTCGGGGTGGCGCGCGCCTGTTCATGATCAGCAACGAACACCCCGAGGTGCTGGAGCGCCTGCAGCCCACGACGGCGCTGCGGCCGCGGGTGGACGAGGCCAAGCGCCGCCTCGGTGCGGCATCGCGCATGACGGTGACTTCCGATGCCGGCACGGCGCTGGAGATCGATGTCCGCGACGCGCCCGTGCGCGGCGCGGTCGGCTACGTGGACCAGCCTGGCCAGGTGGCCTATTGGCCGGCCGGGCTGTGCCTGTGCTTTCCCCGGCAAGGCTGCGTCAACGGCCGCGTGGTGCTGGACGAGGGCGACGTCAACCTCACCTTCAAGCGCTATATCACCCGCCCGGTGGAGCTGGTGTTCGAGAACGACCACGTGGTGCAGATCGTCGGCAAGGGGCTCGATGCCGACCTGCTGCGCAGTTACTACGCGGCCTGGGAAGACACGGCGGCCTATGGCGTCTCGCACGTGGGCTGGGGCCTGAACCCGCTGGCGCGCTGGGACGCGCTGGCCATGTACGACAAGAGCCAGATCAACGGGACGGAGCTGCGCGCGTTTGCCGGCAGCTTCCTGTTTTCCACCGGGGCCAACGAACACGCCGGACGGTTCACGCGCGGCCACTTCGACTTTCCGATGCGCCACTGCACGGTGGCGCTCGACGGCGTGGCGGTGGTGGAGCGGGGGCAACTGGTCGATGCAGCGCCTCTCGGGGAGACGGGCCATGAATGACACCGCCATCGTCGAGGTGCCCATCCTCATCGCTGGAGGCGGCTCGACCGGGCTCAGCCTGGCGGCCGAACTGGGCTGGCGCGACACGCCGTGCATGCTGCTGGAGCCCGGGTTGCAGCCCAATCCGCACCCTCGGGCCAATGCGCTCGGCAATCGCAGCATGGAGTATTACCGGCGCTGGGGCATCGACAGGCAGCTGACGGGCGCCGGGGTGCCGGCGGACTACCCGGCCAACTACTTCTGGGTGTCCAAGCTCGACGGGCGCGAGATCCATGCGCTGCGCCTGCCGGGCCAGGCCGAGCTGGAAGCCATCCGGTCGCGCACGGCCGTCGATTCGTCCCACGAACTGCACTGGTCGCCCTACCTCAAGACCATCGTCGGCCAGCATGTGGTGGAGCGGGTGCTGCGCGGGTACGTGGCCGAACGCGCCAGCGTGCAGGCGCGCTATGGCTGGGCGCTCGACGATTTCGCGGAGCACGACGACCACGTGCTGGCCACCGTGAGGTGCGTCGAAAGTGGCCAGAAACAGCAAGTGCGCTGCCGCTGGCTCGTGGGCTGCGACGGCGGGCGCTCCCTGGTGCGGGAGCGTCTGGATTATGCGCTGCGCGGCAGGGGCGGGCTGGCGCACTTCGTCTCGATCTACTTTCATGCGCCCGAGCTCATGTCCTGCCACGCGTTCGGGCCGGCCAACATCTACTTTCCCATCCATCGCAAGCACCGTGGATTTTTGCTGAACTGGAATACCGGCACGACGTGGACCTACCACCTGATCCTGGAGCCGGGCACGGACTGGCGCGACATCGTTGCGGAAGACGCCATCCGGTCGCTGGTCGGGCGGGATACGCCCGTCGAGGTGATCTCGGTCCAGCCCTGGACGGCGCACGCGCTCACGGCCGAGCATTACCGCAGTCCGGGCGGACGCGTGTTTCTGGCCGGCGACGCGGCCCATTTGTTTACGCCCACGGGAGGGCTGGGCATGAACACCGGGGTGTCGGATGCCATCGATCTGGCGTGGAAGCTGGGCGCCTGCCTGGAAGGCTGGGGCGGCGCGCGCCTGCTGGCGAGCTACGAGACCGAGCGCCACCCCATCGGCGTGCGCAACACGGCCGAGGCGGCGGACAACTTCGATCGCTTGTTCGGCGTCATGCAGCATGGCGATGAACTGGAGGCCGAGGGCGCCCAGGCCGATGCCTTGCGCGCCGGCCTCAAGGCGGAACTGGCACGGCAGGAGAAGCTGCTCAAGTCGTCCGGCGTCTTGCTGGGCTACCGCTACGAAGGCTCGCCCATCTGCGTGGCCGACGGCACGCCCGAGCCGCCCGACCACCCGCAGCAATACGTGCCCGTGGCCCGCCCGGGGCATCGCGCGCCGCATGCATGGCTGGCCGATGGCCGTTCGGTGCTGGATGTGCTGGGCCCCGGGTTCACCCTGCTGTGCTTCGACGGCGTGAACGCCTGCGCGCGGGCGTTCGAGAGCGCCTGCGCCCAGCAGGGCGTGCCCCTGAAACTGGTGCCCATCGACGCGCCGGCGATCCGCCGGCTGTACGGCGAACGCGCGTGCGTGCTGGTGCGGCCCGATCTGATGGTGGCCTGGCGCGGCGACACGGTGGCTGACGCGCAGGCCGTCGTGCGCACCGTACGGGGTGCGTGATGCCTCGCCCAACGCGGCCCCGTGTCATCGGCTCGAAGTGACAGCAACGTCTGGAGGATCGAAATGAAAGCCATCGTTCTGGGTGGACTGGGCATCATGGGGATAGCGGCCCTTGTCTCCCTCCGAAAGGAAAAAGAGATTTCCCATATCACCGTGGTCGATCGCCAGGCCGCCGCCGTAAAAGAAGTGGTTGCCTGGCTGAACGATTCCATCGACCACGAAAAATATTCCGGCCTGGTCGTCGACGCGACCGATTACAAGGCACTGGTCGAAGCCATCCAGGGAAATGACATCGTCATCAATTGCGCCGCCATGACCGGTCATTATTTGTCGGCAACCAAGGCGTCACTCGAAGCCGGGGCGAATTACATCGATGTGGGGAGTTTCGGAGAAGAAGAAGCTCAAATGAGGCTTGGCGATGAGTTCAAGAAAAAACAGCTCATGGCAGTCCTGGGCATGGGTTTCACCCCCGGACTTGTCAATATCGCCGCGGTTTACGCGATCGAGAAATTGGAAAAGACAAACAGTGTCGATATTCGATGGTCCATCGTCGATATCGTTCCACCGTCAGACCACAGCCGCCCGTTGTATGGCGGCTTCAACTGGTGGGGTTACATCCACAATTATTTCTCATTGCCGTCAACCCGATGGGAGAACGGCAAAAGACGGGAATATCCACCGAGGCACGAGCCGGAGTCCTTTGTTTTCAAGGGGCCGGTTGGCGCCACCGAGGTGGCGGGGTGGCCGGGATACGATTCCGATTCCTTGGCGAAATTGTTCCCTGAGATTCCCGACATCGAGTCCAAAGCGGCGGTCGGAACTGAAACAGCCAGGAAATGGGAGCTGCTCAAAGGGCTGGGATTCAATCGAAAAGAGCCCATCGACGTCGGGGGGCAGAAGGTCTCTCCGTGGGCCGTTCTGGAAACCTTGCTGAATAACCAAGCTGCGGAAATCCAAATGCCTCCCGACATACGGCATGGCGGAGCCGTCATGGTCAATGGCCTGGAGCAGGGGAAGAAAACGCAGTACCGGATCGACATCTGGCCTTCCGAGCGCCTTGTTCAGGAATACAAGGAGCTCGGCGTCGCAAGATATGGTGGGCAAGGTGGTGTTTTCAGGGTCGGCTCGTCGATGGCAACCGCGGCGATATTGATGGCCAGGGGAGTGGCCAATGGGAAGGGGGTTTTCTATCCGGAATCTGCCTTTCCTGCCAAAGCATTTCTCGAACAAGAGGCCTCGATGGGTATCAACGTCGAGATCAGCAGGGTTGAAATCCTGTGAAATCGACGACGCCTTCGCGGGGCTGAGGCCAGCAGCCGTCACCCGCGACCTGCTCGAAGCCTTGTGCGCCATGCCGGATTTTTTACAACGTGGAGACTGAAGCAATGAAAAAATGGATGATTCTTCTTCTGGGCTGCCTGTCCATGCACGTGCATGCCGAAATCGTGGTGGGTGTGACGGTGAGTGCCACGGGGCCGGGCAACTCCTTGGGTGCTCCGATTGCCAATGCGACAAAAATCTTCCCCAAGACGATGGGTGGAGAACCCGTACGCTACATCGTGCTGGACGATGCCAGCGATCCCACGGCAGGCACCAAGGCGGCACGCAAGCTGGCCAGCGAGGACAAGGTCGATGTGCTGATTGGCTCCAGCACCATGCCTTCGGCCATTGCCCAGGCGACCGTGGCGGGCGAGGAACGTTTGCCGATGATTGCGATTTCCCCCATACCGATCAATCCCGCAAAGCAGCCTTTCGTATTTTCGGTTCCACAACCGACCTTGCTGATGGTGGATGCGCTGACCGAGCATATGGTCGCAAACCATGTCAAAAATCTGGGCTTCATTGGTTTTTCAGATTCCTGGGGTGATCTGGCGTACAGCAGCATGAAAGCCAGTGCGGATGCCGCTGGAATCCATATCACGGGCAATGAACGGTATGCGCGGCCCGATGTCGCGGTGACGGGGCAGATCCTGAAATTGATGGCCCAAAACCCGGACGCCGTTTTTGTCGGGGGGTCCGGGGCACCTGCCGCATTGCCGCAGATCGCGGCCGCCGCCCGTGGATTCAAAAAGACCTTCTATCAAACACACGGTGTCGTCAATCGCGACTTCATCCGCGTGGGGGGCAAGAGCGTGGAGGGGGCGATTGCACCCACCGGGCCGGTGGTGGTGGCCGAGCAGTTGCCTGCCGACCATCCGCTCAAGGCGACGGGCCTGGCGTTCATCAAGCGCTACGAAGAAGAGTACGGCACGGGCTCGAGGAACGCCTTCGCGGCCTATGCGTGGGATGCCGCGGCGATCATCGAGGCTGCAGTGCCTACGGCCTTGAAGGCGGCAAAGCCGGGAACCCCGGCCTTCCGGCAAGCCTTGCGCGATGCCATCGAAAACACCCACGAGGTCAAAGGCACCCATGCCGTCTACAACATGAGCGCGACGGATCACAATGGGGTGGACAAGCGCGCCCGGGTGCTTGTCCGGGTTGAAAATGGCGAATGGAAACTGATCAGGTAAGGGTCGCCGTCCGTGGACAAACCCTCGGCCTCCAGGGAAAGCGGAAACAGCACGGTGCGCCAGCGCCTGGGCGCGATGCTCAGCCGTGGGGTGGGCGCTGTGGGGGGCTGGAGCTCGCGCCGTTTGTTGCATGAGCTCCAGCAGGTGCTCAATCCGGCGCTCAGCGACGTCGAGGGCGGGCGCCACGCGGGGGCCGTGGCCGGCTGGTACGCCCAGGCGCGTCCTGCGCAGCGGCGCGAATGCTGGCTGCTGATGAGCGAGCGATTTTCGCTCGATGCCTCGGCCATCGGTGCCGCGTACGATGCCTATCGGCAAGCCCATGGCACGAACGGGCAGGCGCAGGCAGAGGTGGGCTTGCGCCAGGCCTTTGCCGCCCCGCGTACCCGCCTGCTGCAGCGCTTTTCGGCCTTTCCGGGCGGGGTGCGGTTTCTGGTCGATCTGCGTGCCGAGCTCTTGCCGGAACTGCGCCGCGACAAGCGGCTGGCGGCGCTGGATGGCGAGTTGCAGGAGTTGTTTTCGACCTGGTTCGACGTGGGATTTCTGGAGTTGCGGCGGATCGACTGGAACTCTTCCGCCTCGCTGGTTGAAAAACTCATCAAATATGAGGCCGTGCATGACGTGCGCAGCTGGGAGGATGCCAAGAACCGGCTCGATGACGATCGGCGCTGCTACGGGTTCTTTCATCCACGTCTGCCGGGCGAACCGCTCATTTTTGTCGAGGTGGCCCTGCTGCGCGAGATGGCCGCAGGCATCGAGCCGCTGTTGGACGTGGAGGCCGCGCCGGCCGACCTGAACAAGGCCAGCGCCGCGATCTTCTATTCCATCAGCAGCACCCAGGCCGGCCTGCGAGGCGTGAGCTTTGGCAACGATTTGATCAAGCGCGTGGTCGAGCAATTGCAGTCCGAGTTTCCGCGCCTCAAACTGTTTGCGACGCTTTCGCCGGTCCCACGCTTGCGCTCCTGGCTCGAAAACAATATCGAATCCCTGCTCAAGAGCGCCCCAGCCCGCACGCGCCAGGTTCTGGGCCGCGAACTGGGCCTGATGACACTGACGGCCGCCGATATGCTGGCCGCGCTCGACGGCGTGGCCGATTGGCCCGAGGGTTCCGCCCGTGCGCGCTGGCTGCTGGGCGCGGCGGCGCAATACCTGGGGCGCACCCTGACTCCGGAGGGGCAGCCGCTTGACCCGGTGGCGCGTTTCCATTTGAGCAATGGCGCGCGTGTCGAGCGCATCAATTGGCTCGGCGACCCGTCGCCCAAAGGCTTGCGCCAGTCCTACGGCTTGATGGTCAATTACGTGTATCACTTGAGGCTGGTGGAGCGTCACCGCGCACAATTGGCTCAAGGCAAGGTACCGCTGTCGGGTGTGGTGGAAGCCTTGTTGTCATGATTGCTGGAGATGCCCCATGAGTTCATCCAACCTGTACAGCGCCTTGCGCGCCGCCTTTCCCGCCGACCTGGACGCCGTGGCGGTGGAAACCGACAGCGGCCTGCGCTACTCCTGGCGCGACCTCGACCGCGCCACGGCCATGGTGGCCAATCTGTTGCAGTCGCTGGACATCCCCCCGGACCCCAGCGGCATGCCGCCGCGCGTGGCGGTGCAGGTGGACAAGTCGGTCGAGGCGCTGATCCTGTATCTGGCCACGCTGCGCGCCGGCTTTGTCTTCTTACCGCTCAACACGGCCTACCAGAGCGGCGAGATTGAATACTTCGTGGGCAATGCCAGGCCGGCGGTGGTGGTGTGCACGGGCAAGAACTTCGCCTGGGTCAGCCCGATCGCGTTTCAGGCCGGCACGCGCCACGTCTTCACGCTGAACGACGACCGCACGGGCAGCCTGCTGGAGCGCGCGGCGCACTGCGGCGCCACGCAAACGCCCGTGCCGCGGCAGGCGGACGATCTGGCCGCCATCGTCTACACCAGCGGCACCACCGGCCGCAGCAAGGGCGCCATGCTGTCGCACGGCAACCTGCTGTCCAACGCGGCGGTGCTGAAAGACTACTGGGGCTGGCAGCCCGGCGACGTGCTGATCCATGCGCTGCCCATCTTTCACGTGCACGGCCTGTTCGTGGCCATCCATGGCGCCTTGCTGAACGGCAGCACCATGCTGTGGCACGGCAAGTTCGACCCCAAGCGGGTGCTGGCCGATCTGCCGCGTGCCACGGTGTTCATGGGCGTGCCCACGCTGTACACGCGCATGCTGGCCGAGCCGGGGCTGACGCGAGAGACGGCCAGGAACATGCGCCTGTTCATCAGCGGCTCGGCGCCGCTGCTGATCGAGACCTTCGACGACTGGCGCGCGCGCACCGGCCACACCATTCTGGAGCGCTACGGCATGAGCGAGACCATCATGCTCACCAGCAACCCCTACCGGGCCGACCCGCGCTACCAAAACCAGAGCGATCGGCGCGGCGGCACGGTGGGTTTTCCGCTGCCGGGCGTTGATTTGCGCGTGTGCGCAGACGACGGCCGGCCGGTGGTGGCCGGTGCGATCGGCGGCATCCAGGTCAAGGGCCCCAACGTGTTTGCCGGCTACTGGCAGATGCCCGAGAAGACGGCCGAGGAGTTCACCCCCGACGGCTTTTTCAAGACCGGCGACGTGGGCCAGCAGGA
>OFJB01001103.1_pt1 | contig 11251 bp, 6 predicted proteins | sample 1775081 | NCBI WGS metagenome assembly OFJB01 (sample SAMN08195771, study PRJEB24354) | sludge metagenome | isolation source: initial sludge from phenol fed wastewater aerobic bioreactor | place: India: Nagpur | collected 2016-06-05 | reverse complement strand
GATCCCCGGGCCGCGGTGATGGCGCCGATGAGCTTCGCCGCCGGCGTCATGTCGGCGATCCGGCCGGCCCTCGGAACGGCGGTGGTCGTGCTGGACCCCAACGCCCACGACCCGGTCGACCTCGTGGACCGCATGGACCGCGACCGCCTGACGACGATCGCCGTGGTCCCCTCGCACATCCCCGCCGTGCTGGACCGATGGACGTCGGGACGCCGGCTGGAGGCGGTCCGCTCGATGATGACGTTCGGCGAGGCACTGGAGTGGTCGATGGTGCCCGTCATGCGCCGGCTGATCCCCGAGAGCGCCGTGGTGGTCAACGTCTACGGCGCCAGCGAGGGCGGCATCAACTTCGCGCTGGCGATCACCTCCGATACGCCGCTGGGCTCCGGACGCGTGCCCCTGGGGCGCCCGATCAGCCCGAACGTCGTGCGACTGGATCCGATCGCGGCGGACGGGGATGACCTACTGGAGGTCGTCGCGCGAGGTCCGCGCGTCGCGATGGGCTACTGGCGGGATCCGGAGCTGACCGCCCGGGCGTTCGGTGTCGATGCGGACGGAGTGCGCTTCTGGCGCAGTGGCGACCTCGTCCGGCTCGACGGCACGGGCCTCGCCCACTTCGTCGGCCGGCGCGACAACGTCGTCAAGATCAACGGCAAGCTCGTGGAGCCGTCCGAGCCGGAGCGCATCCTCGGGGAGGTCGACGGGATCCGGCGGGCTGTCGTGCTGGTGCAGGAGGCGCCACGTGGCGGCCAGCGCCTGGTGGCGCACGTCGAGGTCGAGGCCGACTCGCCGGTCACCGCCGGCGAGACGCGCGCTGCGCTGACGGAGCAGGTCGCGCCCCACCTGGTCCCGGCCGCCATCGTCCGACATGACCGCCTCCCGCTCACGGACCGCGGGAAGGTCGACCGGCAGGCGCTGGTGAGGGCTCCCGTGGAGCCGTGGCGGGACCGCGGCTCGGAGCGTTCGCCCGAGGCGTTCGAGGTCGCCGCGCTCGACGTGGTCGCGGGCATCCTCGGCTACCGCGGGATCGGCCCGGACGACGACCTGTGGGAGGCCGGCCTCGACTCGCTCGGCGCCACGGAGCTGCTGTCGACGCTGCAGGACTTCGGGTGGCCGGCCATGCCCGAGACGATCCTGCTGGAGAACCGGACGGTCAGCGCGCTGAACCAGCTCCGCCCGGGTTTCGTGCCCCCCGCGGACGCGTTGTGGCTGAACTCGGAGGCTGAGGGTGAGCCGGTCGTGTGCGTGATCCCGACGGCCGGCGACGCGCTCACGATACGGATGCTCGCGCAGGCCATCGGTCCGTCGCGCCCGGTCGGCATCGTGCGGCAGTTCGACCCCAGCTCGACGAGCACGCCGCTTCGCACGGTTCCCCAGATCGCCGCATCGGTGCGGGCGGAGACGGCGGCGTTCGTCGACGGCCGGGCGCACACCGTCGTCGGGTACTCCGGGTCCGGGGTCGTGGCGTACGAGTACGCGCGCCAGGCGGCGGAGCGCGGTGTCGAGTGCCGGGTGGTGCTCCTGGACTCACCGGCGGGCGCGGCGACGATCGAGGCGATGGCGGTGGACCGGACGGCCGCACCTCTGCCCCGCCGCCTGCGCCGGGCCGCGCGGCAGGCCTGGCTGCGGGCACTGCCGCCGATGTCGATGCCGCAGCGGGAGCGGGCGTACGCCCTGTACGAGATCGCGGGCGACGCGATGGCCGCGTACCGGCCGACCTCGTCGTCCGTCGCCGTCACCCTGTTCGTGGCGCGCGACGGGGGACTCGCGGGTCTGGACACGGACTGGGAGCGATTCGCGGGGAAGCTCGACGTCGTGCACCTGGACTGCGACCACTTCCAGATCCTCGGGCCGCCGCACGTCGACGTCGTCGCGCGCGCGATCCGCGGCGAGGACCTCGCAGCAGCGGGGTAGGACGCTGACGTGGACCTGCATGACCTGACGGCGCTGGAGCAGGCCGACGCGATCCGGCGGCGGGAGATCTCGTCGGTCGAGCTCACCCGCCACTACCTGGAGCGCTCGCACCGGCACAACGACACGGTGGGCGCCTTCGCCCTGCTCGTCGGCGAGCGCGCGATCGCGCAGGCGCAGCGGGCCGACGCCGCCGCTGCCGCGGGCGAGCCGTTACCGGTGCTGCACGGTGTCGTCGTCCCGGTCAAGGACCTCAACCGGGTCGCCGGCGTCCGGACGCGGTTCGGCTCACGCGTCGTCGATGTCGTCCCGGACGTCGACGACGACGTCGTGGCGGCCGTGCGGCTCGGCGGGACCGTGATGACGGGAAAGACGACGACGCCGGAGTTCGGACTGCCGGCCTACACCGAGAGCGACATCGGCCCGTACGCCCGCACGCCGTGGGATCTCGCCCGCGGCGCCGGCGGCTCGAGCGGCGGAGCGGCCGCCGCTGTTGCCGCCGGTCTGGCCCCGGTCGCGCACGGGTCCGACGGCGGTGGCTCGATCCGGATCCCGGCCAGCTCGTGCGGCCTGGTCGGCGTGAAGCCCTCGCGCGGGCTGGTGCCGAACGGACCACTGCCGGAACATCCCAGCCGCCTGGGCGTGCACGGCGTCCTGGCTCGGACCGTCGCCGACGCCGCGGCGCTCCTCGGGGTCCTCGCCGGCCGCGACCGCCAGTACCTGGACGAGATCTTCGCCGGTCGCCACGGGGACCCCGACGCGCTGCGGCCCTCCCACCCGCTCGTGGTCGGTCGGTACCGGACGCCCGTCATCACGGAGACCGGGCTGGACGACGAGGTCCATGCGGCCTACGAGGAGGCGGGCGACCTCCTGGCGTCGCTGGGGCACCGCATCGTCGAGGTCGACGTGCCGATGCCACGACACGCCGTCCCGCACTTCGAGGACGTCTGGGCGTCCATCGCCGCGGGAATCCCGCTCTCCGCGCAGCAGGAGGCCGACGTCCGCCCCCTGACGCGTTGGTTGCGCGAGCGGGGTCGGTCGTTGTCGGCCGAGCAGGTCGCGAGGGCCCTCGACGAGATGGCGCGCTACGGGAGGCAGGCGCTGGCGGCGACCGCGCACGTCGACGTCGTCCTGACACCGACGCTCGCCCGGGTGCCGGCCCGGGTCGGCAGCATCCGCGACGACGACGACCCCGCAGCGGACTTCGAGGAGCAGAAGCGGTTCACGCCCTACACCTCTCCGTACAACATCACCGGGCAGCCGGCCGCTAGTCTGCCGCTGCACTGGACGTCTGCCGGCCTGCCCGTCGGTGTGCAGCTCGTCGGACGCCCGATGCGAGAAACCACACTGCTGGGCCTGGCCGCGCACGTCGAGCGTGAGCGACCGTGGGCCCACCGGCACCCGGAGGTCTGGTGAGCACCGCGGACTCGCACGTTCCCGATGACCTGGCGCGACTGGCGGACGCCTACGGCGTCGCCACGCAGTACTGGGACCAGGCCGGTGCCCTGGTGCACGTGAGCCCGGAGACGGTCGCCGCGGTCCTGGCAGCCCTCGGCCTGGACGTCACCACGGCCGAGTCGATCGCGGACGCGCTGGAGGAGAAGCGGCTTCGCGACTGGCGTCGCATGCTCCCGCCGGTCTACGTGATGCGGGCAGGCGCTGACCAGCGGCTGTGGGTGCACGTGCCCGACGGCCGTCCCGCGGCGGCGTGGGTGCTGACCGAGGACGGCGATCGGATCGACCTGGCTCAGATCGACCACTGGGTCGAGCCGGTGGAGGTCGACGGCGTCCTCGTCGGCGAGACGTCCTTCCGCTTGCCGGCGGACCTGCCGCTGGGCTGGCACGTCGTCCATGCGGAGTCCGACGCGCGGCGCGCGACCGCCCCGCTCGTGGTCGCGCCGCGCAGCCTCGACCCGGATGCCATCACCGGAGACCGGCAGTGGGGCCTGATGACGCAGCTGTACGCGATGCGGTCCCGGGGATCGTGGGGACTCGGCGACCTGCACGACCTGGCGACCGTCGCCCGGTGGAGCGGCAGCGAGCTCGGTGCCGGTTTCGTGCTCATCAACCCGCTGCACGCGGCGTCGCCGGTCCCCCCGATGGCGCCGTCGCCGTACCTGCCGGTGACGCGTCGCTTCGCCAATCCGATCTACCTGCGGGTGGAGGACGTCCCCGAGTACGCCAGCCTCTCGCCCGCCGTCGCGGCCCGGGTCGACGAGCTCGCGGCACAGCTTCGCCGCCTCAACGCGACCACCGACCTGCTCGACCGGGACGCGGTCTGGGCGGCCAAGCGCGTCGCACTCGAGGCGATCCACCGCGCCGGGCTCGACCGTGCGCGCGCCGACGCCTACCTGGCCTTCCGGGAGGGGGAGGGCGACGGGCTCCGCGACTTCGCCACGTGGTGCGCCATCGGCGACGTGCACGGCGCTCCCGCGGACTGGCCCGCGGACCTGGGCCGCCCGGACAGCCCCGCCGTCGAGGCGTTCCGCGCCGAGCACGCCGAGCTCGTCGACTTCCACATGTGGCTGCAGTGGCTGCTCGACGAGCAGCTGGCCCGGACCCAGGCGGTCGCGCGCGAGGCGGGGATGGCGATCGGCGTCATGCACGACCTGGCGGTCGGCGTCCATCCGGAGGGCGCGGACGCGTGGGCGTTGCAGGACGTGCTCGCGTCCGGGATCGGCGTCGGTGCGCCGCCGGACATGTACAACCAGATGGGCCAGAACTGGTCGCAGCCGCCGTGGCGGCCCGACGCCCTGGCAGAGGCGGCGTTCGCGCCCTACCGGGACATGCTCCGCACTGTCCTCGCGCACGCGGGCGGCCTGCGGATCGACCACGTGCTCGGGCTGTTCCGACTGTGGTGGGTGCCGGACGGCATGCCCGCGTACGCCGGCACGTTCGTGCGCTACGACTTCGAGGCGATGCTGGCGATCCTCATGCTCGAGGCGCACCGTGCCGGCGCTCTCGTAGTGGGCGAGGACCTCGGGACGGTCGAGCCCTGGGTGGCGCAGGCTCTCGCGGACCGCGGCATCCTCGGCACCAGCATCTTGTGGTTCGAGGCGGAGAACGGACAGCTGCGCGACCCGCTGGCCTGGCGAGGAGAGGTGCTGGCGAGCGTCACGGTGCACGACCTGCCGCCCACGGCCGGGTACCTGCGGGACGAGCACGTGCGGATCCGCGCCGAGCTGGGCCTGCTGACGACCCCGGAGGCCGTCGAGCGGGCCAACGCGGCCAACGAGCGGGCCGCCTGGGCCGATCTCCTGGTCGAGCACGGATGGCTCGCCCCGGACGTCGACCTGTCGACCGACGCGGGTCTGGAGGCGCTGGAGGTGGCCCTGCACCGGGCGGTCGGCGCCTCGCCGGCGCGGCTCGTCGGGATCGGAGTGCCCGACGTCGTGGGCGACCGGAGGGCGCAGAACCAGCCTGGAACCGACCAGGAGTACCCGAACTGGCGGGTGCCGCTGACCGACGCCGATGGCACGCCCGTCCTGGTCGAGGACCTCGTCGACGGCCCGGATCTGCTGAGCCCGCTGGTCGCGGCGGTCCGCCCGGCGCCGACGGTAGGGTGAGCGCGTGAATCCCGTCGAGGCCCTGGGCCTGTTCATCGGCATCCCGTTGGCACTGGCGGCCGTGATCGCCGTGGCGGTCGGCGCGTCGTCCTGGACGCGGTCGGGCCGGGTCACGGGCGACTACGACAGCGGCCCGTTCATGGTCCTCAGCAGCGCTCCGCTGCCCGATCCGTCGATCGTCGTCGACGAGTCATCGATCAACCCGGTCGCAGGAGGTGGCGTCAGTGCCCGTTGGTGACAGCTTCGTTCTGCCGGGTGCCGAGGCCGGCCCGCTGTCGGCTGGACAGCGGACCGAACTGACCCGCCTGGTCGAGCAGGCCCGGCAGATCTGCGGCTACGCGTTCGCGATCTGGATCGGTCCGCTGGCCGAGGGTCACGACAGCGCCGTGGCGCAGCACGCGGGCCTGCCGTACGCCTCCAGCTCGATCCTGGTCGCGGTCGACCCGGCCGCTCATCGCATCGAGATCGTCACCGGCACGACCGTCGCGCGCGTGCTCGACGATCGCACCTGCGAGTTCGCCGCCTTGGCGATGAAGTCGTGCTTCGTCGCCAACGACCTCGTCGGCGGTATCCGCGAGGGCGTGACCTTGCTCGCCGAGCACTCCCGGCACCCGCGCGTGCTGCACCTCGACAGCCCTTCCTGACCCGGTAGCCCGCCTCCCTCTTCGTTGAGCGGCGGGTCGTGGCTGGATATTTCGGACAGAACTGAACCACCACTCGCCGCTCGATGAGGGGGTGCGGGTCGTTCGGCTGCCGATTTGTATAGTGAACCTATGGAGAAAGTAGGTAAAGCGGGCAGGCGGGTGTCGCGGGCAGGGATCGCCGCGGTGGCCCTCGGCGTGTTCGCGGCGTCCACGCTCACGATCGCCGTCGCCGCCACGCGGTCGGCGGCCGCCTCCTCCGTCGCCGCCTCGCCGGCCGCGGGCGACGGCGCCGCGTCGGCAGCACCGTCGACGACGTCGGCGCCCGTCACGACAACGCCCGCGGTGGCCAGCCGAGCCCCACAGATCACCAACGTCGTCTTCGTGCTCGCCGACGACCTCGACTGGCAGGCGTTCGACCAGGTCCCTCGGCTGCGCGCGCTGAAGAAGCAGGCCGTCACCATGAACGACTTCGTCGTGACGGAGTCGTTGTGCTGCCCGTCGCGATCGTCGATCCTGACGTCTCAGTACGTGCACAGCCATGGCGTCCTCTCGAACGTCGCGCCCTCGATCGACCCGACCGTGGCCGACAGCTTGCGGGCCAACGGGCAGGCCGACGCCCTCGTCGCGTCGGGCGGCTGGCAGGCCTTCGCGCAGAACGGCCACGAGCAGAACTGCCTGCCCACGTGGCTCCACGCGGCCGGCGTGCGTACCGGGTTCCTCGGCAAGTACCTCAACGGCTACGGCAGCACCGACCCGCTCGCCGTTCCGCCCGGGTGGGACGAGTGGTTCGTTCCCGTCACCACCCAGCAGATGTACCGCGGGTACGGCTACACGGCCAACGACAACGGATCGCTTCGCTCGTACCCGGCGAAGACCCGTGACTTCCTCCCGGACGTCCTCACGCGCAAGGCGGTCCAGTTCATCCGCACCAGCACCGGTCCGTTCTACCTGCAGGTCAACCCGACGCAGCCTCATGCGCCGTACCCGATCGCCAAGCGGCACGAGAACGACCCGGTGCGCTCGACGATCCCGCGCACGGCGAACTTCAACCGCGTCGGCACGGACGCCCCGCCGTGGCGCTCGGCCAAGAAGAAGATCACCGGTGAGCGCCTGGCGAAGTACACCCGGATCTGGCGCGAGCGCGTCCGTTCGGCGCAGTCCGTGGCGGACACGGTCGAGGCCATCCGGGCCGAGCTGCGTCGTTCAGGGAAGGAGTCGTCGACTCTCCTCGTCGTGGGCTCGGACAACGGCTTCCACATCGGAAACCATCGGCTGAGCCCGGGCAAGCGCACGCCCTACCGCGAGGACACCGTCGTGCCGTACCTGTTCAGCGGCCCGGGCCTGCACGCGGGGACGACGAACGACGCGGTCGCCTCGACGATCGACCTCGGTCCGACGTTCGCCGAGCTGCTCGGCGCGGCCACGCCGTCGACCGTCGAAGGGCGTTCGCTCGTCGGGCTGCTGACGACCGGCGACCAGACCGGCTGGCGCAGTGGCATCCTCACCGAGAGCCTCGGCGACACCGTGCTCGGCGACCCGGACTACACGGCGTTCCGGCCGCCGAAGTTCCACGCCCTGCGCACGAAGCAGTGGCTGTACGTCGAGTACGAGACGGGAGCACGCGAGCTGTTCGACCTCGCACGCGACCGGGCCGAGACCCACAACGTGGTCGACTCGACGCCCGCGGGGACCGTCGACGCCCTGGCGGCCCAGCTGCACGGTCTTTCCGCATGCTCCGGCGCCCAGTGCCGGGTCGCCGACGGCGGCGCCGCCTGACGGGCTAGACCTCCGCGTCCTTCGCCCGCGCGCGAGCAGCCCGCAGGACGCCGTCGCGGCCCTCCTCGACCAGTCGTCGCGCCGGACCGGGCAGGTCGTTCGCGGGGCCGGCCAGGAAGGCGTCGCTCGCCGCGATCGTCTCGTCGTCGACGAGGAGGAACGGGTACAGGAACGTCGTGATGTCCTGCGCCATCTCCATCGTGCGGTCGGCCCAGATCCTCGGCAGCTCGGCGAAGTAGCGGTCGCGGTAGGGCACGAGCAGGTCGGTCTGGCCCGGCTGGACGAACCCGCCCATCGTCGCGCTGAGGATGGCGTTCGGCAGGTCGGTGCGGTCGACGATCTCGGCCCAGGCCAGTTCCTTGGCAACCGCGGTCGGCCGGGCGGCCCGGGCGCTCGCCGCGTGCCGGCGACCCGTCGCGGTGTCGTCCCGGTCCACCTCCGCCTCGATCGCGTCCTCGTCGCGAGCCCCGGCGGCGACCAGTACGTGCAGGAGCGACCACCGCAGGTCGGCGTCGACCGTCAGGCCCTCCCACACGAGCGTCCCGTCGAGCAGCCCGCCGACCGTCGCGAGGTCGGCCGGCGACGTCGCGGAGCCGATGAACGCGCGCGTGAACGCGAGCTGGCGGTCGCTGTTCGGCTCGGCGGCCAGCGCGAGCGTGTGCATCGCCTCGGCGTAGCGGGCCAGGTACGCGTCCCGGTTCTGCGGCGCGGCGTACTGGTCGATCGCGGTCCGTGCCTGGCGGAGGATGCCCTGCACGACACCGATGTCCGTCTCCGTGCCGACACCCTCCAGCACCAGCGAGAGGAACTCGCCGGTGGACACCTCGGCGTCGCGGGTCATGTCCCACGCAGCGCTCCAGATGATGGCCCGCGCGAGCGAGTCGGTGAGCGTCCCGAGGTGTGCGACGGCAGTGGCCCAGGACCGCTCGTCGAGCCGGACCTTCGCGAAGGTGTAGTCCCCGTCGTTGAGCAGCAGCAGGTCGGGCTGGATGCTCCCGGCGAGCTCCGGGACCACGGTCCGCTCGCCGACCACGTCGACCTCCAGCCGCGTCCGCAGGACGAGGCCACCGGCCGTGAGGTCGTACAGCCCGACGCCGATGCGGTGCGAGCGCAGGATCGGCGCGATCCCGGCCGGGACGGCCGGCGGTTCCTGGACGATCGCGACCTCGGTCATCGTGCGGTAGGCGCCGAGGGAGATCTCCGGCCGCAACAGGTTGACGCCGCTGGTCTGCAGCCACTCGTGCGTCCACGGGCCGAGGTCGCGGCCGCTCGTGGCCTCCAGCTCGGACAGGAGGTCGGTCAGGCGGGTGTTGCCCCAGGCGTGCCGGCCGAAGTAGTTGTGCACGCCGGCGAGGAACTCGTCCTCACCGACCCAGGCGACCAGCTGGCGCAGGGCCGACGCACCCTTCGCGTACGTGATGCCGTCGAAGTTCACGCGCACCGAGTCCAGGTCCACCATGTCCGCCGCGATGGGGTGGGTCGAGGGGAGCTGGTCCTGGCGGTACGCCCATGCCTTGCGCAGGTTCGCGAACGTGGTCCACGCATCGGTGTAGCGGGTGGCGTTCGCGTTCGCCCAGTGCGCGGCCCATTCGGCGAACGACTCGTTCAGCCACAGGTCGTCCCACCAGGTCATGGTGACCAGGTCGCCGAACCACATGTGGGCCAGTTCGTGCAGGATCGTGTTGTCCCGCGCCTCATAGGACGCCTGGGTCACCCGAGAGCGGTAGAGATACTCATCTCGGATGGTCACACAACCGGCGTTCTCCATGGCGCCGGCGTTGAATTCCGGGACGAAGATCTGGGCGTAGTCGCTGAACGGCAGGGCCATGCCGAAGGCTCGAGCGAAGACGGTGAAGCCGGCCTTGGTGGTGTCCCAGATGCGCTGGGCGTCCAGGTATTCGGCCAGGGACGCCCGGCAGGCCAGGGTCAGCGGAATTTCCCCGGCCGGGCCGGAGTAGTGATCGGTCACGGTGTGGAATTCGCCGGCGATCAAGGCGGTGATGTAGGTCGAGATCGGCGGGGTGGGGGCGAACGCCCAGCGGGCCAAATCGGGACCGGCGGCGACGGGTTGAACCGACGGCGAGTTGGACAGCACCGTCCAGTGGGCTGGGGCCAGCACAGTCAACTCGAAGCTGCCCTTGAGGTCGGGCTGCTCGAAGCAGGCATACATGCGCCGGGCGTCCGCGGTTTCGAACTGGGTGTAGCAATACACCTTGTCATCGACGGGATCGACGAAGCGATGCAGGCCCTCACCGGTGCGGCTGAAGCGGCACAGTGCGGTGATCGTGAGCTGGTGCTCGCCCTTCTTGGCGTTGAAATGCACCTTGTTGTCGACGAAGGAATTGGCGGGCAGTGGCTTGCCGTCCAGGGTGGCTGAGATCAGCGAATCGGCGATGAGGTTGAGGTGGGTTTTGGTCGAACTGGTGAGTGCAAAGGTCACCGTCGAGGTGGACACGAACACCGCGGTGGGATCGTAGTCTGCGACCTGCGCGGTGCCGCTGAGATCGATGTCGACGTGGTAGCCCTTGAGGCGAACGACGGCCGATCGGGCGGCGGCTTCATCGCGCGTGATGTTGGCTGGATACATAACAGAACCTCACAGGGGTGGGCATGTTTCGTAGGGGCGGAAACATAAGGCAAGCTGAGAGGCTACCGTTCACACAGGTAGGCGCTCAAGCTTGGCCCTCCTTGTCCAGTGACGAATTGTTGCCGGTATGAAGCCGTTTTGGGCGTGGTGGTCGCGCTGAACTGCCTCGGAGGCGCAAGCTGGACTCGTGCAGGAGTTGACCACCTCCGAGGTGATTCATTGGGCTGATGCCGAAGTACGCCTGGAGCGCGACGGGTCACTGATGCGCGTGGTGCGTGGGCGTCATCTGGTGGTTGAACTCGGCTGGGTGAACGCGGGCACGTCTGAGCCTTCCCTGGTCACCGACGACGAGGTTGAGCATTCCCTGGTCACTGATGCCGGACGCCTGCTGCAGCGTGCCGCGATCAACGATGGCTGGCGCAATCGCTGGGTGCTGGTGCGTGACCATGACGGCTCGGTGCAGGTCGAGGAGCGCATTCGGCTGCGTCCGGGACCGGAATACACGCTGTGGAGTTGGGACAGCGGAGTGAGTGCGACCCTGGTGGTCGCCCCGGCGCATGCTGCCGGACCGGTCTTGGCCTTCCGGCTGGAGCAGGGCTACCTCGAACTGGCCGACGATCCGCAGGAGTCCAGCGCCTGGGTGGAGTATCTGGTCGCCCCGGTGGGCACGGTGCTGGAGACCGGGGATCGGATGGTGACGGTGCTGGCCGGGCATTGGTACGCCTCACTGGATGACGTTGAACCTCGGCTGCCCCCGTGGTCGCTGG
>OFJB01001102.1_pt1 | contig 11255 bp, 10 predicted proteins | sample 1775081 | NCBI WGS metagenome assembly OFJB01 (sample SAMN08195771, study PRJEB24354) | sludge metagenome | isolation source: initial sludge from phenol fed wastewater aerobic bioreactor | place: India: Nagpur | collected 2016-06-05 | reverse complement strand
CAAACACTGCTTTTCCGCCTTCAAACGAGTTGTAACGCGGAATGCTGCGTACATTCGGCCGCGCGAGATACGGCCCGTAGCCGTGCCACTTGATGCCGACGTCGTGATTGCCCGCAATTGGAAAATACGGCAGAATGTCCTTGAAACCATTGTAGAGCTGGTCGAAGTTCTTCCATTGCTTCGCAATCCAGCCCTCGTCCACCGCGTCCCCGGTCTGCACGACATAGCGAGTGTTGCGACCGTCCTGTTCGTTTGCAATCCACTGCCCCATCTTCGCGAGCGCACCGGGGTAGTTGTAGTAGGACATGGTCTGCGTGTCCGCCAGCCAGACGACGGAAAACGGCGTCGGTATCGGCGTCGGCTCCGGCGGTTCTGCCGTCGTTGGTTCGGGCGTTGCCGACACCTGCGCGGGCTGCAAGGTCGGCTGTGCCTGCGGCAACGCGGGCGCCGCTGCGCAAGCGGAGCAAAGCGCAAAAAACGCTGCGGCGAGTACAAGTAAAAACCCAAAATTTCGTTTCCCCATATTCGCCATTCTAGCATAGTTCTCGGCAAACCGGCAACGTCCGGCCATTCCGTCAGAAGTTGGTCGACCAGAACTCCGATGTTTTGCTACATAGGGTTCCGAAAATGTAACACATTTATTTCTTTTATGTAACAAAACTGCGTCGATTCGATTTTCAACCTTACTTGCTTTGCAAGTGTAAGCGGTTCGTGTATAATAAGGAGCTATGAAGTATTTCACCAAAAACCACCCGTTTCCGGCGCGCGGCGCGGCGCGATTGTTCGCTGCCGGGTTCGCGTTTTTCTTCGTATTCCTGCTGGCGGCTCCGGTTGCTCTGGCAGAGGACGCAAGCAGCGCGGAGCCGCTAACCACCCCTTCCGCCGCGAACGCTGCCGCTTTGTTACGCGCGGGTGAGAACGATCCGGCGCTCGACTACTGGGACACCGCGCAGGCGTTTGCTTCCACGGACTATCGTCTCAAGAAGGCGACTGTCGCCATGCTGCGCAATACCCTCGGCCTCGGCCCCGTGCCCGTTGGGCGCGACAGTGTGCATTTTCAGGCTTCGCTGGAAAACCCGCTCATTGTCGAAGGCGAGGAGTTGCAAAAGCGACTGGACTTCAACATTCGCGGGTCAATCTATTCCGGCAACCCGCTCACCAGCGTGACCGCCAGTTTTGAATCGCTCGGGTCGGCAAAGGGCTGCACGCAGACCGTTACCTTCGACCCCGCGGCGAACGTCCGCGCTTATTCGCTGGAAAACGAGTCGCTGCCCATTGAGCAGAAAGCGCTTGACTCGTTGTTTGACATCAGCGCCCTTTCCGCCGGGCGCTATCGCTTTACGCTGAGCGCAACCACCTCAACGGAGACCACGCCCGTCAAGCTCTACTCGGCGGAATGCGCCATCATCGACTCCAAGCGACTGGTGCTCACGCAGAATAAATTTGACGACAACTACCTGGAAGCCTACCGCTTCTTCAAGGGTAAGCTGGACCAGTTCATCTTCCATTTTTCGCTCAAGGACACCCGCAGTATCGCCACCGAGGACGCCTGGCGCACGACCTATATCGTGGAGTCCAGTCTGGGGCGCGTGCACTCCGCGGCGGTTCCTTACTTTGAAGCGGCGAACCATTATCTTGAAAACACCTATGTCTGCGTGACCATCGTCAACCCCAGAACGCGCAACCAGACGAACGGGCGCGTGACCCTGCTCAAGGATCTGATCTCCAAGGAGACGACCTACGTTCCGCGGTTTCAGTCAAACCTGCAATACGTCAGCCACCATACGCTGGGCACGGCAATCGACGTGAACGACGATATGTACCCGAACAAGAACATCATTACAAATCACGAGCTCATCGGCACGGACGTGAAGGAGCACCTCGTCTACAACGGCATCAAGACGGACGAGAACGGCAGGCAGTATTACGACTTTACCTACGACGGCAGCTATTCTGCCAAGTTTGCACGCATGCCGAAGACGATTATCAACTATCTGCTCTACGAGCTCGCGTTTTACCGCGCGGGGTTCCAGTGGGGCTACTATTACGAAACCGCCTGCGACGCCATGCACTTTACGCTCTCGGAGAACGACATCAACCGCCACATGCACTCCGACATCGGGCTAAGAAAGATCTACGAGTACATTGATCCGGAGTGGACGTATGTACCGGGCGTTTCGCCTTCGCCGGACGCGGCAAAATCGTCGAAAACGACGAAAGCACCAAGTACGACCCCTACGCCGGAGCCAACCGCAACGCCGGAACCCACTGCAACGGCGGAAGGGTTCTAACGCTGGTCATATCGCACAAATTCGATTCGTTTACGCAAAAAAACGGGAGCGCAAGCTCCCGTTTTGTGTTGCTTTATTTTCTCGATCTGCCCTTGTTTCGCCGCTTGGAACCAATCGTGCCCGGCTTCGGCTTTGCCGCGCGTTCGAGCGCTTCCTCGCCGGATAGCTTCTTGATTTCGTCTCGCAGTTTTGCCGCGTGTTCAAATTCCAGTTCGCGGGCGGCGGCGCGCATTTCGTCCATCAAAATCTTGATTCGCGCGGCCTTCTCCTCAGCGGTGTATTCGTCCCCCGCGTCCTCCACCTTGGTGGTCATCAGCAGCGTGGAACGCACCGCTTTCTTGATGCTCTGCGGCGTAATGCCGTGTTCCTCGTTAAAAGCGGTCTGAATCCGGCGGCGGCGGTCGGTCTCGTCCATTGCAAACTTCATAGACGGGGTAATCACGTCCGCATACAAAATGACACGGCCTTCCACGTTTCGCGCCGCGCGGCCAATGGTCTGCACCAGGCTCGTGGACGAACGCAAGAATCCTTCTTTATCCGCGTCCAGAATCGCAACAAGCCCCACTTCAGGCAAGTCCAAGCCTTCGCGGAGCAGGTTAATCCCCACAAGCACGTCAAAATCACCCAAACGCAAATCGCGGATGATCTCCATGCGCTCGATGGTCTCAATGTCCGCGTGCATGTAGCGCACCCTCACGCCCATGCCGTCGAGGTACTCCGTCAGGTCCTCCGCCATGCGCTTGGTCAGCGTAGTCACCAGCGTGCGGAAGCCCTTTTGCGCCTGCTTGCGAACCTCCCCAAGCAGGTCGTCAATCTGCCCTTTGACGGGTCGAACCTCCACTTCCGGGTCAACCAGCCCCGTTGGACGAATGATTTGCTCCACAACCTGTGTTGCGCGCTTGAGTTCGTAGTCCGCGGGCGTTGCGGAAACGCAGATCATCTGCGGAATGCGCCCCTCGAACTCCGGAAACTTGAGCGGGCGGTTGTCGTATGCGCTCGGAATGCGAAATCCGTAATCGACGAGCGCGGTTTTTCGCGCAAGGTCGCCGCGATACATCGCGCCAATCTGCGGAACTGTTACGTGGCTCTCGTCAACGAACAGCAGAAAATCCTTGGGAAAATAGTCAATCAGTGTAAACGGCGGCTGGCCGGGTTTCCGCCCGTCAAAGTAGCGCGAGTAGTTTTCAATGCCGTTGCAATAGCCGATTTCGCGCATCATCTCGATGTCATACTGCGTGCGCTGCTCAATGCGCTGCGCTTCAATGAGGCGATCCGAGCTTTTGAACTCGTCCCGGCGTTTGAGCGCGTCGTCCCAGATGGTGTCAATCGCGGCATCGAGCTTTTCGCGGCTCGTTGCGTAGTGCGACGCGGGGAATATGGCGACGTGCGACCGCTCACCGAGCAGTTCGCCGGTCAGCGAGTTCACGTCCAGGATTCGCTCCACCTCGTCCCCGAAGAACTCGACGCGCACTGCCGTGCCCGCGCTCGAAATCGGGAAGATGTCCAACACGTCGCCGCGCACGCGGAAGGTACCGCGCGAAAAGTCGATGTCGTTGCGCTGGAACTGGATGTCGACGAGTTTTTTGATGACCTCTTCGCGCGCAATGTGCATGCCCTTGCGGATGGACACCGACATGCGCATATACTCCTCCGGATCGCCCAGCGCGTAGATACAGGAGACAGAGGAAACGATAATCACGTCCCGCCGCTCGTTCAGCGAGCTTGTTGCGCTGTACCGCAGGCGGTCTATCTCCTCGTTGATATCCACAGTTTTTTCGATGTAGGTATCCGAGGCGGGAATATACGCCTCCGGCTGATAATAGTCGTAATAGCTCACGAAGTACTCCACCGCGCTGTCCGGAAAGAACTCCCGAAACTCCGAGCAGAGCTGCGCCGCGAGCGTTTTGTTATGCGCAATCACGAGCGTGGGCTTCTGCACACGCTCAATTACCTTTGCCATCGTATAGGTTTTGCCGCTGCCGGTGACGCCCAGCAGCACCTGCGCCTTGTCCCCACGCAGCACGCCCTCCGTGAGGCGTTCAATCGCCTCCGGCTGGTCGCCCGCGGGTTCGTATTCCGAAACCAGTTTAAATTCGTTCATGCTATTTCATAGACGACGGTCTTTCCGTCGATTCGGTGCGCGTAGATATACTCCCGCGCTTCTTCGTGCGCGGGGTGCTTGTCGTAAACCGCGATTGCCTCGAGGTTTTCAAACGTGCAGGTGAGCGCGAGGTCGTAGCTGCGCTCGCCGTTGTGCCAGATGTCCGCGCCGGTCTCCATGGAGAGGATCTCCGGTATCTTGCCCACCATACCGTGCAGCTTTTCAATCACGGTCGGCAGGCATTCCTCCGGGTCGCGAAATTTGAAGAGGACGATGTATTTGAGCATACGCGCTCCTTTCTGCGGGTTGCGTCAAACGGAAAGCTTAAAACTCAAAATCGACCGTCGCGGTCGCGGTGCGGTGCGCCTTGATGTAGGCGCGCGCTTTTTCGTGCTCCGGGTGCTTGTCGTAAACTTCCAGATCTTCCTTTGAATCAAAGGTAACGATCAGCGCGAAGTCAAAACTGCGCTCGCTGTGCTTAAAGTCAAATCCGGTTTCGATGGAACGAATCTGTTCAATTTTGTCCTTCAACGCAAGCAGCTGGCGGCTCGCCTCCGGCGCCTGCTCGGCGGGGTTTTCAAATTTTGTAAAGACGATGTGCTTGATCATATTTGGTTCTCCTCTTATTCGATTTCTAATTTAAAAATTATTCTGGCAGGCGAGCAGCAGCGCTTCCTCCGCCTTTGCCAAACCTTGCTTCTGTTTCCATTCGATGGCGATGAAGTCCTCCAGCATGCGGACGAGCTGCTCCAGCGAGCGCTTCTTTGCGTTTCTCGACGCTTTCTGCGCAACAAACGGAGCAACGCCCAGCGCGGCGGCAATCTCCGCTTCGTTTTTGCCGTTCACCTGCAGCTGTTTTGCGTTGAGCACGGTGCGGACGTTCCGCTCAAACAGCGTGGAAAGCCCCATTGCGCTCTCGGCGGGATCGCCAATCAGCGCGGCGAGCTCGCGGATGCCCTGCTTCTTGTTGCCCGCCCAGAGCTGATCCATCACGCTAAAGACCTTGTATTCGCTGGACGGCGAAACGCAGGTCTCCACCGCAGCAAGCGTGACGCGGTTGCCAAAGCCCACATACGCGCCAAGCAGTTGCAGCGTGTTTTCCAGCGCGCCGAGATCGACGCCAAGGTACTGAATCATGCGGTTTGTCGCCGCGGAGTCAATTGGAATTCCGTTTTCCTTTGCGCGCTTTTCCACAAACGACTGCGCCTGCTCCGGCGTCAGCGGGTTAAACGAAACTGCGCGGTCGAGCGCGAGCAGCGCCTTATACAGCGGGTTTGCTGCGGGCGCTTTGCCGGGGCGGACGAAGACGAGCGCCGTACTTTCCGGCACATGCGCCGCGTAGTCCGCAAGTGAATTCGCGGTATCCGCGTCGAACTCCGTGACCACGACGACGCGGAGCTCGTCGAAAAACGGCAGCGTTTCCGCCGCGTTCTGAATCTCCGAGGCCAGCGGCGCCTTGAGCGTCTGCGTGTTCATGTCCCGCAGGTCGGGATTTGTGCGCGCAACAACAGCCCGTATCCCCCTATTGAGGCTATACGGGTCTTCGCCGCAAAAATAATATGCGCCGCCAATCGACGCGCCGCCCGCAAGGCGGCCCAGGAATGCCAGTCCATCCATATGGTGGTATTATACCATCCATCCATACGCTTGCAAACATTCGTTCTGTTTTTTGACGCGATTTTTTCAGGAACGCAAAAAAGCACGCTCTCCACCGAGTTATCCACCGTCGGGGGATAACGTTGTGGACAATGTGCATAACCTCTAAACCGCTTTGGGGAACAACATCCAGAGCAGAGACGCCAGCGCAAACGCCGAAACGGAGTAGATCGCCCTTCTTGCGGGGCTATGCAGGCAGAGGCGGGAACCCAGAAACAGCGCGAGTAGCCAGAGCAGATAGGTCGCCCCGGGCGGCGCGGGAAGGTTGAGCGACAGGCTGCCGCCATAGCGCGCGAACGACAGAATCACGTCCAGCGCCAGCCGCGCAATCCAGCAGACCGCGTTGCCCAGCGGAAACCAAATGTAGGCCAGCGCCGTACCGACGAACGCGGGAATCAGAAAGACGGACGAAATCGGGATCACGAACAGGTTCGTGACAATCGAGAGAAACTGCGCCTGCTGAAAAAACAGACTGGTGGTCGGCAGCGTTCCGATGACCACCGCAAAGCTCGCGCCAATCAAACCGGACGCGCTGGAACCCAGCCGCGCGAGCGGTCGCTGAAACACGGGCGCCAGCAACACCATGGACAGCACGGCGACGAACGAGAGCTGGAACCCCGCGTTCCAGAGCGAATAGGGCTTGTAGAGCAAAATCAGCACAAACGCCGCCGAAATGGAGCTGATCACGTCCAGCCGCCGCTGGAGCGGAAACGCCAGCAGAGCGATCAGCAGCATCAAAAGCGAGCGCACCACCGGCGGCGAGAACGCCGTAATCGCGGCGTAAAACGCGCCAAAAACGGTAACCGCGCCAAACCGCACCCAGGCGTTGCGGCGAAACAACAGCGAAAACGCAACCGCAAGCAGCGATACGTGCAACCCCGAGACGGAGAGCAAATGCGTAATCCCCGTATTGCGAAAGGCAAGGAGCGTATCCTCGCCAATATCCGTAACGTCGCCCAGCAGCATGCCCTTTGCCTCGCCGGGCGCTTCCGGAAAGAGCGCGGAAATCTGCGCGCCAATGCTCTCCCGCAGCGCGAGCAGGCGGCCGTAGCCATCCTGTGGCGTTTCCCCAACGATTTGCACCGTTTTTCGCGCAAAGGCAACGGCGTAAACGCCTCGATAACGGTCGCTGAGGCGATACTCCCCGCTTGAGCGCTGCACGCTCGCATTGGCGGAAACCATCTGCCCGTAGCGCGGTTCGTTTGCAAACGCGCCGTAGAGCCGGACGCGGCCGGAAATCGAACTCCCGTTCAGCGCCGCTTGCTCCAGATAGACGTGGTAGGTGCCGTCGTCCCGCAGCTCCGCCGGCTCGCAGACGCGGCCGGTCACCGTCCCCTTGCCTTCCGGCACCACGCCGGGGCCAATCAGCCCAACGCGCAGAATGCCTACCGCCAGCACGGCGAACAGTCCCGCAAGCCAGAGAAAGCGCTTGAGCCGAAGGACGAACACCGCCGCCAGCAGAGCGACAACCGCGGCGGCAACCGCCAGCGGTACGGAGAGTCCCTCACCGATCAACAAGCCAAAGAGCAGGCCAAGCGCGAGCAGCAGCATCACGCGAACGTGAAACAGCGGCCCCTTTGGGCGCCGCTTTGACTTCTTCGGGGAAACCTCCTCCGAAGGAACGGTTGATTCTTCGTATTGTGTTTCAAGTTCCGGCTGCATTGGTTCGAGTTAATCACAGCCGATGGTGTTTGTCAATTCCACTTTCCAGCAAGGTTGTAAGAATCCGCGCGGGGCGTTATACTAAAATGCGTAAACAAGAAACCACGCGTATTTTTGCGCAAGAAATGGATTGAGATACCTATGAAATGGCTGGAGATCTGCGTGTATACGACCGACGCGGGGCTGGACGCGGTGCTCTTTGCGTATTCTTCTGCAGGGCTGGATCAGGTCAGCATTGAGGAGAGCCACGAGCGCGCCATGGCGTTTTTAAACGAGCGCGCGGTCTACTGGGACTTTGCGGACTACGACAAGGTCGGCGTGGACGAACCGTGTGTCAAAGCGTATGTTGCGGACGTGCCGGAGAGCGAGCCGGTCGTTGCGGAGGTTAAGGCGAACATTGCGCGCCTGCGGGAGACCGAGCTGGGCTACGACGCGGGATCGCTCGCGGTGGTCGTCCGCCAAATGGACGACGCGGACTGGGAAAACAATTGGAAAGCCTACTACAAGCCGCTCAAGATCGGGAGGCGTCTCTACGTGCTGCCCTGCTGGTTAAGCGAGCCCGCGCCGGAAGGTCGCGTCACGCTCAAGCTCGACCCCGGCGTCGCCTTTGGAACGGGCGAGCACCACACCACGCGGATGTGTCTCGAGCTGCTGGAGCAGGTGGTCAAACCCGGCGACGAGATGATCGACCTCGGCTGCGGCAGCGGCATTCTCTCCGTGGCTTCGATTCTGCTCGGCGCGAAAAACGCCGTCGCGGTGGACATCGATCCCGTTGCGGAACACGTTGCGATTGAAAACGCCGCGATGAACGGCGTGGACGCAAGCAAATATGAGGTGTTGATCGGCGACCTGTTGACCAACGACGCACTCTGCGCAAGCATCCGAAAACCCTACGACGTCGTTGCCGCAAACATCGTCGCGGGCGTCATCATTGCGCTGGCTCCATTTGCAAAGACCTGCTGCAAGCCGGGCGCGCCGTTCATCGTCTCCGGCATCATCGACGAGCGGGAGGACGAGGTCAAAGCCGCGGTACAGCGCGCAGGCTTCATCATAGAAACCATTCTGCGCAGCGAGGGCTGGGTTGCCATGCTGCTGCGCGCCTAGGGTCAACATCATGCGACGCTTCTTTTGCGACAACATTACGGAGTTCACCGCGACCATTGCGGGCGACGACGCACACCATATCTCCCGCGTGCTACGCATGAAGCCGGGCGACACGCTTTCACTCTGCGACGGCGCGGGCGGCGAATATGACGCGGTCATCACGTCCATCAACCCGGAAGCGGTCATCTGCGCGCTTGGCGAACGGCGTTCAAGCATGGTGGAAAGCCCGGTCAACATCACGCTGTTCCAGTGCCTGCCCAAGACGGGCAAAATGGAGACCATCGTGCAGAAGTGCACGGAACTCGGCGTGTTCGCCGTGGTGCCCGTGGTCTCCGCGCGCTGCGTGGTGGTTCCGAACAAGGATTTTGAGAAGAAGCGCGAGCGCTACAATCGCGTCGCGCTGGAAGCGGCCAAGCAGAGCCGCCGCGCGGTCGTGCCGCAGGTGCAACCGCTCGTTGAGCTAAAGAAAGTCGATCCGAAGCAATTCGACCTGCTTCTCGTCGCCTACGAAGAAGAGGAAACGCGCACGCTCAAGGCCGCGCTGCGCGCGGCGGGTTCGCCCGCTTCCATCGCGATATTGATTGGCCCCGAAGGCGGACTGGAGCCGGACGAAGTCAATCGCCTCACGGCGAACGGCGCCGTCTGCGTTTCCCTCGGCAAGCGCATCCTCCGCACGGAGACGGCCGGCATGGCGATGCTCGCGCAGATGCTCTACGAGGTGGAGCCATGAAGGCGGCGCTCACCACGCTCGGTTGCAAGGTGAACCACTACGAAACGGAAGCCATGCGCGAGCTGTTTCTGGCGGACGGCTGGGAAATTGTTGCGTTTTCGGAACCGGCGGACGTCTACGTCGTCAACACCTGCACGGTGACGCAGACAAGCGACACGAAGTCCCGCCAAATGATTGCCCGCGCGCACCGGATGAATCCGGACGCGCTCGTCGTCGCCGTCGGCTGCTACGCGCAGGTCTCGCCGGAGTCGGTCGCCGCGTTGGAGGGCGTCGGGCTTGTGCTTGGCACCAGCGGGCGAAAGGAAATTGTCCCCCGCGTGCACGAAGCGCTGTCCGCGCGAACCACGGAGACCTTTATTCAGCCGATCACCGAGCAGCGCGAGTTTGAGCCGTTCTCCGCCGTGCGCGATTCGCGAACCCGCGCGACGCTCAAAATTCAGGACGGCTGCGTCAACTTTTGCTCCTATTGCATCATTCCCTACGCGCGCGGGCCGCTGCGCTCGCGCCCGCTGGATGAGATTTCACGCGAGGTCGCGCTGCTGGCCAACGAGGGTTACCGCGAGATCGTGCTCACGGGCATCCACCTCGCGAGCTACGGACGCGATCTAGCGGGACAGGGATTGACCCTGCTGGACGCAATTCGCGCCGCGAGCGAACCGGACGGTATCCGGCGGATTCGCCTTGGCTCGATCGAGCCGCTGTTTGTAACGGAACCGGTCGCAGAGGCACTCGCGGAGAATCCGAAAATCTGCCGGCAGTTTCACCTTTCGCTCCAGAGCGGGTCAAACCCGGTGCTCCGGCGTATGAACCGGCACTACACGGCGGAGGAATACCTCCATTCGCTCGATCTTCTGCGAACGCATATGCCGGACTGCGCCATCACGACGGACGTCATCGCCGGGTTCTGCGGCGAAACGAAAGAGGAACATCAGGAAACGCTCACGTTCTGCGAGCGGGCGGCGTTTGCGCGGATGCACGTGTTCCCCTTTTCGCTGCGAAAAGGCACCAAGGCGGAAACCCTTGGCGACCACCTGCCAAAGTCGGTTAAGGAAACGCGCGCTAGGGAGCTCATCGCGCTCGGTAAGCGGTTGACAGAGCAGTACTTACGCTCGCAGATCGGCAGCGTGGTGGAGGTGCTCGCCGAGAGCGACGGCGCGGGCTACAGCGGTAACTATATCCGCGTGTCCACCGACGCGCGCGAAGGCGAAATTGTCCGCATCCGCCTGACCGGATTCGAGGGCGAAACGGCCTACGGCGAACGGTTAAACTAAGTTGTGATCCAGAAACGGTTCAAAATAGTCAAAAGGAGAGAACTATCTATGAGCGATTGCATCTTCTGTAAAATCGTCTCCGGCGACATCCCGTCCACAAAGATTTATGAGGACGAGCAGGTGATCGCCTTTCGGGACATCAACCCGCAGGCGCCGACGCATGTGCTCGTTGTGCCGAAGCGGCATATCCCCGGCGTCAACGAGCTGACCGAGGCGGACGAGGCGCTGGTTGGGCACGTCTACGGCGTGATTGCCAAATTGGTTCGGGAACTCGACATCGACGAGTCCGGCTACCGCGTGGTCGTCAACAGCGGCGCGGACGGGCAGCAGAGCGTTCCGCATCTGCACTTTCACGTGCTCGGCGGGCGGCTGCTCGCATGGCCTCCGGGCTAAAAAATTGTTCTTTTTCTGTAAAAGCAAGCTTGGTATAAAAAATACAA
>OFJB01001099.1_pt1 | contig 11268 bp, 16 predicted proteins | sample 1775081 | NCBI WGS metagenome assembly OFJB01 (sample SAMN08195771, study PRJEB24354) | sludge metagenome | isolation source: initial sludge from phenol fed wastewater aerobic bioreactor | place: India: Nagpur | collected 2016-06-05 | reverse complement strand
GACCAGCTTTTCATCCTTGCCCATCTTCATAGCAAGCCCCTCCATAACTGCGATAAATCCGTTTCTACTCTTGTGAAACAATCGACCTTTTGTGTTTTCTGTTACGCTTCCGCCGGAACGGTCACAATCTGCACGGACGCGCTGCAACCGAGCCGATCCGCGCCGGACCAGAGCAGAATCGACGCAGTTTTCGCGTCCTTGATTCCGCCGTCGATCTTAATGCCAACTTTCGGGCCGACGAGCGAGCGAACGAACTTGACGTCGTTCATGCAGGCCTTCGCGCCAGTGAGCGCGTTGGAAATCTTCACGTAGTCCGCGCCGCTCTTTTTGATAATCGCGAGCACGCGCTGCTTCTCGTCGTCCGTCAATAAGCCCTGCTCGTAGATGGCCTTCACCTTCGCGCGATTGCCCGCAACGGAGATCATTTCGCAGAGGTCTTTCTCCACCGCGTCGAAATCGCCGGACTTAATCGCAACGATCTGGAGCGAAACGTCCAGCTCGGTTGCGCCGTTTAAAATCGCTTCCCGAATCTCCGCGCACTTCGCCTTTGTGGAAGCCGCGCCATGCGGAAAACCAACGGGCACACAGATACCAACGTTGCTGCCGCCCAGCCGTTCCTTCGCGAAAGACACGAAATACGGAGATACGCAGACGTTCGCAAAACCATATTTCTTGGCTTCCTCGCAGCCCTGCCGAATCTTCTCGGCGGACGTGTCCGGGTTGAGCAGGGAGTGCTCCAACTTACCCGCCAGCTCCGCGCCGGTGAGCATTGGCGCACGCGCGGGCTTTGCGCCCGATTCGGTTTCCGAAAGGCGCGCATAGACTTCTTGCGTGACCTTGGCCACGATTGCTTCGATATCCAACTACATTCACCTCAGGTTATTCCGGTTTGTAGATCGTTTCGCCGTCCACCGTGTAGTGATCCAGCACGCCGCAGATCGTCCAGTCGGCAATGATTTCATCGTCCTTGAGCAGCATCTTTGTCGCGCCGCCGTCCACGTTGACCAGCACAAGATCGCCAACGCCCGCGTTCGCCGCGTCGAAGGCGATCTGGCGCGATTCAATCGGGTTCCCGTTTAAATCGACAAACTCAACAATCATGAGCTTGTGCCCATAAAACTTGTAATCCTTAATTGTGGAAACGACGTTGCCGACGACTCTGGCAATCCTCAATTTCTGGCATCTCCGATCCTGAATGTTCGACCGCGCTGACCGCGGCGCATGGCTAGCTTCCGCTTATTTAGGCAGAATGCCTTCCACGTCCTCGTGCGGACGCGGAATCACGTGCACCGAATACAGTTCGCCAACGCGCTTTGCCGCCGCGGCGCCCGCTTCTACGCTGGCCTTCACCGCGCCAACATCCCCGCGCACCATCACGGTGACGAGGCCACTGCCGATCTTTTCCTTGCCAATGAGCGTTACGTTCGCGGCCTTGACCATTGCGTCCGCCGCTTCAATCGCGCCAACGAGTCCCTTGGTTTCCACCATGCCGAGAGCCTGCTTTTCCATGTTGAAATCTCCTTTGGATTAATAATAGGTTATTGGTATTCGTTGTATTGGTCAATAAACCCGACGATTGCCGCATCCGCGGGAACCAGCCCGTCCCGAAAGATCAGCGAAGCCTCTTTCGAGCCAATCAGGTACACGAAATCATCCGCGCCAGCCTGTCTCGTCTGGTCCGCGGCAACGATCAGTTTGGTCGGTTTGCCGTTTTCAATCATCTGGACGACGAGTAGCTTAATGCCCTGCAGCTTCGCGTCCTTCACCGTGGAAACGACCGACCCAACGACTTTTCCGGTGTACATGCTGGTTTTGCTCCCTCCAAATGGATCTTGCCGGGTTCGATGAAATTACTTTTTCGGCGCCGCTTTCTTGGCGGCCGGTTTTTCCGCCGCCGGTTTTTCGGCTGCGCCCTGCTTTGGCAGGATGTCCTCCACCTCGTCGTGCGGACGCGGAATCACATGCGCGCTGACGAGTTCGCCAACCCGCTTCGCTGCGGAAGCGCCCGCCTCGACGGAAGCCTTCACCGCGCCAACGTCCCCGCGCACCATAACGGTGACGAGGCCGGAGCCAATGTTTTCCTTGCCAATCAGGGTGACGTTCGCCGCTTTGACCATTGCGTCCGCCGCTTCAATCGCGCCGACCAGTCCCTTGGTTTCGATCAATCCGAGTGCCTGCTTTTCCATATGCTTCTCCTTGTTCTTGCGTAACGATTAAAAGATCGCCTGTAGCATATCCGGATGCGGCGACGGAATGACCACCGTCCGCGCAACCATGCCCTTTGCTTCTTCGAGATTCTCCGCCGCCTGCACCGCAAAGCGCACCGCTGAAACCTCGCCAATCATCGTAATGAACGACTTTCCGCCAAGCCCGCGGCCGAGCCGAATCTCAATGAGATTCACGTTCGCCGCCTTGACCGCCGCGTCCGCGCAGATCACCGCGGAGGCGAGCGAGAACGTTTCGATCAAGCCCAGCGCGCCCGTTGACGGCGCTTCCGAACACGCGCCAATCGCCGAAATCACCTGCTCGTGCACGTTTGGAATCACAATGCTATCCACGAGCACTTCGGCCGCAACGGCAACCCCCGCCGCAACGGAGGCCTCCACCGCGGCAACGCTGCCCGAGACGATCACAATGTATTTCCCCGCGCAGACCGGCTGGGCGCTTGCCAGCGAAACGTCCGCCGCTTTGAGCATTGCGTCGCCCGCTTCAATTCCCGCCGGAATGCTGTTTGTTTCAATCATGCCTAACGCGTTCAAGACCATTCTCCTTTTCGCGCTACTGCGCCGAGATCTCTATGTAGGTATTCGTCACGTCGGTTACGGCCCCGCTCAGGCTCGCGTGAATGCACGCGCCCAGGCTCTTTTCCGGAATCCCCGCGATCAACTGGCCCTTTTGCACCCGATCCCCGGTTTTGACCACCGGGCTCGACGGCGCGCCAATGTGCATACTCAGCGGAATGCGAACCTTTGAAACCGTGACGCCGTCTTCGACCAGCGGTGTTTCCACGTCGTACTGCAAAATGCCCATGCGGGACATCAGGCGCTTGGTCGGCACCTTCGTGTTTTCAAAGCTCTTGGAAACCTCGCCCTTGATCCGCTTCTCCGGCTTGTAGCCGTTCTGGCGAAGGCCGGACTTCATCCGCGCCATCATGCGGCTTGGGCTGAGCCCAAAGTTGCAGGCGTAGTAGCTGCAAAGCCCGCAGTCGCAGCAGGAGAAGAGGCCGTTGACGTCGCCCAGCAGCTTGCCGTTGTTCATAAACGCGGCGCGCATCGCCTTATGTGGCTCCACGCCAAGCCCCAGGTTGTTGCGGGGGCAAAGCTGCGTGCAGAGGTTGCACTGGCAGCAAACCGCCTTGGCGAGCTTGAGGTCGACCTCCTGCTGATCGGTCTTTTTTTGAATCAGCGGGTGGCTGGACGGAAAGACGAGAAGTCCGCCGGTCGTCTTGGTCACCGGCTCGTCCCAATCGTTGCAGAGCTTGCCCGTTGCCGGGCCACCGACGACAATCGTATACCCGTCGAGGCTCTTCGGCCCCTCTGCCGCCTCAATGAGCAGGTGATACGGGGTGCCAATTGGCACTCTCAGCGTGACCGGACGGCCAACCTCGCCGCCGACGGTTACCACCTTGTCGACCACGGGCTGCCCTTCCAGCGCGTTTGCAATGTTGATCAGCGTGCTGACGTTGCTCACGACCGCGCCGACGTCCAGCGGAATTCCGCCGGTCGGCACGACCTTGCCGGTTACTTCGTAGACAATCTGCTGCTCGTCGCCCGCCGGATAGTAGCTCTCCATCGTAAACAGGCGGATGTTCGGCTCGCCGGAGACGGCCTGTTCCAGCGCGGTGATTGCGTCGTGATAGTGCTTTTTGAGGCAGATGACGCCGCTTTGCGCGCCCGTCGCCTCCATCACCGCTTTCAGCCCTTTGACGACCAACTGCGGATACTTCTGCATCATCAGGCGATCCACCCGAAGCAGCGGCTCGCATTCCGCGCCGTTGGCCAGCACGATTTCGGCTTTGCCCGCCGCCTTTACGTGCGTCGGGAAACCCGCACCTCCGGCGCCGACGACGCCCGCCTCGCGGATTTTGTCTACAACACCCATGCTCCGTCCTCCGCGTTACACAATCCGAAGATTGCCGTACAGCACGCAACGGCGCGAGCGGGTAAACGTTCTCGCGCTGGTCAGCCCTTCGCCGGTTGGCGTCGCGATAGTCAGCGTCGTATACCCTTCACCGTTGAACCCAAGACCGGCATACGAGGGCGCGTTCTTCACGAAGATCGTCGTGTTCAGCGCCTTGGCCGCCATGGTTAAATGCGTTACGTTCTGCGAATGCATCATGGCCGTGTGCTTGCAGCCGTTTTCGGCCTTAATCGCCTTGGCAATCGCCTCTTCAATCGTAAACACCTGCACGACGCCGAGCACCGGCATCAGCATCTCCACCGTCACGAACGGATGGTTCTCGTCCACGTTTGCAATCAAAAGCTTCGGATCGCCCGTGTAGTTCACGCCGCTCTCCTTGGCAATATAGGTCGCGTCCCGGCCGACAAACTTGCGGTTGATCACGTATTTGCCGTTATCCTGTATCAAAACCGTCTTGACGACCTTGTCCACGTCTGTTCCCGTCAGCCGGTATGCGCCGTTTAGCTCCATTTGGCTCATGAGCGGCTCCAGAATTTCGGAGATGGCGAACACCTCTTTCTCCGCAATGCAGAGCACGTTGTTATCAAAACTCGCCCCGTCCACAATGTCCTTGGCGGCTTTCTTAATATCGGCCGTTTCGTCCACGATGACCGGCGGATTGCCGGGGCCCGCGGCGATGACTTTCTTTCCCGTCTTCATGGCAACCTTAACCACCGCCTCGCCGCCCGTAATGGACAGCAGCGGAATGTCCGGATGCTCCATAATGGTCTTGCCCGTTTCCAGCGTCGGGTTCTTCACCGTGCAGATCAGCGCGGGCGGTCCCCCCGCCTTGACGATGGCTTCGTTGAGAATGCGCATTGTCTCGATGGACGCCTTCTTCGCCGCGGGGTGCGGATTGTAAACAACCGCGTTTCCGGCGGCAATCATGCTGATGGAGTTGTTGATCACGCTGGAGGTCGGGTTCGTCGAGGGCGTAATCGAACCGATGACGCCAAACGGCGCGCATTCCACGAGCGTGAGTCCAAAGTCGCCGCTCATCGCGCTCGTCGGTAAATCTTCAATGCCAGGCGTCTTATTGATCGCCAGCAGGTTTTTCTTCATCTTATCCGCAACCTTGCCGTAGCCCGTCTCCGTGTGCGCGAGCTCGGATAGGTAGCTCACCTGCTCCCGCGCGGCGGCGCGCATGGCTTCGATCAGCCTGCCCCGCTCTTCAAGGGACAGCTTCATCAGTTGCTTCTGCGAAGCCTTTGCGGCCTGAATCGCGCTCTCCGCGTCGTCGCAAAGCCAGCAGGTCGGCGCGGGACTTGTTTCCCCAACACCGGAAATCTCTTTTACCGTATCTTCAATGATCTTACGAATCTGCTCATCCGATAAACTCATGTTTGTTTCTCCCTGTCCATGCTGCTCCAAGCGCCCGCAAAATGTTTTGCGGTACGCTCGTTGGAGCGTTGGTTTCGGTTACAACCGGAGAACGGCTATTCCTTCTCCTCGTATTTTCGAAAAACGACGTCCCCGCGCAGCTCAACCGAGTCGATAATTGCGATAATCGCGAGGTCGGAGGGTTTTCCGTCCGTAATCGACGTCTGTCGCGAGGAACTGCCGCCAACGCACATGACGACCTCGTTCTCCCCCGCGCCTACCGTATCGATGGCGACGAGCGGCTGGCCTTTCTCCTGAAAGGTTTCAATATCGATGGGGACGACGATCAACAGCTTGAGTCCAAGCAGCTTTTCCGCCTTGTTTGTGCTGACGACGCTTCCCCTGACGCGCGCTAATATCATAAGAAACGCTCTCCTTATTCTTCGATCGTGACGCCGAGTTCATTTGCCTTGTCCCTGGCCAGCGGGGTAACAATCGCCCCTTTTGCGCAGTGAATGGATCGATCACCATACGCAAACGCCTGCATAACCTCGTCTTCCGTCACCAGCTCGCAGCCGGAATCCGCCGGTTTTAACTTCGGCGTGAGCGAGACAATCTCCACGCCCATGTCCTGCAATGCCGTTATGGAGCCAACCAAGCTTTCAAAAAACGTGCCGCGCTTAAACTTTGGCGGCGTGTAGTCGAGCACGACGGTGACCTTCTTTTCCAGCAAAATTGCCCGCAACATCAGCTGCTCGGCAAACCCCGCGTCCTCGCCGTTTGCGATCCGCCCCAGCAGTTGCAGGGTCGGCATGGCGAGCACGACGCGATTGTAAAACTTCAGCGAGGCAAGCAGCGGCTGCTGCGCTTCGCGCGTCGTCGCGTCGATTCGCTCGAACGACGGGTCCAGGCTCGCGGAGGATTCCAGCACCGCGCAAGCGACTCCGTTTGGAAACTGCTCCTTTAGATAGGCGTTCAACAGCGCCGGTTCCGGCAGGAAATTTGGTATCACAACGAGCGCGCCGTTCTGCTCCGGCAAGAAAAGGCCTTGTGCCATCAGCCGTTCCAGAACGCGCTCGGTGATTCTTCGTACAATCTGCCGAATTTGCGCTTCGTCCACCATAACTCCTAACTACCGAACCAAATCCAATAAATCGCCGTTGCCAATGAGCGCCGCGTTTGCCTCGTCCGTATCAAAATGCAGCTCCAGGCTATGCGTATCCCCCGCGCGAACGAGCACGTTTTCGAACACAACGGTTCGAACGCCGCGCTTGCGCACGCAGATGAGATCCCCGTCCTTGAGCCCGTACCAGGCTGCCTGCTCCTTGGACGCGTGCAGGTGGTTCTGAGCAATGATCACGCCGCAGGAGAGATCGTACTCCCCCTTGGGCCCAATCAGCTTGCCGCCGGGTGTATCCTTGATGTCGCCGGACATGCGCACAACGGGCTTAACCCCGAGGCCGTACGCATCCGTCAGCGAAATCTCCACCTGCGTTGCCGGACGAACCGGCCCAAGAATCCGGATGCCGTCGAACCGGCTCTTGGGGCCGACGTACGAAAGCTTCTCCTCGCAGGCAAACTGCCCTGGCTGGGACAGCGGCTTGAAGGGAGTCAACGTATAGCCCTTGCCAAACAAGGCGTCCAGCGCATCCTGCGAAAGATGGATGTGGCGGTTGGACACCGCCGCCGGAATATAATAGACCGACTTTGCCGCAAACTCCTCGAGCATGCGCAGCGTCACCAGACGCTTGACTTCCATCTCTGTCATCCGCAGCACTCCTGTTTCTTACTTGTTTCCGTGTGGAACTTATTTCTGCTTCGGGAGAATGTTCTCCACGTCCGCATGCGGGCGCGGAATCACATGCACCGAGTACAGCTCGCCAACGCGCTTGGCCGCCGCGGCGCCCGCTTCGACCGCCGCTTTGACCGCGCCGACGTCCCCGCGCACCATAACGGTCACGAGGCCGCTGCCGATTTGTTCCTTGCCCAGCAGCGTAACGTTCGCCGCCTTGACCATGGCGTCCGCGGCTTCAATTGCGCCGACCAGACCCTTTGTTTCGACCATTCCCAATGCTTCCAGCATGTGCTTTTCTCCTCAATAAAAATTAATAAACGCTCTTGTTCACGGTGACGTTGCCGGTCGGGCAGGCCCCCGCGCTCGTGCACTTGCCGCAGTTGACGCACTCGTGCTTCTCCGTCTTGCCGGAGACGATCTCCACGCCGGAACTCGTACCGAGTCGGGTTGCGCCGGCTTCGATCATCTTCTTCGCGGTTTCGTAGTCGCGCACCGCGCCGGAAGCCTTCACGCCCATCTTCTCGCCAACGGTTGCGCGCATGAGTTTAACGTCTTCCACCGTCGCGCCGCCCGTGGAGAATCCCGTGGACGTCTTGACAAAGTCCGCGCCCGCAAGCTTGCTGAGGGTGCAGGCCTTCACCTTTTCCTCGTCCGTCAGCAGACAGGTCTCGAGGATGACCTTGACCAGCGCGCGCCCGCGCGAAGCATGGACAACCGCTTTGACGTCCTCTTCCACGAGGCTCCAGTTGCCGGACTTCGCGGCGCCGATGTTGAGCACCATGTCGACTTCCTTCGCGCCCTTCTCGATGACTTCGTTCGTTTCAAACGCCTTCACCGCGGGCGTGGTCGCACCGAGCGGGAACCCGACCACGACGCAGGGGTTGACCGGACTGCCCTTGAGCTCCTTGGCGACAAACTCGATGTAGGAAGGGTTCACACAGACGCTCGCGAAGTTATACTGCTTCGCTTCATCGCAGACCTTCTTGATCTTTGCTTCCGTCGCGTCCGGCTTGAGCAGCGTATGGTCAATGTACTTTGCGTAGTTGACCTTGCCGCTCTCGCTTGCCGCAGCGCCGCCGTTTTTGTTGATCTCGGCGATCACCTGCTCGGTAATTGTTTTAATGATTTCGTTGATATCCATTTGCTAGCTCCATTCTGGCTTACTCGTTTCCGGCAGGGATATGCTCTTGCGCGCGACACGCGCCGCGAGATTGCCCGCCGTCCATCCGCCGCTTGTTACGGAAGGATGGTCTCCACATCGTCATGGGGACTCGGAATGACGTGAATCGAGTACACCTCGCCAACCCGCTTGGCGGCTGCGGAACCGGCTTCCACCGCCGCTTTCACGGCGCCAACGTCCCCGCGAACCATAACGGTCACGAGGCCGCTGCCAATCTTTTCCTTGCCAAGAAGGGTAACGTTCGCGGCCTTCACCATTGCGTCCGCCGCTTCAATTGCGCCGACCAAACCCTTGGTCTCGACCATGCCCAACGCCTGTTTCATAATATTGCTCCTTTGTTTTTCAATTCTTCTATTCGCGGTCTACGTTTATTATAATCGCAACCGCGCTGGAAAACCATTTTTTGATACGCGGTATGCGTACATTATATACGCCATCGCGCGGAAAAACCAACTGTATCGAACCTGTAAATTAGAACGCTTTTTTCAGCGCGTTCTTGTCGCGACGAATTGCGGTTACGTAGTTGACGACCATGACGATGAGCAGCACGCCGCCCCAGACGATGTCCTTGAGGTAGGTCACGTTCGTCACCTGGAAGAAGTTCATGCCCGTTGCCAGGAACTGCATCGTGAACATTGCAAACAGCACGCCGAGGACGTTGCCCTCGCCGCCGTCCGGACTCGTTCCGCCCAGCACGGCGATCATGATCGCCTGCAGGGTGTAGGTCGTGCCGTAGTCGGCGTTGGCCTGATTGGACCGGCCAAAGAGAATGCAGCCGGAGATTGCCGCGAGCACGCCGGAAATCGTATAGGTCGTGCGCAGCAGGCGCTTGATGTTGATGCCGGAGAACTCCGCCGCAACCACGTTGGAACCCGTCATGAACAGCTTTGTGCCATACGGCGTTCTCGAGGTGAGGAACCAGATCACCGCAACAACCAGCACGAGAATGACGAACTGGTTCGGCAACACGCCAAGGAAGTTGCCCTGCCCCATGCTGTTGAACGCTGCCGGCAGGCCGACAATCGACTTGCCCTGCGTAATGACGACCGCAATGCCCATGAAGGCATAATTGCTGCCGAGGGTAACAATCAGCGGCGGAGCGTTGAATTCGCTGATGATCAAACCGTTGATCAAGCCCGCGAGCGCGCCAACGCCCATCGCGAGCACAATTGCCGCAATGGCAATGAGCGTCTGCGTGCCTTCCGGCGTGGTTTCCGTGATGAGGGAGGTCATAAACGCGGCGGCCACGATGCCGGAGAGGTTCGCCTTGCCAACCATCGAGAGATCGATGCCGCCGGTGATCATCGGCAGAATGATGCCGATGGCCAGAATGCCGACCTCCGGAATCTGTCCGGCCATGGTCAGCAGCGTGTTCGGGGCAAAATACTTGAAGTTCCCCTTGAGCGCAAACGACATAAGGCCCATGCCGACATAGGCGAGTACCATCAGGGTAAACAGCCAGCCGAGCTTCGTTTCATAGAAAATGTGGTACAACCAGGAGGTTTTTTTCTTCGTAGTCATATTCTGTTCGCCTCCTTACTGAATGGACAGGGGAGAAGCGGAGATCTCCACATGGAGACGCTTCTTTTCCTTGAGTGCCTGATAGGATGTTAAGCTCGTACCAATCAGGAGCACGAGGCCAATCACGAACCGCTGCCAGTAACTCGGAATGCCGATGGTGTTGAGGCAGTTGTTGATCAGCTGAATCAGCAGTACGCCGAGCACCGTGCCCGTCAGCGTACCGTGACCGCCGGTGATGCGCGCGCCGCCAATGATGACCGCGGCGATCGTGATCATCTCCTGCCCGAGCAGGTCCATCGGGTTGCTATTGACGTAGGTAACGGTGTGCACCATGCCGCCGAGACCATAAAGCGTACCGGCGATGACATACACGATGAACTGCGTGTTTCGCACGTTGATACCGGCGCGCATGGCCGACTCCACGTTGCCGCCAATGGCAAAGATATTCGCGCCGAGCATCGTATACCGCAGCAGCAGGTATACCAGGAAAACCACTGCGATGGCGATATAGATCGTGGTCGAAAGCGGCGCGGCGACACCATTTGCGTTGTATACGGTCATGACGTACGTCTTGCCGGCGGTCTGGATTCCAACCGGCACCTGCGAAATCTCGCGCGAGCCGATGAAGAAGAGCATGACGCCGTTGATGATGCTGTTCATGCCCAGCGTGGCGATCATTGGCTGAATCTTGAGCCGTGAGATGAGAAATCCGTTGATGCAGCCCAGCGCGGCGCCAAACCCAATTGCCAGCACGTAGGGCAAGAGCGCGGAGCCCTCATAGTTCATGTTGAAGACGATCTTCGTCGCCGTGAACATGGAGAACGCACCGATGCCCGCAACGGTCAGGTCGATGCCGCCGGAGAGAATCACCAGATACGCACCAACCGCATAGATCACCGGTTCAATCGCCGTCTTGAGCACGCTGATGATGCTGTAGGACGAGAGGAAGACCGGGCTGATTGCGCTGACGGCGAAAAATATCACGAGAATGACAAGCAAGACGAAAAACTCATTCGTTTTTGTGATCCTGCCGAGTTTTTTTCCAATCATTGGTTTCGATCCTTTCTGTATTTTTCGCTTACTATGCAAGCATGCCGGCAAGCTGTTCCTGCCCAACCGAGTTGGAATCAATCTGTCCGACAATGCGGCCCATCTTCATGATTACAATCTTGTTGCAGTTGGTCAGCACTTCCGGAATGTCGTCCGAGATGATGATGACCGCGATGCCTTGATTCGCGAGCTTGCGAAGAACCTTGTGGATTTCCATCTTGGA
>OFJB01001098.1_pt1 | contig 11283 bp, 10 predicted proteins | sample 1775081 | NCBI WGS metagenome assembly OFJB01 (sample SAMN08195771, study PRJEB24354) | sludge metagenome | isolation source: initial sludge from phenol fed wastewater aerobic bioreactor | place: India: Nagpur | collected 2016-06-05 | reverse complement strand
GCTCGTCACCGCGCCAGTAGCTTTCCGCACACTGGTCCTGCGGCACGCAGTCGAACCAGCGCGGGTCGGTATCGTCGGGCAGCCAGGGCGCACGCTTGCTCTGCCACGCCTTGTCGAAGGCGCCCAGCCAGCGGGTGCGTTCAGGGCTGTACTGCGGCAGCGGCCCGAGCGTGGCCACCGGCGGCACGTCGGTGGGCGACACCATGGGTGCGTGCGGGTCTTCGACATTGGGCAGCGGCAGGCCCTCGGGGCTGGCGCCGTCGCCCAGGCGCAGCCGCGCCCGCGCCTCGAAGCGCGGCGGGTCGATCGGATCGGTGGTGATGTCGTAGATCGCCGGCAGCTTGCGGTACTGCCAGGCGAGATAGGCCGGATAGGCGAGAAGCGCGGCGTCGATCACAAAGGCCAGCAGGATGCGCCCCAAGCCGCGCGAGCCGTTCTGCCAGATCGCCGCGAAGCCGGCGAGACCGACCAGGATCGACAGCCCGGCGCAGGCGAGCGCGCCGAAGAAGGTGGCGAGCGCCGGCTTGAAATCGAGGAAGCCGAACCGGACGACGATGACGGAGACGATGGTCGCCACCAGCGAGAACACCGCGAGGTGGCGCGCCCATGAGGCGAGGGCAGAGATTGGCTCCATGTGATACGGAGCGTAAATCCGGCGGGCCATGCCTCGACAATCCGTTGTTGCGCCACGCGGGAGGCGGCGCGCGCTGACTTAGAGTCTTTCCGCTCTAGTGGAATCTCTCGTTCGTCATGCGCGGACTTGATCCGCGCATCCATCATTTTTTGAAGAAAGATGGATTGCCGGGTCAAGCCCGGCAATGACGCCTTGGGCTGCTTCCATGAAACGTAAATCGCTCTAGCGCATTTGCAGGCTTGATGTGAAGACGGCAATGGCCGGGCATAGCCCGTCGAAGACGGGCGTGAACGCCTTTTTGGCCCGGCCATTGCGCGTGGCGATCGCGTCGCCGGCGTCAGGCCGCCGCGGTCGGCAGCTTGTAGTTGGCGAACTGCTCGCGCAGCGCGGTCTTCAGGATCTTGCCGGTGGCGGTGTGCGGGATGGCGTCGACGAACTGCACGTCGTCCGGCATCCACCACTTGGCGATCTTGCCTTCCATGAACTTCAGGATCTCGTCCGCCGTCGCCTTCTGATCGGGCTTGAGCTGGACGATCAGCAACGGCCGCTCGTCCCACTTGGGATGATGGACGCCGATCACTGCGGCTTCCAGCACCTTGGGATGGCCGACCGCGAGGTTCTCGAGGTCGATCGACGAGATCCATTCGCCGCCGGACTTGATCACGTCCTTGGAGCGGTCGGTGATCCGCATATAGGCGTCGCGGTCGATGGTGGCGACGTCGCCGGTGTCGAAGAAGCCCTGGCTGTCGAGAATGTTGGTGTCGACGCGATAATAGGCCTTCGCAATGGACGGACCGCTGACCTTGAGCCGGCCGAAGGTCTTGCCGTCGGAGGCGAAGACGAGACGCGGCGTCAGGAGATCGAGCGCGTAGGTGAGCTTGCCGAGATCCTGCGAGATGGTCGAATAGGCGGTCGACATCGGGCAGGTCGGAACGCCCACCGCCATGCCGGCGAGCGACATCAGCGCGTGATCGATGCCGTTGCCGGAGAGGATCAGCACCGGCTCCTCTTCGGAGAGGTCACGGGCGAGAAGCGCCGCGCCGATGTGCAGGATCTGCTCGAAGGCGGCGCCGTAGGTCAGCTCGCGCCAGCCGCCGGTCTTGGTCCGCTCCGCCAGGAACACCCGGTTCGGGGTGACCTTGGCCCAATGCTCGAGCCGGTCGACCAGCGAGGCGGAATAGTGCGGCAAGGGCTTCGCCGAGCGTACGACGATGACACCGTCGGGGCGGCTCTCGACCACCGGATCGAGTTTGCCGAAGAGGCGCAGCGGCGCGATCGCCGGAATGGTGGCGTGCATGATCTCCCTCCCCGGATCGCCCGCCCCGTGTCGCGGGTCGACCCTCGTTTCCTCGTCCCGCGACGGGGACGTTCGGCGGCCGGTTCGCCCGGCTCGTCTCGAATGATGCGCCCGAACTCAGTCCGGACGCGTGACTTTGGCGGCGCGCTTCTGCAGGAAGTCGCGCACGCGGTTCTTGGCTTCGGCGTCGCCCTGGGCGACGGCGGAGACGAGGCTCTCCATGAGATAGCCTACGCGCGGATCGGCGTCGGCGATGCGCGGCAGCGCCTGGATCACCGCGAAATTGGTGAGCGGCGCATTGCCGCACATCCTGGTCGCCAGTTCGAGGCCCTTGTCGAAGCCCGCGCCCTCGTCGACCAGATATTGCGAGAAGCCGAGCGGAACCCCCTCGGCGGCCGAATAGGTGCGCCCGGTCAGCATCATGTCGGCCATCCGCGCGACGCCGATCAGCTTGGGCAGGCGGACCGAGCCGCCGCCGCCGACGAAGATGCCGCGCTGGCCCTCGGGCAGCGCGTAGAAGGCGCTCGCCTCGGCGACGCGGACATGGGCGGCGCAGGCGAGTTCCAGCCCGCCGCCGATCACCGCGCCCTTCAATACCGCGACCACCGGCACCCGGCCGAATTCGATCTTCTCGAAGCAGCGATGCCAATTGCGCGAATGGAACACGCCCTCGGTCACGTCGCGCTCGGAGATCTCCGAAAGGTCGAGACCGGCGGAGAAGTTCGGGCCGATCCCGTGGATCACCACCGCCCGCACGTCCGCCGGGATCGTCGAGAAGACCTCGTCGAGCGCCTCGATCGTCTCGTCGTTGATGGCGTTGCGCTTGGCCGGTCGGTCGAGCCCGACGACGAGGACGTCGCCGCGCCGCTCCACGACGAGCGGCGACGCGTGCACGGCCGGCCCGGCCTCGGCGGATGCGGTCTTCGGCATCTCGATCCTCCCACTGTTCGTTCTTGTAATAGTTATTTTCTATAACAATCGAGACCTGTCAAGCCGGGCCCCGGCACGGGTTCGGTGGGACGCAATTTGTTCGCCCTGCGAAACGCGGGCATGTCGATGAAAGGAGCCGCCGCGAGCGGGAGACGTCGTCGCGTCTCGGGCCGGATCGACGAGGTTCGAAACGGGTCGGCGCGTCGTCGGCGCGGCCTCAGAGCCTGTCTCGAAAGTCGGCGGCGGAGGAACGCGAGGGATTTTCGTGCCTCGCAAGGAGGAAATCGATGCCGATATCGAGATATCGGCGAGATTGCCGACGCCGCGAGGTGCGAAAAGACCCGTCGAGCCGACCCGTCCGACTTTTCGAGACAGGCTCTCAGCCGTCGGCGGCCTGGCGGATCGCCCGGGCCAGCGCCTCGACCGCTCCGGCGACCGGGCTCCCCGCCCGCGTGGTGAGGCCGACCGGCCCGCCCGGCAGGAGCCCGGAGAGGGGCAGCCGCACCAGCGTCTCCTCGCCGAGATCCTCGGCCACCACGCCGCGCGAGATGATCCAGACCGCGTCGCTGCCGCGCGTGTAGGCGCGGCCGAACGAGGGCGCGACCGTCTCGATCACGTCGCCGTCGCGCGCCACGCCCTCGGCGAGGAACAGCCGGTCGACCTCCGGGCGAATGATCGATCCGGCCGTCGGCAGGAGGAGGGTGAAGGGAGCGAGTTCGGCGAGGCCGATGGTCCGCCCCGTCGCCAGCGGGTGGCCCGGCCGCGCCACCGCGACGATCTCCTCGGAATAGAGATGCTCGAAGGCGAGGCCGCGCATCGCCTCGGCGGCGGCGAGCCGGCCGACCACCAGATCGAGCCGGCCCTCGCGCAATCGCCCGAGCAGCCAGTCGTTCGGCCCGGATTCCACCCGGATCGTCGCGGCGAGCCCGTCGGCCTTGGCCCCGGCCACCGCGCGCGGCATCAGGCCGGTCGCGACGGTCGGCAGAACCCCGACCGCCACCACCGTGCCGGCCCCCGACCGCGCCTGCGCCACCAGATCGAGCCCGCGCCGGAGCGCCGCCCGCGCCGCGCCCGCATGCGCCCGGAAGGTCTCGCCCTGCGGCGTGAGCACCGCGCCGGAGCGGCCGCGCTCGAACAGCGTGACGCCGAGCGTCTCCTCGAGCTCGCCGATCGCCCGCGACACCGCCGGCTGGGTCAGATGCAGCGCCTCCGCCGCCCGCCCGAAGCCGCCGCGCGCGGCCACTTCCAAGAAGCAGGCGATGTGGCGCAATTTGATCCGGCCGTCGATCATGCTCTCTCCTCGATCATATCGAAATCGACATGGATCGATCGGAAGATATCATTTCCCATGCCGATTGCGACATGGAACCATCGGAACGACGAGAAGGGCCGGTCCTGTCCGCGCCCTCGGGAGGAACCACCTCATGGACTTCGTGCAAGCGAACGGGATCGTTCTCCATGCCGACTGGCGCCCGGTCGCCGGTCGTCCGGCGCTGGTCTTCGTCAATTCGCTCGGAACCGACTTCCGCATCTGGGATCGCGTCACCGCCCATCTCGGCCGCCGCTTCTCGATCCTGCGCTTCGACGAGCGCGGCCACGGCCTCTCCGGCCTCGGCGAGCCGCCCTACGATCTCGCGGTGATGGCCGAGGATCTGCGCGCCCTGCTCGACCACTACGGGATCGAGACGGCGATCGTCTGCGGCCTCTCGGTCGGCGGCATGATCGCGATGACGCTCGCCGCGGCCCATCCCGAGCGCGTCTCCGGCCTGATCCTCTGCGACACCGCCCACCGCATCGGCGGCGCCGCCTTCTGGGCCGAGCGCATCGCCATCATCGAGCGCGACGGTCTCGAGGCGCTCGGCGACCCGGTCATGGTGCGGTGGTTCTCCGAATCCTTCCGCACCGAGAAGCCGGCGGAGACGGCGGCGTGGCGGGCCATGGTCGTGCGCCAGGACCCGCGCGGCTACGCCGGCACCTGCGCCGCCCTGCGCGACGGCGATCTCGAGGCGGCGGCACGGGGCTTCCGCATGCCGACGCTGTGCGTGGTCGGCTCGGTCGACGGCGCCACCCCGCCCGATCTGGTGCGGAGCCTCGCCGATCTCATACCCGACGCCGAATTCGCCGTGATCGACGGCGTCGGCCACATCCCCTGCGTCGAGGCGCCCGACGTCCTCGTCGCCCACATCCTGCGTTTCACCGAGGAGAACGCCCTTGTCTGACGAGAACCGCACCGAGCGCTGGACGACCGGTATGGCCACCCGCCGCTCGGTGCTCGGCGAGGCCTATGTCGACCGCGCGGTCGCCCGCACCACGCCCTTCGACGAGGGGTTCCAGACCTTCATCACCGAAGGTGCCTGGGGGTCGGTGTGGTCGCGTCCGGGCCTGACGAAGCGCGAGCGCTCGATGATCACCATCGCGCTCCTCGCCGCCCTCGGCCACGACGAGGAGGTGGCGATGCACGTGCGCGCCACCAAGAACACCGGCGCCACGGCGGCGGACGTCGCCGAGGCGTTGCTGCACGTCGCGGTCTACGCCGGGGTCCCCGCCGCCAACCGCGCCATCAAGATCGCCAAGGCCGTCTACGCCGAAGGCGCCACCGAAGACTGAAGAGACGTCAGGGAGGACGACATGACCGAGACGGGTGACTTCATCCGCCGGGACCGGGGACGGCATCCGCCGGCCTTCACGCCCGGTTACAAGACGAGCGTGCTGCGCTCGCCGAAATGCGCGCTGGTGTCGCTGGAGCAGGGCCCCGGCGAGAAGGCCGGGCCGGTGTTCCCGCGCTCGATGCTGGCGCCGCTCGACAACGACCTGATCCGCAACTTCGGCAATGGCGGCGAGGCGATCGGCGAGCGCATCGTGGTGCACGGCAAGGTGCTCGACGAATGCGGCCGCCCGGTCCGCAACACCCTGATCGAGGTCTGGCAGGCCAATGCCGGCGGTCGCTATCGTCACAAGAACGACGGCTATCTCGCCCCCCTCGACCCCAATTTCGGCGGTTCCGGCCGCTGCATGACCGACGACGAGGGGCGGTATTTCTTCCGCACCATCCGTCCCGGCCCCTATCCCTGGCGCAACAACGGCTCCGACTGGCGCCCGGCCCACATCCACTTCTCCCTCTTCGGCGAGGCCTTCGTCCAGCGGCTGATCTCGCAGTTCTATTTCGAGGGCGACCCGCTCATCGCCAAGTGCCCGATCGTCAATACGATCCCCGATCCGGCCGCCCGCGAGGCGCTGATCGCCCGCCTCGACCTCGCCCAGCAGATGCCCTTCGACGCGCTCGCCTATCGCTTCGACATCGTGCTGCGCGGTCGCCGGCAGACCTTCTTCGAGAACCTGTGAGGGGAGGGGAGACCATGCCCGTCGAATATCTGAAGGAAACCCCCTCCCAGACCGGGGGCCCCTACGTCCACATCGGCACCATGCCGGCGGTGGCGGGACTTCCCGTCCGCAGCCAGGAGACCCTCTCCGTTCTCGCCGGCGCCACCACGCCGGGTGAGCGCATCCGCATCGAGGGCGTCGTCTGGGACGGCTCCGGCCACCCGGTCAAGGACGCCCTGGTCGAGATCTGGCAGGCCGATTCCACCGGCTCGCATCACGCCGACGGCTTCTCCGGCTTCGGCCGCGCCGCCGCCGACTTCGCCACCGGCGAATGGTCCTTCGAGACGGTCAAGCCCGGCTCGCTCCCCTGGCGCGACGGTCGCCCCCAGGCGCCCCACGTCTCGATCCTGATCTTCGCGCGCGGCATCAACATCCATCTGCACACGCGGATGTATTTCGCCGACGAGAGCGCCGCCAACGCCGAGGATCCGGTGCTGCGCTCGATCGAACAGGTCGGCCGCCGCGCCACGCTGGTCGCCGAACGCACCCGCAAGAACGGCCTTCCGACCTACCGCTTCGACATCCGCCTCCAGGGCGATGCCGAGACGGTGTTCTTCGACATGTGAGGAAATCGCCCCCCGCGCGAGCGATCGCGCGGGGCTCCTCTTCGCCGCGCGGGCGACGCACACCTTTCCCAACCGGCGAAATCTGGCTAGAAGTGCGGTCGATTTTCCCTCGACGCATCTCGGAAGCCCGATCCCATGAGCGACATCGACGATCTCGAACTCTCCCTGAGCGCCGCCATCGCGGCCGCCACCGACGAGGCCGCCCTCGAGGCCGTCCGCGTCGGCGCGCTCGGCAAGAAGGGGTCGGTCTCCGAACTGCTGAAGTCGCTCGGCGCCATGAGCCCCGAGGACCGCAAGACCCGCGGCGCCGAGATCAACGGCCTCAAGGACCGCGTCGGCGAGGCGCTGACCGCCCGCAAGGCCGTGCTGAAGGCCGCCGCCCTCACCGCCCGGCTCGCCGCCGAGACCGTCGACGTGACGCTGCCCTTGTGGTCGTCGCCCGCCAACGAGGGCCGCGTCCACCCGATCTCTCAGGTGACCGACGAACTGACCGCGATCTTCGCCGACATGGGCTTCGCCGTTGCCGAAGGGCCGGACGTCGAGAGTGACTTCTACAACTTCACCGCTCTCAACTTTCCCGAGGGCCATCCCGCCCGCGAGATGCACGACACGTTCTTCTTCCAGCCGAAGGAGGACGGCACGCGCCGGCTGCTCCGCACCCACACCTCCCCGGTGCAGGTCCGCACCATGCTGAGCCAGAAGCCGCCGATCCGCATCATCGCGCCCGGCCGCACCTATCGCTGCGACTCGGATCAGACCCACACGCCGATGTTCCATCAGGTCGAGGGTCTCGTCATCGACAAGACCTCGACCATCGGCACGCTGAAATGGGTGCTCGAGGAGTTCTGCAAGAGCTTCTTCGAGGTCGGAAACGTCGAGATGCGCTTCCGTCCGTCGTTCTTCCCCTTCACCGAGCCGTCGATGGAGGTCGACATCCGCTGCGATCGCTCCGGCCCGGAGATCAAGTTCGGCGAGGGCGACGACTGGCTGGAGATCCTCGGCTGCGGCATGGTCCATCCGAACGTGCTGCGCAACTGCGGCCTCGATCCGGACGAGTATCAGGGCTTCGCCTTCGGCATGGGCATCGACCGCATCGCCATGCTGAAATACGGCATGCCGGACCTGCGCGCCTTCTTCGACGCCGACGTGCGCTGGCTGTCGCATTACGGCTTCCGCCCGCTCGACATGCCGACCCTGTTCGGGGGCCTGAGCGGCTGACGGCATCTTATCTGAGCGCCCCGCCGCGCGCGGCGGGACAGGCGAAACCGGGCATGGGGCGGACGACAACGAAAGCGTAGAGACACATGGACGATCCCACTCCCCATACCGGCGGCTGCCGCTGCGGCGCGGTGCGGTTCGAGGCTTCGGCCGAGCCGTTCCACATCAGCTATTGCCATTGCTCGGACTGCCGCCGGGCGACCGGCGCGCCGGTCGCCGCCTATGTCGGCTTCACCGCCGAGCAGGTGGGGCCGGCGCAGCCGGGAATTCCCCGACGCATTCTGGTCTCGTGGCTGGCGCCGCAAGGCGCGCCGGTGGGCGGGCGGCCGGTCAGCACGGCGAGCCGGTGCTGGCTCTGGGCGAGCGAGGCTTCGAGCGAGGGGATCTGGGCTTCGGTGCTGGCCGCCTGCGCCGTCGGTCCCGACTACCAGCGGCCGGCGCTGGACCTGGGCAACGCCTACAAAGAAGGGCAAGGCGAAGTGCCGGGCTGGAAGCGGGCCGAGCCGCGCGATGTCGCCGACCGCGGCCAATGGTGGCGCGTCTACGACGATGCCACGCTCGACGGCCTGGTGGACCGGCTCAATGCCTCCAACCAGACCATCGCCCAGGCCGAGGCCAACTACCGCCAGGCGCTCGGCCTGGTGCGCGGCGCGCGCGCCGGCTTCTTCCCCACGGTGGGGGCGGGCGCGGGCCTGACCCGCTCCGGCAGCGGCGGGGGCAGCGGTGCGTCGTCCTCGTCGGCCGGCGGGGGCAACGTCGCCAATCAATATTCGCTGACCGGCAGCGTCAGCTGGGAGCTGGACGTGTGGGGCCGGGTGCGGCGCAGCGTCGAAGCCTCCGAGGCCAGCGCCGCCGCCAGCCTGGCGGACCTGGCCGCGACCCGCCTGAGCGCGCAGGCCGCGCTGGTGCAGGCCTATCTGCAGCTGCGCGTGCTGGACGAGCAGAAGCGCCTGCTGGACGCCACCGTCGCGGCCTACGAGAAGTCGCTGCAACTCACGCAGAACCGCTATAACGTCGGCGTGGCGGGGCAGGCGGACGTGGCCGTGGCGCGCACCCAACTCGAAAGCACGCGCGCGCAGTCGATTGACCTGGATTGGCAGCGCGGCCAGTACGAGCACGCCATCGCGGTGCTGATGGGACAGGCGCCGTCGCAGTTCAGCCTGCCGCCGGCGCCCTTCTCGGTGCAATTGCCGCAGATCCCGGTGGGGCTGCCGTCCGAGCTGCTGGAGCGCCGGCCTGACGTGGCCGCCGCCGAGCGCCGCGCGGCCGCCGCCAATGCGCAGATCGGCGTGGCGCAGGCCGCCTGGTTCCCGAGCCTGACGCTGTCGGCCGACGGCGGGTTCCGCAATGGCCAGTTCGCCGAGCTGCTGACCGCCCCGGCACGTTTCTGGTCGCTGGGGCCGGCGCTGGCGCTGACGCTTTTCGACGGCGGCGCGCGCCAGGCGCAGGTCGAGCAGGCGCGTGCATCCTATGACGCGCAGGCAGCGGCGTACCGCCAGGCGGCGCTGACCGGACTGCGCGAGGTCGAGGACTACCTGATCCAGTTGCGCGTGCTGGAGAACGAGCAGGCCGTGCAGCGCCGCGCCCTGGAGTCGGCGCGCGAATCGCTGCGGCTGATCCAGAACCAGTACAAGGCCGGCCTGGTGGACTACCTGAGCGTGGCCGTGGTGGATGCCACCGCGCTCAGCAACGAGCGCAGCGCGCTCAGCCTGTATGGCAACCGCCTGGTGGCCAGCGTCAATCTGATAGTCGCCCTGGGCGGCGGCTGGGACGGGCTGGCGCCGCAGGATGGCGCGGGCGCGGGCCAGACCGTGGCGCCAGCGGCCCCGCAACCGGCCAGCCGGCCCTAGGGATAACGCCCGATTCCTCTTTCTCCCGATTGACTAGCCGGGCCCCCGGGTTCCTAATGCGGGAAAAGTGACCGCATGGTCACGTCGGGCGCCAGCCCGCGACAGGAAGGCCTGCCCACGGCAGCGCCGGCCGTGTCGAACCGCGAAGTACCGATGCACCCGATTCCGTTTGATCAATCGAACACTTCACACGAAGGGGAAAGAGGATGGGCAGGTTGTTTCGTGCAGGAACCGGCGCCGTGCGGGCGCTCGCGGGGGCGGCCGCGATAGCGGGCGCCATGATTGCCCCGGCCGCCGCGGCCACGTGGCCGGAGCGGCCCATCACCCTGATCGTGCCGTTCCCGCCGGGCGGCACCACCGATATCTTCGCGCGCACCATCGCCGAGCACATGCGGCCGGCGCTGGGCCAGTCCATCGTGGTCGAGAACAAGCCCGGCGCTGCCGGCAACCTGGGCGTGGCGGCGGCGGCGCGCGCCCGGCCGGACGGCTACACCATCGTGCTGGGCTCGATCGGCACGCAAAGCGTCAATCAGTTCCTGTACAGCAACATCGGCTTCGATCCCGCCACCGACCTGGTACCGCTGGGCATGATCGCGTCCACGCCCAACGTGATGGCGGTCGCGGCCGGTTCGCCGTGGCGCACGTTGCAGGATGTCGTGGCCGCGGTGAAGAAAGACCCGGGCAAGTACTCCTATGCCTCGCCGGGCATCGGGTCTTCAGTGCACCTGACGGGCGCCTATTTCGAATCGATGGCCGGCCTGCAGATGCTGCATGTGCCGTTCAAGGGCTCGTCGGCAGCGATACCGGCGGTGATCGGCGGGCAGGTCGACATTCTGATGGACAACCTGCCCAGTTCGATGGCCGCGCTCAAGGCCGGCGACCGCCTGCGCGGTATCGCGGTGACGTCGGCCGAGCGCAGTCCGGCCGCGCCCGACCTGCCGACCATGGCCGAAGCCGGCCTGCCCGGCTTCGAGGTCACGGCCTGGTCGGGCCTGTATGCGCCGCGTGGCACGCCGACGCCGGTCGTCGAAAAACTGATCGCCGCCATGAAGCAAGCGCTGCAATCTCCCGCCTTGAAACAGTCGCTGGCGCAAGGCGGCGCCACGCCGGGCAACCTGTTCGGCGCCGACCTGGCGGCCTTCGAGGTGAAGGAACGCGACAAGTGGGGCAAGCTGATCCAGAGCCGCGCCATCAAGGCGGACTGAGGCCGGGACGGCGGCCGGGCGCGTTGCCGGCCGCGATCATGCGGAACGCGCCGCTGCCGGCGCGCCTTCAGGCCGCCAGGGCGAATGCGGCCGCCTCGACCGCTGGACGCTGGCCGCGCATCAGGTCGACCAGCATGCGCGCGCTGCCGGCGGCCAGCGTGAAGCCCAGGCCGCCGTGGCCGGCATTGAGCCACAGGTTGTG
>OFJB01001096.1_pt1 | contig 11302 bp, 8 predicted proteins | sample 1775081 | NCBI WGS metagenome assembly OFJB01 (sample SAMN08195771, study PRJEB24354) | sludge metagenome | isolation source: initial sludge from phenol fed wastewater aerobic bioreactor | place: India: Nagpur | collected 2016-06-05 | reverse complement strand
GCATCTGCAGAAGATGGTCTCTTCAGTCGCTTTATTTTCTACACCTTCAAAGTACAACCGCAGTGGCGTGATGTATCTCCCCAAAGCAAGGTGAACCTGACCGAGTTTTTCAGCAAGCAATCAGAGCAAGTAGATGTGATGGCGAACTACCTGGAGCATTGCCCTACCGAATTTCATCTTACTGCGGAACAGTGGCAGTTTCTCAATAGCAGGTTCGATCTGTGGTTGCAGGAGGTAAGCACCTTTGTGAGTGAAGATGCCAGCAGCACCGTAAAGCGTTTTGCCCTCATCGTGTTCCGGATAGCAATGGTATTGTCTGCCATCCGCAAGTTTGAAGATGGAGTGGCTGACCAGGATATTACTTGCGAGGATACCGACTTTCAAACCGCATTTGCCCTGGCAGAAGTGTATAAGCAACATGCCCTGCTCATGTTTGCTGCCTTGCCCAAATCAGAAGAAAACCAGCTCGACCAGAACAAGAAACGCTTCTACGATGCCCTGCCAGCCGACAGGGAGTTCACCCGTCAGGAAGCGGTTGAAATTGGATTGGCTGTAGGCATCAAGGAACGTACAGTAGGCAAATACCTCAACCGTTTCCTCGGTCGTTTTCTGGAGCAGCCCGTAAAGTACGGCCCTTACCGCAAAATACAGTAGTGCAAACCCTGCCACCCGTGCAAAGCCCCACCTTGTGTGGGGTTTTTTATTGCATGTATGGCATGGTTGGCACGGTAGGGTAATCTTTTTTCTTTTCTGTTGCTTACCTATGGTTTTCTTTTATTAGATTTGACCTTTTAAGGACAAGACCAAACACGGTAAATATGCTGGGCGAAAAACTGAGAGAGTTGCGGGAAGCCAAAGGACTGGTACAACGCCAGGTGGCTGCTGAGTTGGAGGTAGATACTGCCTACATCAGCAAAATGGAGAGCAATGAAAAACCGGTAAGCCGCCAGCACCTCAAAAAGCTATCGGTGCTGCTTGGTATTGCAGAGGATGAACTGCTCACCCTTTGGTTGGCCGACAAAGTGTATGATGTGGTTAAAGATGAAGATGTGGCTATAAAGGCAATGCATGTTGCAGAAGACCATGTTTTAAAAACGAAAAACAAAAAAAGAAAGAGCTGATAGTAATGAGCACCTATTCTATACAGGACATAATACAATCTACTGACCGCTATAAGCTGTACACACTTATGTGCAGTCAGGATGAGCTGGTGGATTGTATTTCATGGTTACATGCAAAGAAGATTCACTCCATTAATGTTGGTAAAGAGTTGGCTGCATTTATTGACGGTCTTGATGATTTCAGCTACCTCAATATTGACGTATTCGATTACGCTAAAAAATTGCTGGATAAGCATAAGGCGAAGATCAATAACACCGGGAATGATATGGTAGCTGTTTACAACCTGGGTATTCTGTTAGAGCCAGCACTTGAATTAAACGCAGCGCAATTGCTGAAAGAGTTTTCAAAAACAGCAGCACTTATCATCATTTGGGAAAATCAATCCGACATACCTGACCGCTTACACTGGTCAACTCAACAAAACAACATTTTTCTTGACTTTACTGAAACACCATTAAAAAAACTGCAGTATGCAATATAAAGAGCTGATACAATTTGAACCGATCACCACCGTGGTGAAGTTGGTAAATGCCGGTGAACTGTCGGTAGCTGAAAACCTGGTGAAAACATTTGTCTTCTCTAAGAAGATGCAGGAAGACCTGCGGGAAATCATCATTAAGAACCTCGTAACCGAGCCCACTTATGAAACCAAAGGTATTCAGGTAGTGGGTAGTTATGGTACAGGTAAATCTCACTTAATGTCGCTGGTTTCAGCCATTGCTGAAAACGCAGATTTGTTGAAGCAGCTGCAGAATGAGGACGTAAAGAAAGATTTCAAGGCAATAGCTGGAAAATACAAAGTGCTTCGCTTTGAAATAGGCACCGACAAACCCCTCAAGGATATTGTTTTTGCCCAGATTGAACGCTACTTAAAAAAGGAAGGAATAGACTTCAAGTTTGATGACGACTCACATTTCAGCTGGAAGGAACTCATTCAGCAAATGATGGCAGAGTTTGAAGCAAAATTTGCCCAGCATCATTTTCTCATTGTGATTGATGAGTTGCTGGAGTACCTCAAAGGGCGTAAACCAAATGAATTGAACAATGATTTGATGCTGCTTCGTCAGCTCGGAGAAGCTTGCGATAACTCCCGGTTCAAACTGATGTTTGGTGTTCAGGAGTTGCTGTATCGTTCACCGGAGTTTCAGTTCCAGGCAGACATGCTCAACAAAATTGAAGATCGGTATGCTGACCTCATCATCACCAAAGAGGATGTTTCCTTCGTGGTAAAAGAACGTCTGCTCAAAAAGGATCTGCATCAAAAGGCCAAAATCAGGGAGCATCTGCTGAAGTTTGCTCACTTGTTTGAAGGCATCAACACCAACCTGAACGAGTTTATTGACCTGTTTCCGGTGCATCCAAACTATGTAAGCTACTTCGAGAAAATCAAACACGGCAAAAGCCAGCGGGAAATCCTCAAAGTGCTTTCGGTAAAGTTTGAAGACATTCTGGAAAAGGAAGTACCCACCAATAACCCCGGACTAATCACCTACGATACCTATTGGCCTGATTTGGCAAGCAACCCTGCTATGCTGGCTATTCCTGATATCCGCATTGTTCGGGATAAGATAGATATCATTTCGGGCAGAGTAGCCAACCACTTCACCGGTGCAAGGGCAATCCGTAAAGAAATTGCTCAAAGCATAGCACAGGCTTTAGCCATCCGTATCCTTTGTGATGACCTGGATAAACGCAATGGTGCAAGCACCCATAGCCTGAAAGAAGACCTATGCGTTACGATTCCTAATGTGGATGAACCAGAATTGTTATTAGCTGCAATTGATAGTACAGCTAAGCAACTGGTTACTGCAACCGCAGGACAGTATGTAGATCAGGATACAGAGAGTGCCGATTTTTATATCCGTACTGAGGGTGGCATCAACATACCCCAATTGATTCGTGACTATGCAGATGAGGTAATCAAAAAAGATACCGACCAGGCAGATCAATATTATTTCGACTTCCTGCAATTTGTTTTGGAAATTCAACAGGACTCGTATCGTTCAGGTTTCAAAATCTGGCAGCACTCGCTGGAATGGATTGACAAGAAGAGTTTCCGTTTGGGCTATATCTTCTTTGGTAATCCGAATGAACGTAGCACCACCGAACCCATTCAACAATACTACATTTTCTTCTGTCCGCTATTCAATGCCATCAACCGAAATGATGAATCGGATGAAGTGTACTTTGATGTAGCGGGTCTGTCAGATGAGTTTAAGGATACCATTTGCCTGTATGGCGCAGCCAAGGCAAAGCATGCTTCAGCGCCTACCAATCAAAAGCAATTATTCAGCAGCCAGATTGATGAATACCAGCGTAAAGCCATAGCGTTGTTCGACAAGGAATATGCGGACAAAACCAAAGTGATCTATAAAGGCGAAAGCAAAACACTGAAATCATTCCCGCTTCCGGGTGAGGGCTCCACCAAAGAAATGATCTTCCGAAGTGTGGCAGCGAAAGTGCTCAACAAGGCATTCAACGATAAGTTTCCGCATTATCCTGCCTTTACCGATTTGCAGTTCCCTCTGGCTAAAGAAAATTATGCCGGTTCTATCACTGCGGCTTTAAGGAAAGTAACCAATCCGGGACAGCCCAATAGAAATGGAGAAGCCATCCTCAGTGGTCTTGGCCTTTGGAGTGGTCAGACTATTGTTACCGATAACAGCAAGTATGCCGAGAGCATCAAAAAGAAAATGAAGGAAGCCGGTGAAGGTGCAGTACTCAATAGGTCCGACATCATCTGGGCTCACTATGCTCCTGCCAATTTGTGGTATTCAGTTGATTACAACATCGATTATCAATTGGAGTTTATTGTTCTGGCTGCTTTGGCGTACAAAGGCGATATTGAAATCAACTGGTCGGGCAGCAAGAATCTTTCTGCTACCAATATTGAAACGGTTTTAAGCCTGAATGAAGAGGACTATTTCACCTTCCAGCACATCAAGCAACCACAGGGTATTCCGGTAAAACACCTGAAAGCCTTATTCACTTGTCTGGGCTTACCCGATTACACTTCCGAACTGGAAAAGCCTGAAACCATCAGCAAGATTATTACCGAAGCAAAGACCAAAGCCGAAAGGGTGGTGAAAACAAAAGCCATTGTAGTGCAGGGTTTGAAGTGCAGAAATGTTCCGCTGCTGAGTGACGAAGACAGTGCAAAAATGAAAACCGAACTGGATGCCTTGGCTACCATGCTCGATAGCATTCAGTCTTACAATTCCTATGGTAAACTCAAGGCTTTCAAATTCACCGAGGAAGAACTGAACACAGCCTTTAAAGCCTTGCCACATTGCGACCTGGTGGATAAGCTGAAAGAAAAAGCAGAGAAGTTTGAACGATTGGTAGGTTATCTATATACGGCCCAATCCTATGTAGTGGAAGCGGAGAAACCGCTGTATGATGAAATGAAAGCAGCCATCGACAGCCTTCCTGCTGTGGTTGCATCTTCAAAAGATGCAGACATTAAAAAGTATGAAGCGTTGCTCAATTCATTGATTGACCGATATGCAGAATATTACCTGCATCAATACACCCGTTGCCGTTTATCCAAGCAGGATGATCTGGCCAAAGTGCGGATACTGGGTAGTGAGAAAAAACGCATTTGCGACATCATTAAAGATGTGGAGATCATCACATCCACCGAATACACCAATTGGATCAACAGTATCACCTCCCTGCGGGAGGCAGATGCATCCCTCACCAAAGGCAAAGTGTTGGCTGAGCCATACCACGATTTTAATCCCCGGGAGTATTACGGCAAGCCTACGTTTAATATCCATCAGCTCGAAGAGCAGTTGGATGCTATTGTGGAAAAATGGACCATCGCCATGCGGTCTGTGTTCAAAGACCCATCGGTGCAGGAAAACATGGACATTCTGAAAACGGCTGACCGCCAATTGGTAGAAGATTTCAGAACCGGTAAGGTAGAACTCACGGCTGATAATGCGACCAAACTGAGAAACCTGATTGCCCAATTTGCACAGGGGATTGATAAGGTGGAAATTACCATTGAGGATATCCGCAAGCAATTGAGCAAGCCACTTACACCACAGGAGGCCATTGATACACTTACCAGTTACATCGACAGCCTGTGTGTCGGTAAGGAAAGAAACAAGGTTCGTATCATCATTAAGTAATGCAGCATGAGTAAACAAGATAAAGTCATTTGTTTAGGCAAGGAATTTACCAGCGAAGAAGAACGCAGGGAATACTTCCGCAATGAACTGCGGACAAAACTGCCGGAGCTAAAAAAGATTGAAGGCTTTCCCATTGGGGAAGATGAAGACATCATTAACCTGAGCGACCCGCCTTATTACACTGCCTGCCCCAACCCCTGGCTGAATGATTTTATTGCCGAATGGGAAAAGGAGAAAGAAAGCATACCGGGGAGGAAGAAGGATTTTTATGTGGATGAACCTTATGCAAGCGATGTGAGTGAAGGTAAGAACAACCCCATTTACAATGCTCATAGCTATCATACGAAAGTGCCACATCCCGCAATCATGAGGTACATACTTCACTACACTCAACCTGGCGATATTGTCTTAGATGGCTTTGCAGGTACAGGTATGACAGGTGTTGCGGCAAGATTATGCGGAAACCCAAGTACTGAGGAGAGATTTAAAATCGAGGAGGATTTTAAAAGTATTTATGGTTTAATTCCAAAATGGGGTTCTCGGAAAGCGATTTGCGGGGACTTGAGTTCTATCGCAACTTTTATTGCTTACAACTACAATAATTCTGTTGATGTAGCTAAATTCAATGATAGGGTTAATTCAATTATTCAAGAACTGAAAAACGATTATGCTTGGATCTATCAAACCGTACATCAGAAGAATAAAATCGGGTATATCAATTATATTATTTGGAGTGATGTTTTCATATGTAGCATTTGTAACTCTGAAATTGTCTTTTGGGATTCTGCCGTTGATCATGAGAACGATATAGTATATGAGGAATTTGAATGCAAAAAATGCAAATCAATCCATACTAAAAGAAGTGTTTCTGATGCTGTACTTACCGTTTATAATCCATATAAGGAAAGGGCTTTCACGCAAAAAAAGCGAATACCTGTTTTAATAAACTATTCTTTCGGAGGAAAACGGTTTGATAAAAAACCTGATGCAACTGACTTAGCCAATCAAGAAAAAATAGATGATCTATTGATTCAAAATTGGTTTCCGAAAAATGAAATAATACCAGGTGACGAAATTGGACGTTTACGTAATGAGCTAATCAATGATGTTTCTGAGTTAATTCCTAAACGTGCACTAATTATCCTTTCTGCTCTCGCAAAATCTGCTACTGTAGATAATCGTCTCAATCTTATTATTACATCAATCCTACAAAATTCGTCTTGGCTGTATCGATGGCGTGCAAATGGAAAGGGCGGAACCACTTCGGGCACATATTATATTTGTGCAACTCCTCAGGAGAATAACGTATTTAACCAAATTGAAAGGAAGCTCAAGGATTTTACTTCCGCATTCACACAAGTTCAAGGCGTAGGTTGTACTTCATCCATATATACAAATTCTTCAACTGTTCTGACACTTAGTGACAATTCTATAGATTACATATTCACAGATCCTCCATTTGGAGCTAATATCATGTATTCCGAGTTAAACTTTATGTGGGAAGCATGGTTAAAGGTTTTAACCAATAATGAAAAAGAAGCCATAGAAAATAGAACACAAGGGAAGTCTACACTGGATTACCAAAACCTAATGCTCGATTGCTTTAAAGAGCTAAATAGGGTTCTGAAGCCAGACAAATGGATGACCGTAGAATTTAGCAATACAAGTGCTGCAGTGTGGAATGGTATACAGACTGCTATTCAACGTGCTGGTTTTATTATTGCTAATGTTGCAGCGTTGGACAAAAAGCAAGGTAGCTTCAAAGCGGTTACCACAGCCACTGCTGTCAAACAGGATCTCGTAATAAGCTGTTATAAGCCATCCAAAGAGTTCGAAAACAAATTTGCCTCGACACATAGCGATCTTGCAATTTGGGAGTTTGTTACTCAACATTTAGAACATTTACCATCTTATCTCGGAAACAAGAATAATACAACCTCCATAATTGAGCGTAGTCCAAAAATTCTTTTTGACCGACTTATCACATTCTATTTAATGAGAGGTTTGCCGGTGCCAATTGATGCAAAAGATTTTCAAGATGGCCTAAGACAACGCTTTGTAGAGAGAGATGGCATGTATTTTACTGCTGAGCAGGCTGCCGAATATGATGAGAAAAAGGCAAAGGCACCCCAGTTTGTGCAGTTGTCACTTATTGTGACCAATGAGTCTGATGCCATTGAATGGCTTAAAGATCGGCTACGCAAGCAGGCACAAAAATACCAGGACATCATGCCTGATTTTCGTATTGCAACCCAGTCTCTTCGTAAAGGAGATACACTGCCGGAGCTGCAGGACATCCTCAATGAAAACTTCATTCAGGAATCTGATGGTCGCTGGCGTACACCAGACCCCAACGAAGCCAAAGACCGTGAGGCACTGCGTACCAAAGTGCTGTTGAAGGAGATTAACGGCTATGGAACTGCCAGCAGTCAGCCACGGGCCAAGAAACTCAAAGAAGTGCGGGTAGAAGCCTTGCGTGCCGGTTTCAAAAATTGCTGGGAGCAAAAGGATTTCAAAACCATTGTTACCCTCGGTGATATGATTCCGCAAAACATCCTGCTGGAAGACGAGCAGTTGTTGATGTATTACGATATAGCCAAAGACAGAGTGTAATAATTTATGAAAGCAGATGCCTTAAGCCTTGCGGCTACCTTAAACAGTTCGGAAGTGGATGTATATACCATCCCGCAGTACCAGCGTCCATATACATGGAGTACAGAAAATTATGAAGTGCTGTGGGAAGACCTGACCGATGCGTATTCGGATTATCTGAAAGCATTGGAAGAAAGCCGCACACCGGATTATTATTTCTTAGGACCTGTAGTATTCGTGAAAAACAGTGGCAAACGCAGTTTCGATATTATTGATGGGCAACAACGAACTACCACCTTTCATATTTTGCTTTGGTATTTACACAAGCGTTTATCAGATGAAACAGAGCAAGCCCGTATTCACAATATTCTCACTTTCTTAGGAAAGGAATCAAAACTCAAAGTCTCCGCAAAGGATGCTGCCACCTATCTAAAAATCAGGGAAAGCAAAATCACGGAGGCTATTGAAGGCAATTCCCGGATGGTAGAAAGTGCCAATTACTTCCGCATCAAAGTAAATGAATTAGAAAACCCCGATTCATTTTCAGCTTTCCTGAGAGAGTACACTCAGTTCATAGTGATTGTGGCAGACGATTATGGAAAAGCCTGGGATTTGTTTATTGGCCTGAACGGGAAAGGAGAACCATTAAACCCTACCGATCTGGTGAAAGCCTATGTATGCGGTAGGTCAGATATTGGCGAACAGGCAGGACAAATCTGGGAGGAGAAAATATTGCCGTTAAAAGCCGACTCCACAGCATACCTGTTGTTCCTTGCCCGATACAAGGCGAAAAAGTTTGTTACCGAAAATGCCTTGTTTAAGGAAATTACCAAGCTCTATCCCACAACCATTACCACCTTAGATATTGCTGAGAACAGCGAGATATTTCATTGGTTCTGGCATGTAGATATTGATAGCATCCCCAGGCATTTCTCCGATGGTTTAACTATTACTTCCGATGCAAGAAAGGCGTTAAGAGTGTTGAGGGATTTGGGTCGTAGAGATTTCACATCCCTGCTCTTTCAATATGCAGCCGCCTTTGGTAAGAAAGCCATTTTTGAAGAGGCATTTTTGCGAATGTTGGCAGCCTATCAAATCAGGATGGCCATTTCACGAAAGCGATCAAGGGAAAGAAAGTTTGTGGGTTGGTTTAGTGGTGTAGATTTTAACAAGCCGGAAGAAGGTGATCCTGAAAATGAAACAGAAGCGTTGAAGCTTCGCAAGCAACGGGCAAATACATTGATTGCAAAAACACTTAGGGCTGATGCACCCGATGATGCCACCTTTGAAACGCTGGTAAAAATTGCCGGTTACCATGGTAACTACCCGGCCCGTATTATTCTGAGGCATCATGAAGAAGGTGAACGTGGAAACAGAAGTATTCTAGATTATCAGTTAGAGCACCTGATGCCGCAAACTGGTACCGATTTTTGGTATGCAGAAGCAGGCGTAGTGGATGATGCCGGTGAAACTGATACCGATGCTTACAATGCGTTGGTCAATAACATCGGGAATCTCTTTGTAATTGACCCAACCACCAATAATGAGGTAAAGAATTTTGAATACAGTGTAAAGAAGAGTTTTTACCAGGAGCATTTAAAGGATTGGTCCATTGCCCGTATAACTGCCGACCCGAAAAACGATTGGAAAAAACCTGACATTGAAGCAAGGGCAGAAAAGATTGCAGAATGGGCAAAGCAGTATTGGGCGTTATAATCCCCAATTTATACCCGATAGGGTTATATTTGTGTTTTATGTGCAAATATTACACCCGATAAGGTATGATTATTCTGTTTTTAAAATAAATACACCCGAAAGGGTGCAAATGCGATAATAAATATTATATTTGCACCCAAAAGGGTATAAAATGAACCTTGCAGACTTTGTAAAAGACAAACGAAAATCGGTGAAGCTCACCCAGCCCGAACTGGCCGAAAAAGCCGGTGTAGGCTTGCGTTTCATCCGTGAACTGGAACAAGGCAAGGAAACCTTGCGGCTGGATAAGGTAAACCAGGTACTGCAACTTTTCGGCTACGAGGTCGGGGCCGTACCCAAAACCACCACAACCGATTACTAATTGAATAATTCAAGATTGCTGTTTAAAAATTTCCAGATTCAACCAAGTGCGTAAAGCTGCCATAAAAATAGAAGATCAATTAGCCGGATGGCTCACCCAGGATGAGCAAGGGTATCATTTTGTGTACGACCAGGCGTATGCAGCACAGCCGGATGCCCGGTCGGTAAGTTTAACCTTGCCGCTGCGTGAAGCACCTTACACATCAAAAGTACTGTTCCCTTTTTTTGATGGCCTGATACCGGAAGGATGGTTGCTGGATATAGCAGAAAAGAACTGGAAACTGAATCCGAGAGATCGGATGGGATTATTGCTGGCCTGCTGTAAAGATTGCATCGGTGCAGTGAGTGTGGAGGAAGTAAAAGAGGAGGATACACCATGAGCAACTGTCTGTTTTGTTATCAGCCCTTAGCCGCAAACGAGCAGGATTTTCATGCCTTCTGCTCAAAGAAAATATTTGGACAGCCCACCCCACCGTCATTGCCCTATACTGAGGAAGACCTGGAGCCATTGGCCAAAGAAGTGATACAGAGCCAAACAGCAGTAACAGGAGTGCAGGCCAAACTGTCCCTGCACATCACCGGCAATACTAAAGAAGGAACCGAACGAAGATTTACCATTGTGGGCTTATGGGGTGGGTATATTTTGAAGCCGCCTAACGTTTTGTATCCGCAATTGCCGGAAGTGGAAGATGTAACCATGCATTTGGCACAATTAGCCAAGATAAAAACAGCACCACATACTTTGATTCGACTGCAATCTGGAAACCTGGCCTATGTAACCAGGCGGATAGACCGGACAAAAAAGGGGAAATTGGCCATGGAAGATATGTGCCAACTTACCGAACGGCTTACCGAAGACAAATACCATGGCAGCTATGAGCAAATTGGCAAAGCCATTCAAAAGCATTCAGTAACTCCTGGCTTGGATGTGGTGAATTTTTTTGAGTTGGTGCTCTTCTCTTTCCTTACAGGCAATGCCGATATGCATTTGAAGAATTTCTCCTTACTGGAGCAGCCGGGCTTGGGCATGACTTTGTCACCGGCATACGATTTGGTGAATACCGCTTTGGTTAATCCTGCCGATGAAGAAGAAATGGCCTTAACCCTCAATGGCCGGAAGAAGAAGCTTAAAAAGCAGGATTTTGTGGCAGCGATGAATACATTAAAGGTGGAAGAAAAGCAGCAGGAAAACATCTTTAAAAAAATGAACAGAGCATTACCCAAATGGCAGGAGTTGATAGACCGCAGTTTTATGCGTGATGCACTCAAAGAAGATTATAAAACCATCTTAACGGAAAGAATGAACCGCTTCCTATAAAAATACATTCTTTGGTTTTCCATTATCATAGGCTCACAAGCCCTTTCATTAATTAGTA
>OFJB01001095.1_pt1 | contig 11303 bp, 11 predicted proteins | sample 1775081 | NCBI WGS metagenome assembly OFJB01 (sample SAMN08195771, study PRJEB24354) | sludge metagenome | isolation source: initial sludge from phenol fed wastewater aerobic bioreactor | place: India: Nagpur | collected 2016-06-05 | reverse complement strand
GCGCTGCAGGACGCGGGCAACGTGCTGCGCCCCTACACCGCCTTCAAGCTCAGCCTGCGCCTGCCCCCGCTGGTGGATGCCGCCCAGGCCGTGCAGGAACTGAAGGCGCTGCTGGAAGACAACGCGCCCTACCAGGCCAAGGTCACCTTCCAGAGCGGCGGCGGCGCCACGGGCTGGAACGCCCCGGCCACCACGCCCTGGTTCGAGCAGGCGCTCAACGAGGCCTCGCAGGCGCACTTTGGCGCGCCCTGCGGCTACATCGGCCAGGGCGGCACCATTCCGCTCATGAACATGCTCAGCGAAGGCTTCCCCACCGCGCAGATGATGGTCTGCGGCGTGCTGGGCCCCAAGAGCAACGCCCACGGCCCGAACGAGTTTCTGCACGTGCCCTATGCCAAGCGTCTCACCGCCTCCGTTGCGCACGTGATGCCGCCCACGGCCCGGCAGGCGGCCGTCGCCGCCCCGGCCCCCTCACAGCACAGGGCGCCACACCCGGCGCCCTGGGTGCTCTTTTTCACGCCTTCCATCACCGGGTCACACCATGGACAAACGCGCATTCCTCCACGCCTGTTCAGCAGCTGCCCTTGCCACTCTCGCGCCGGCGTCCGGTCTGGCCCAGACCCCGGCTGGCAGCAGCACACCGGGCCCGCTTCACACGCTGACCGGCACCAACAGCGAAGGCAAGCCGGTCATGCTGACGGACTATGCGGGCAAGGTGTGTCTGGTGAGCTTCTTTACCGCTGGCTGCGCCCTGTGCACCAACGAGCTGCGCCTCATGCGCGAGTTTTACACCGCCAATCGCCAGCGCGACTTTGTGCTGCTGGGGGTGAACATGGACGAGAAGGCGGCTGACTTCATGCAGTACATCGAGCTGCTCAAGGTATCGGTGCCCTCCGAGCAGCGTTTCCCCATTGCCTGGCGAAACGCCGAGGGGCACAAGGACAGTTTTGGCGCCATTTCGCGGCGTCCCACGCACTTCGTGCTCAACCGCAAGCACCAGCAAGTGCTGCGGCGCGAAGGCAATTTCCTGCCCACCGACTGGGATGATCTCTGGGTCTCGCTGGCTTAAAAACGCGGGAGCACCTCAGCCCGATCAGGGGCCACGCTCTCTGGGTCTTGCCGGCAGTACGAGCCTGACCATTTAGTGCATCGGGGATTGGGAGATGCCGGGTATGCTGTTCCATCACGCCCTGAATGCCCTGCGTCCCATGACATCTGACGAACTGCTTCCTTCGACCCTGACCACCTTCACCGCCAGCGATGGCGAGAATCTGGCCGTGCAGGACTGGCCCTTGCCGCCGGGCGAGCCCTGCCGGGGTATCGTGCTGCTGGTGCACGGCCTGGGCGAACACGTAGGGCGGTACGACGCACTGGCACGCCGCCTTAATGACTGGGGGTTTGCAGCGCGGGGGTATGACCAGTACGGCCACGGCGAATCGGCCGGGGCGCGTGGGGGGCTCACGTCGGACATGCGCCTGCTGGACGATCTGGCAGACCTGGTGGACGCCACCCGCGCCCGCATGCCTGCGGGCCAGCCCCTGGTGCTACTGGGCCACAGCATGGGCGGCTTGGTGGCCTCGCGGTTTGTGTCCCTGCACCTTCGGCCGGTGGATGCGCTGGTGCTGTCCTCCCCCGCTCTCGATGCCGGCCTGGACGCCGTTCAAAAGCTGCTGCTGGCCACGCTGCCGCGTATTGCGCCCAACCTGCGCGTGGGAAACGGGCTGGACGCGCAGTACCTTTCGCACGAACCAGCCGTGGTGGCTGCTTACCTGGCCGACCCGCTGTGCCACGACCGCATCAGCGCCCGCCTGGCCCGTTTCATTGCTGAGGGCGGCCCCGCCACCGTGGCCCGCGCTGCGCACTGGAGCGTGCCCACGCTGCTGATGTGGGCGGGCAGTGACAAGTTGGTCAACCCCGCCGGCAGCCGTGCGTTTGCGGCTGCCGCACCCAAGGCCGTGGTGCACTCGCACTGCTTTGAACCCCTGTTCCACGAGCTGTTCAACGAAAGCCCCGAGCTGGCGGAGCCGGTGTTCGACCTGCTGCGGCAGTGGCTGGTGCGGCGCTGCCCCGTGGTGGCCTAGGGGCGTACGGGCCGTTTTGGGGATAAAAAGCCTTCAAGCGGTAGTGCATCGTGCGTCAGTAGCTATCATTTTTGAACTGATGGGGATGACGCCCGTGGCACGGACCGGCGCTACCGCCTGTGGTGGGCCACCGTGCCGTAGACGCCCAGTGCGTACACCACCACCAGCACCGCGGCCATCAACAGGCCGCCGCTGGTACAGCTGTCCAGGCTGTCCAGAAAATCACTCCAGCCGGGTTCGTCCCGCATCTCCAGGTCGTTCCAGACCCACAGCGCCTTGGCGGCGGTGAAATACACGAACATGAGCACGGCGGCGATGCGGCTGCTTCGGTAGATGCCCCACGCCAGCACCCCGCAGATACCTACGTCCAGCCACATCCACGGGGTGAACGGTACCCCGTTGGAACCCAGTGCGGCACCGGTCGTTTTGGCTGCGGTGAGCGCAAACGTCACCAGGGCAGCCCCCCAAGCCCAGCGAATGCAGTGTTGTGCGGCGCGGTTGGGGGTTATGGGTTGGGCGCCGGGTGTCACAGCCAGCCGTTGTCGCCCAGCATGACCTTCTTGTAGTAGTCGCGGTTGGCCATCATGGCAAACAGGGCAACCCATGCTCCGGTGTAGTGCACCCGGCTCAGCAGGTGCTCAAAGCCTGCCACCGTCACCAGCGTTTCCAGCACCAGGATGCCCGCAATCCCCAGCCCCCAGTAAGCCAACCCCTTTTTCCACATGCCCTTGGCGATGTAATAGAACGGGCCGAACAGGCCCGCCAGCAGGTTGAAGGTGCATGCCATGCGCTCAAAGAAGCTCAGGTCCTTGAGCTTGGTGAGCTTGAGTCCCCCGGCCCGTTCTATCAGTACAAATCGTTTTTGCCAGACTTTGGGCAAGTCGGTGGGTACCGCCGTGGGGGTGCCACTGGCTGCGGCCGATGCCGCTTGGGGCGTTGCAAATGGAGTGCCTTCGTTCATGCTGAAAATTCCCTCGGTCGTGTTGTTGTGTGCGCCGCAGTGCTTGCCCATGGGCCCGCCTTGCACGGCGCCCGCGATGCTAGGGGCACACCCGTGGGAATTTTTGTGAGCAGTCCTCTGAGTTGTTTGCAGCGGTAACGCGCCGGCCCCGCCGAGGGCGCGGGGTGATGGTGAAAATGGTCGATAGCGCTTTCAATTCAAGCGCTGGCAGCTATCACTTTTGAAGCAATCCGCCCAGCATTCCCAGCAGGTCGTTGGCATTGCCGAACCCGCCATGGGGCGCCTGGCCCTGGGGGCTCAGGTGGTCGACCAGGCCCGGCAACACCTGGGCCAGCTGCCCGGCGGCTGCACCGGGGGCCACGCCCAGTTGCGCGGCCATCTGCGACAGGGGGCCGCTGCCCAGCACCTGCGACAACTGCTCGCCCGAGATCGCCTGGTTGGGCCCGGCGCTCAGCCACGACGCAATCACGTTGCCCAGCCCGGCTTGCTGGAACTTGGCCATCAGCCCCGGCAGGCCGCCCACCGGGCCGTCGTTGCTGAGGAGGGACATGACGGCCTGCACCAGTTGCGGGTTTTGTGCGGCCAGGCTGATCAGCCCTCCCAGGCCACCACCGGCCCCACCCGCCGCAGCGGCGCCACTGCCGCCTTGCGACGCATTGTTGATGACGGCACCCAGAACGGAATCGAGCAAACCCATGGTGTTCTCCTGCAGAGGGATGAAGGGCGGCAGTGTGCCAGCCCGGACGGAACCGCCCATGGTACGCACCTCGGTGGCGCCTTCGTGTCAACAATCGTGAACGGGGAGCGCCGTTTCGGTGCCGTGCGACTACTTGGTGCGGGGTGGGCGCTTTTCCAGTAGCGGCGCACTCACACCCTGCACCCCAACCAAACCCAGCACCGTGACCAGAGATGTCTGGGCACCCCTCCAGGCGTCTGTCAGGTCGATCCATTCGGACAGGGCATGGAACCCGCCCGTCTTACCCCCGCCGCCGATGACGATGGCCGGGATGCCCAGTGACATGGGAACGTTGGCGTCCGTGCTGGCGCCCGCCAACACCGTCTTGCGGCCGAAAGCCGTATTGGCACGCACAGCGGCTTCGACGATCAGCGAGTCAGCCGCAGTGCGGCCACCGGGCCGGTCGCCGATGAGTTTGGTGGAAGCGCTCAGCGTGTTCACGCCCCAGCGGGCATTTTCTTCGGTCACGGCGCTGTCCACGGCCGCCAGCACCTGCTTCTCGGTGGCCAGCAGCGGGGCCATCTCGTCGGAGCGGATGTCCACCGCCATGCGCGCATCGGGCGCGATGGTGTTGACAGAGGTACCCCCGCCCACGGTGCCCACCGTGAAGGTCGTCTTGGGTGTGGAGGGCGTGCGAATTTCGGCGATCTTGGCAATGGCGCGGCCCATGCCGTGGATGGCACTGGGCACTTGGCCAAACGCCGCGTAGCTGTGCCCCCCAGGGCCTTTGAAGGTCACTTCGTGGCGGTGGCTGCCTGTGCCCAGCACCAGCACGGTGCCATCGGGCGCAGGCTCCAGCGCCACCATGCCGTCGATATCCAGGTGTTCCTTGAACAGGTGCTTCATGCCGCGCAGGTTGCCCAGCTCTTCCTCGCCCACATTGCCCACGAACACCAGGTCGCCCACGGTGGCGATCTTCTGGTCGTTCAGCACCTTGAGCCACGACAGCAGCACGGCCAGGCCGCGCGTGTTGTCCGAGATGCCGGGCGCATACAGCTTGCCGTCGCGCTCCTTCACCTTCACGTCCGTGCCAGAGGGGAACACGGTGTCCAGGTGGGCCGAGATGACCAGCTTGGGCCCGTTGCCCGTGCCCTTGCGCACGCCCACCACATTGCCTTCGGCGTCGATGGCGGCATTGGTCAGGCCCAGGGCCTGCAGCCGGGCCAGGAAGGCTTCGGCACGCTTTTGTTCCTTGAACGGCGGCGCCTCGATCTCGGTGAGCATGCGCAGGTCTTCGGTGGCGCGGTCGTGGTCGGCCTTCACGGCGTCGAGCAGCTGCAGGATCTGGGGTGCGGCCATCAGCTGGCCATAGGCCTTGTCGACGGCGGGGCGCAGCACCGTGGGCGTGGGCGCCACGGCGCCGAACTGCGCGTGGGCGGCGCCGGGCAGCCAGGCGGCGGTGGCAAGGGCCATGGCACCCGCAAGGGCCGTGGCACGGAAGGTGCGAAGAGGAAGGGTCATGGTGATCAGCGAAACACAAACAGAATGAAAAGCGGGAGCGCGGCCCGTCCAGCGCTGCAGCAGACGCCCCGGACCGGCTGGATGGCCATGCAATTGTTGGACCGAACCCCGCCCCTGGGCTCTGCTTTAATCTGCCCAGCCGACAGTTTTTCTTACATGCGCAAACACATCCCCAGCACCCGCGCCCTGCTTGTTTTTGATGCCGTGGCGCGCCACCACGGCGTGAGCAAGGCAGCCGAAGAACTCTGCCTCACCCACAGCGCCGTGAGCCAGCAGCTGCGCCTGCTGGAGGGCCAGCTGGGCCTGCAGCTGGTGCAGCGTGGCGCACGCGGCTCCACCCTCACCGACGTGGGCCGCCGCTACCACGCGCAGATCGCGGGCGACCTGCTGCGCCTGCAGAACCACACGCTCGAAGCCATGGCCCAGCGGCCCGACGGCGCGCGCCTGCTGGTGGGCTGCGTGCCCGTGTTTGCCGAGCGCTGGCTGCTGCCCCGGCTGCCCGCCTTTCTGGCCGCGCACAAGGGCTGCAGCCTGCACCTGCAGGTGTACCCCACGCAGATCTACATGGCGGAGATCCCGTTCGATGTGGCCGTGCAGTACGACGACGCGGCCTGGCCCGGCGTGGTGCCCGCGTCCCTGATGCCCGAGGTCTGTGTGGCCGTGTGTGCACCGCAGTCGCGCCACCGGCGGGCGATGGAGCGCGGCGACTTCCGCGCCGTGCCGCTGCTGCAGCTCAGCTCGCGGCTGGGTGCGTGGGACGACTGGTTGGGCCGGGCGGGTATCACGCGCGTTCCACCGCACACCCTGGGCGGCCATCGCTTCGATCTGTTCTCGATGCTGGTGGAGGCGGTGCGCTCCGACCTGGGTATCGGTCTGGTGCCCCGTTACTTTGTCGAGCGCGAGCTGCAATCCGGCGATCTGGTGCTGGCCCACCCGCACCACGACAGCGGTGCGCGGGGCTACAGCCTGTTTGTGGCGCCGGAGCGTCTGGAGCACCCGGCGGTAGCGGCTTTCGCGCAGTGGATGCGCACCACGGTGGCCGCAGAAAACCCTGCGGAGTGCTCAGACGCCGGGTGACATGTGCTTGCGCTGCAGGCCCAGCCAGGCCAGTGCCAGCCCCGTCACCACAATCGGCACCAGCGAGCCGGCGTTCAGCAGCGTCCAGCCCTGTGTGGTGACCAGCACACCCGACGAAAACGCACTCAGCGCCAGCGTGGCGTACACGCAGAAGTTGATGGCCGCCTGCGCGCGGTCCTTCTCCTCCGGCCGGTAGGCCGTCATGGCCAGCGTGGTGGAGCCTGTGAAAAGGAAGTTCCAGCCCACGCCCAGGAAGAACAGCGCAATGCCGAAGTGATGCAGCTCCACGCCCATCAGCGCCACCGCCACACACGCCAGGTTAAGCAGCACACCCGTGCCCATGATGGGCAACACGCCAAAGCGCTTGATGAGGTGCCCCGTGACAAAGCCGGGCGCGAACATGCCGATCACATGCCACTCCAGCACCAGTGCCGAGGCATCAAAGTCAAAGCCGCACACCTGCATGGCCAGCGGCGTGGCGGCCATCAGCAGGTTCATCACGCCATAGCCCAGCGCGGCGCCCACAATGGCCACAATGAACGCAGGCTGGCGCATCAGCACCTTGAGCGGGCGCCCCTGCTCGCGCTGCCCCGCCGCATTGAGCACCAAGGGCTGCGCCTCGAACCGGATGGCTGACATGCACAGCATGGACAACAGCGCCACGCCGATCAACGCGATGTAGGCGCCCGCAAACGGCACCGGAAATAGCGTGCGCGTGGCACTGGCCAGGTTGGGGCCCGCCACCGCACCCAGCAGGCCACCGGCCAGCACCAGCGACACGGCCTTTTCGCGGTAGTCCGGCGCTGCCAGTTCGGCGGCGGCAAAGCGGTACAGCCCGCCATTGGCGCTGTAGTAGCCCGCCACCACCGTGGCCGTGCACAGCAGCCAGAAGCTGGCGCTGAAAGCCGCCCAGGCACACAGCGCGGCCGACACCACGGCCACGGCCAGCCCGATCTGGAACGACACCTTGCGCCCCCAGCGCGCCTGGCTCTGCGCCACCAGCGGCGTGGACAGTGCACCGCCCACCACGTAGCCCATCACCGGCAGCGTGGCCATCCAGCCAAAGGGCGCGAGCTGCAGGCCCACCAAGCCGTTGATGGCGATGAAGACAACGTTGTTGGTGAGGAAAAGGCCTTGGCACAGGGCCAGGAGCCACAGGTTCTTGTTCACGGCAGGAGCGCTCGGGGCGGGCAGAGGTGCGTTGGGTGGGGGCTGGATGCAAGTCAAGGCCGGTGGGCAGTGTGGTGCGCCTGGAAGGCCACGGCACATCAAAACCCGACTGCTTTGCTCCAGCATTGTGCACTGCCGTTGATGAAGATCAGCGGATGCGCGGGGTGCGCCCCGTATGGTGGCGCCCTGTGCTGTGGCTCCCCACCGGGGCCAGCGTTTGAATGCTTGTGATGGACCCCTTGAAATCGACGGCCGCTGCCTTGCCCGAGGCAGCAAGCCCTGCCCTGGAACTGGTTTGCCCCGCAGGCAGCCTGCCCGCCCTGAAGGCCGCCGTGGACCATGGCGCCAACTGCGTCTACCTGGGCTTGCGCGACGCCACCAATGCGCGCAATTTTGCGGGCCTCAACTTTGACGAGGCGGCCATTGCCCAAGGCATTGACCATGCCCATGCGCGCGGCTGCAAGGTCTTCATGGCACTCAACACCTATCCGCAGGCCGCCAACCCCGGGCCCTGGCGCAGCGCGCTGGACAAGGCGGTGGACCTGGGCGTGGACGCGGTCATCCTGGCCGACCCCGGCCTCATGCACTATGCAGTGCAGCACCACCCCCGGCTGCGGCTGCACCTGTCGGTGCAGGGCTCGGCCACCAACTACGAGGCCATCAACTTTTACCGCGAACAGTTCGGCATCGTGCGTGCCGTGTTGCCACGCGTGCTGTCGATGGAGCAGGTGCGCCAGGTCATCGACCGCACGCCGGTCGAGATCGAGGTGTTTGGCTTTGGCAGCCTGTGTGTGATGGTCGAGGGGCGCTGCGCGCTGTCGTCGTACGTGACCGGCGAATCGCCCAACACGCACGGCGTGTGTTCACCCCCGAAGGCCGTGCGCTGGGTGGAGACGCCGCAGGGCCGCGAGTCGCGCCTGAACGGCGTGCTCATCGACCGCTATGCGCCCGGCGAGAACGGGGGCTACCCCACGCTGTGCAAGGGGCGCTTCGACGTGGGCGACGAGAGCAACTACTACGCGCTGGAGGAGCCCACCAGCCTCAACACGCTGGAGCTGCTGCCCCAGCTGGTGAAGATGGGCGTGCGCGCCTTCAAGATCGAGGGCCGCCAGCGCAGCCCGGCGTATGTGGCGCAGGTCACCCAGGTCTGGCGCGAGGCCCTGGACCAGTGCCTGGCCTATCCCCACCGCTACGCGCCCAAGACACGCTGGATGGCCAGCCTGGACCAGGTGGCAGAAGGCCAGCAGCACACGCTGGGTGCCTACCACCGCCCGTGGAAGTAGTGCTTCTCCACAACGACAACCTCCCAGAAATCGCCCCATGAAACTTGCTCTCGGCCCGCTGCTGTACTACTGGCCCCGCGACACCGTGTTCGCGTTCTACGAGGCCATGGCCGCCACGCCCGTGGACGTGGTGTACCTGGGCGAGACGGTGTGCTCGCGCCGCCACGAGCTGCGCCTGGCCGACTGGCTGGCGCTGGCGCGGATGCTGCGGGACGCGGGCAAGCAGGCGGTGTTGTCCAGCCAGGTGCTCATCGAGTCCAGCGCCGACGTGGGGGTGATGCACAAGATCACGGGCAATGGCGAGTTTCTGGTTGAGGCCAATGACATGGGGGCCGTGGGCTGCCTCTCGCGTGCGCCCGCCGCGCCGCTGGCCTTTGTGGCGGGGCCGCATCTGAACCTGTACAACGCGCCCTCGCTGCAGTGGATGGCGCAACTGGGCGCCACGCGCTGGGTGATGCCGCTGGAGATGTCGCGGGACGCGCTTTCTGCCGTGCTGGCGCAGCGGCCCGCCGGCATCGAGACCGAGGTGTTTGCCTATGGCCGCATGCCGCTGGCCTACTCGGCGCGCTGCTTCACTGCACGCCACCGCAACCTGCCCAAGGACGACTGCCAGTTCAGCTGCCTGCAACACGCCGACGGCCTGCCGCTGCGCACGCGCGAGAGCGAGGGCTTTCTGGTGCTCAACGGCACGCAGACCCAGTCGGCCCGCGTCTACAACCTGGCCAACGAACTGGCGGCGATGCAGGCCCAGGGCGTGGACGTGGTGCGGCTGAGCCCGCAGGCGCAGCACACGCCGCAGGTGGTGGCCGCGTTTGATGAAGCCCGCCGTGCCGCAGTGGCCGAGGCCACCGCAGAAAACGCCCCCGACTTTGTGGAGCGCATGCAGCCCTTCATGCCCGATCTGCCCTGCAACGGCTACTGGTTCGGGCGCCCAGGGCTGGAGCAGGGGCTGCACGGCGCGGCGGGCGGTGCAGCCGCTCAGCCCTCCATGCACCCGTAACCATCAGGCAGATACACCATGTACCCCGGAGAACGTTTCAACAGCATCAGCCACCTGGTGGGCGCCTTGCTGGCCACGGCGGGCACGGCCGTGCTCATCACCTTGGCGGCGCGCCTGGGTGACCCGTGGAAGGTGGTGGCGTTCAGCATCTACGGCGCCATGCTGGTGGCGCTGTACGCCGCCTCCACCGCGTACCACAGCGTGCGCAGGCGCACCATCAAGGCCGTGCTGCAAAAGCTCGACCACTGCAGCATCTACCTGCTGATCGCGGGCAGCTACACGCCGTTTGCGCTGGTGTCGCTGCGCGGTGCCTGGGGCTGGTCGTTGCTGGGTGTGGTGTGGGGCTTGGCGCTGCTGGGCATTGCGCAGGAGATCTGGTGGGCCAGAGGAGCGCGCGTGTCGTCGCTGGTCATCTACGTGCTGATGGGGTGGCTGGCTCTGGTGGCGGTGGTGCCGCTGTGGCAGGCGCTGACCCCTGCAGGGTTTGCCTGGCTGGCAGCGGGCGGAGCGTGCTACACGCTGGGTATCGCCTTTTACGCCACCGACCACCGGGTGCAGCATGGTCATGGGTGGTGGCACCTGTTTGTGCTGGGCGGCAGCAGCTGCCACTTTGTCACGGTGTTGTTCTACGTGGCCTGAGGCTGCGCACGCAGCCCCTGGCAGTCGCGCACAAGACAATCACTGCGGTTGTTGTTTGCGACGATGTGCCCGCCCCGGTATAGAGGGCTCTGCACCGGCACCCTATGGATGCCGCGATGCAGCAAGGCGCACATCCCTAGGAGACAACGGCAATGCAGCAGCACCAGCCCGGCAGCATGATGGACCGGCCCTTACTGGTTTCGGCCATTCTTGAGCATGGCGAGAACCAGTACGGCGATCAGCAGATCGTTTCGCGCGACACCGATGGCCGCCTGCACCGTTACCGCTTTGCCGACATGGCCCAGCGCGCCCGGCAGCTGGCCAACGCACTGCAGGCACTGGGCCTGCGCCCCGGCAGCGTGGTGGGGTCGCTGGCCTGGAACAACCACCGCCACCTGGAGGCGTACTACGCCGTGTCGGGCAGCGGCATGGTCATGCACACCTGCAACCCGCGCCTGCACCCCGAGCAGCTGGCCTACATCGTCAACCACGCCGACGACGAGGTGGTGCTGTTTGACACTACGTTTGCGCCGCTGGTGCGCGCCATTGCGGCGTCGTGCCCCCGCGTGCGGCACTGGGTGGCGCTGTGTGATGCCGACACGCTGGGCTCCATCGACCTGCAAGGAGTCACGGGTGTCGAGGCGTACGAGACGCTGGTGGCCCGCCAGAACGACCGCTTTACCTGGCCCGTGTGCGATGAAAAGGCCGGCGCGGCGCTGTGCTACACATCGGGCACCACTGGCAACCCCAAGGGCGTGCTGTATTCGCACCGGGCGCTCGTGCTCAGCGCTCTGTCGGCCTGCATGCCGGGCGTGCTCAGCATCAGCGCGCGGGAGACCATCCTGCCCGTGGTGCCCATGTTCCACATCAACGCCTGGTGCCTGCCCTATGCGGC
>OFJB01001094.1_pt1 | contig 11307 bp, 11 predicted proteins | sample 1775081 | NCBI WGS metagenome assembly OFJB01 (sample SAMN08195771, study PRJEB24354) | sludge metagenome | isolation source: initial sludge from phenol fed wastewater aerobic bioreactor | place: India: Nagpur | collected 2016-06-05 | reverse complement strand
GTGCCAGGAGCAGTACGCCCCCAGCATGATGAAGGAGCCGTGCGCCAGGTTGACGATGTTGAGCACGCCCCACACCAAGGCCAGGCCCAGCGCCATCACGGCATACAAGCCGCCCAGCAGGATGCCGTTGGCAAGGACTTGCGCCAGCAGGTCCAAAGCATGAGCTCCCTACGGGGGGCGTCCTGCAGTCAATGAACCTCGCGCGCGTTCCAGGCCGGCATGGGATATTTGGGCGGCGTCACGAAGCCCTTGGCGTTGTAGACCTCGACCACGTTGCCGTTCTGCACCTGGATCACCAGCTGCGGCAGATTGATCTGGCCATTGGCGCTGAAGGCAATTGGACCGTAGAGGCTGTCGAAGTGGATGCTGGCCAGGGCGTTGCGCACCTTCTGTGGATCGAGGCTGTTGGCCTTCTCGATGGCCATCGCCAGCGCCTCGACGTCGGACGCACCCGAGGCGGCGTGGTAGTCCGGGGCATAGCCGTACTTGGCCTTGTAGGCATTGGCAAACTGCTCGGCGTCGCCGAACCAGCGGTCCTTGAGCGAAGGCACGGGCAGCCAAGCCGTCATGCCGAAGGCGTAGTCGGCGTCCTTGCCCAGCGCCTTGCGAAAATCTTCACTGGGCACGCCGACGGTGAACGAGTACAGCTTGGGCGCGATCGCCAGGCTCTTGGCGTTGCGCACGAAGTTGAGGATCTCCGTCTCGTGGCCGGCCACCAGCACGGCATCGACATGCTTGGCCTTGATCTGCGACAGCAGGGTGCTGAAGTCGCTGGTGTTGCTGCTGTAGCGCTCGTCCATCGCCAGCTTGAACCCTGCTTTTTCGAGCAAGGGCCGCGTGCCCTTGGCCACCGACACGTCGAACGAATCATCGGCGTACAGCAGCGCCACCGACTGGGGCGACTGCTTGAGCGACTTCATCATCGCAATGGTGCTGCCGAAGTAGTCGCTCGCCGGCGCCAAGGTGCCGAAGATGTACTTGAAGTTGCGCGAGAAGATTTCGTTGGACGCGCCGCCGCCCTGCACCATCGGGATCTTGTATTTCTCGGACACCACCGAGTCGGCCAGCTGGAAATTGCTGGCAAAGCCGCCCAGCAGCAAATTGACCTTGTCCTGCGTCACCAGCTGCGTGTACTGGCGCACCGACAGGTTCACGTCGGACTGGTTGTCGTAGAGCTTGAGCGCCAGCTTGTGCGCCTTGCCGTCGACCTTGACCCCCCGTCGGCATTGATCTTGTCGATCGCCATCTGGTAGGCATCGCGGTAATAGCGCCCGGTGTTGGCCACCGGACCGGTCAATTGCACCGAGGCGCCAAGCACGATGTCCTGCGCCCAGACCGACACCGCCGGCGCGGCGGCCAGCACGGCCGCGAAAAAGGAGGAAAGCAAAAACGTGCGCTTGAACTGCATGGTCGTCCCCTTTGTGCTTGATTGCCGAGCGCACCGCCGGCCCCGACGGTGCAACACTCGGATACGACCAGCGTACTCCGCCGCTCAATGTGCTACTGAAGTCATGGTTTTATGACGATCCCATCGATAGCCGCTGGCGCTTTCCCGATCCGCGCAAACGCCGTTGCTTGTCCAAACAAGTCAATCCGGAACTCCGATGATCACGCTCGACGCCTTGAAGATCGCGGTGGCCGGCCTGCCGACCGCCACGCCCAGCCGGTCGGCGCTGTCCTGCGTGACGATGGCGGCCACGCTGACGCCGCCGGGCACGTCGATCACCACCTCGGCGTTGACGGCGCCCGCCTGCACCCGCGCCACCGTGCCGGCCAGGCAGTTGCGCGCGGAAAAACGCACGCCGCCGCCCTCGGTCACCACGATCACCGATGGCGCCTTGACGAGCGCGACGGCCGGCCGGCCGACCGCCAGCCCGAGCCCGGTGGCGCTTTCGTGCGTGACGATGGCAACGATCTTCACGCCCTGCGCGGTGGTGATTTCGACCTCGTCGATGACAGCGCCCGTCTTCAGCGCCGTGACGCGGCCCTCGAACTGGTTGCGTGCACTCGTTTTCATGGATGGATCCTTTCTCTCGTCAAAAAAATCAGCGCAGCGCCAGCACGACCGCGCTGGGCTCCACCCGCGCCTGCGCGCGGCTGCCGGCGCGCAGGCGGTTGGGGTGCGCGGCAAAGCCGACCAGTTGCAGGCCGCCGACCAGCGTCAGCGTCACTTCATCGTGCTGCGCGCCGCGCGCCGCGCGCAGCACGCGCCCGCGCAGGCGGTTCGCGCCGGCCTCGGCTGCGCTCTCGCTCACCGCCTCGATGCGCACCGCCGTGGCCTTGCACAGCGCCAGCAGATCGAGGCCGGGCGCCAGCCCCAGCAGTTCAGCGCTTTCGCGCGTGATGAGCGAGGTCAGCTCGCCGCCGTCCGGCAGCGCCAGCGCCACGCGCACCACCGGGTCGCCCGGGCCGGCGCTGTCCAGCCGCGCCACGCTGCAGGGCAGGTGGTTGCGCATGCTGGTGCGCGGCGCGGCCAGGGCCTGGGCGGCGGGGTCGTTGATGCGCGCCAGCACCTCGTGGCGCGCGGCATCCATTTGCTCGGCCGCGTGCAGCAGGCGCACGCCGGCCGCGGTGAGCCGCGCGCCGCCCCCGCCCGCGCCGCCGACGCTGCTGTCCACCAGGGGCTCGCCAGCCAGGTTGGCGAGGGTGTGGATGGCCTGCCAGGCGGCCTTGTAGCTCACGCCGGCGCTGCGCGCGGCCTGCGAGATGGAGCCGCTCTCGCCCACGCGGCGCAGCAGCTCGATGCGCTTGTCGGCCGCAGCGTAGCCCAGCGACTGGGGGGACACGGGCTTGATTCTCATGTCCCCGATTGTGCAGCGGTGGCGCGGGCCGCCGGGCCGTCACCCGCTCAATCGATCGGCACGATGCGAATCGAGGCCGGCTCGCCGGCCTGAGCGGCCGTCACGGCGACAAACAAGCGCCGGTTGGCGGCATCCAGCGCGACGCCGCGGATGCCCGGCCAGCCGCGGGCCAGGGTTGTGACGGCGCCTTTCGGGCTGACCGCATACAGCGTGCCGCCGCTGCCGCCGAAGTACAGCGTGCCGTCCGGCGCCGCCGTCATCAGATCGAGCCCGTCGGCGGTGGTGAAGGATGCAACGACGCGCCCATCCTGCGCCTGCGCCGTTTGCGCGCGCACGGCGGCCAGCGAATAGGCCAGCAACTGGCCCGTGCCCTGGTCCGAGACGAACAGCTGATCGCCCACCACCGCCACCCCGGCGGGTTTGCTCAGGCCGGTGATGAGGTCGCGCTCGCTGGCCAGTCCGCCGGCACCCACCGTCAACTCGCTGATGACGCCGCTCGGCCCCGAGCCGCCACCGCGAAACCAGCCGTCGATCAGCTTGCCGTCGACCGTGGGCGTGATGCCGATGCGCCGGCGCGCGCCGTCCAGACCCATCAGATTGAAGGACGAGTCCCTGGACTGCACCGCGACCACCGTGCCGTAGCTCCCAAAGCCGAAGCGCGTGGTGTAGAGGTTGCCGTCGGCGCCTCGCGTCAACTGGCCCAGCGTGGCACGCTGATCGGCGGCCATCGTCGGCAGTTGATATGCAATGGGAAAGCCCTTGTCACCGTCCCAGGTCCGGATGGCGTTCACGCTGGCGTCATCGTCCGTCAGGTACAGACGCGAGGCCCGCGCGTCCCAGTACAGGCCGTTGAGCTTGGCCTGGGTCTCGATGGTGGTCGGGCCGCGATCGACGTCGTCGTCGCTGCCGCCGCAGGCCGCCAGCGCCAACAGCGCCACCGATGTCGCCAGCGCCGCGCAGGCGCTCCGCGCCCATGACGCGCCGCGCGAAGCCAGGAAATGAGAAGTGATCCGGTTCATGGGTGAGTCCCTCTCAAATGGATTGAACAATTGCCAGCACATCGCTATTCTATAAATGAATAACGAAATCCCAGCCCGCTCCTTCCGCCCCCATGGCCTCTGCGATGCCCCACGTCCCGTCCGGCCACCAGCCAGCGTCCTTCCATGCCCCCGTGCTCTCGTGCGTCGCCCTCGTGCTGCTTGCCGCCTGCGGCGGTGGCGCAGACGCCGGGCCGCCGGCCGAACCCCCGGCCTGGACCTGGTCGCTGCCGGCCGGCTTCGCGCCGCCGGTGGTGCCGGCCGACAACCCGATGAACACCGCCAAGGTCGAGTTGGGGCGGCGCCTGTTCCATGACGCGCGTCTGTCGGTCAACGGCACGCTGTCGTGCGCCAGCTGTCACGCGGGCGCACTCGCGTTCACCGACGGCCGCGCCGTGGCGCGCGGCGCCACCGGGCAAAACCACCCGCGCAACGCCCCCGGCCTGTTCAACGCCGCCTATCAGGCCACGCTGGACTGGGCCAACCCCGCGCCGCGCACGCTGGAGCAGCAGATGCACACGCCCCTGTTCGGCGAGCAGCCGATCGAGATGGGCGTGAACGACGCCAACCGCGACGCCATCCTGCAGCGGCTCCGGAGCGACGCGCAGTACCCCAATCGCTTTACCCAGGCCTTCGGCAGCGAAGCGGCGCCGCTGCACTGGGACAACGTGATCAAGGCCATTGCCGCATTCGAGCGCACGCTGGTGTCGGCCGGCAGCCGCTACGACCAGGCCCGCACCGGGACGGCCACGCTGACCGACAGCGAGCAGCGCGGCCAGGCGCTGTTCTTCGGCGCGCGGGGCGCAGCGCATTGCGTGCAATGCCACGGCGGCCCCAACCTGGGGGGCGGCGCGTTTGTCAACATCGACGGTCGCGTGGGCACGCCCGGCTTTCACAACATCGGCCTGTTCAACATCAACGGCAGCGGCGCCTATCCGGACAGCAACCGGGGGCTGATCGAATTCACGGGCAAGCCCGAGGACATGGGCAAGTTCCGCGCGCCCAGCCTGCGCAACGTGGCGCTGACCGCGCCCTACCTGCACGACGGCAGCGTCGCCACGCTGGAGGCGGTGCTGGCGCTGCACGCCGATGGCGGCCGCGTGTTCGGGCCCGGGCCGTACGCCGGTGACGGCCGCGCCAATCCATACAAGGACCCGCTGATCGACCAGATTCGCATCGACGCGCAGGAACAGGCCGACCTGGTGGCCTTCCTCAAGACTCTGACCGACACGCCCGCGCTCACCGATCCGCGCTTTGCCGATCCGTTCGCACGATGACGTTACACTCGTTATTCTTCCAATGAATAGCGTTTCATTGCCCCACTTCACTCGAGGAGACCACGCCATGCCGCCCATGCTTCGCCCCCTGCTGGCCCTGACCGCCGCCCTGGCCCTGTCAGCCGCCGCCCACGCCGAGACCGTGCAGATCGCCGTGGCCGCCAACTTCACCGCGCCGGCCAAGGCGCTGGCCGAAATTCTGCACAAGACCACCGGCCACGAGGCCAAGCTGTCCTTCGGCGCCACCGGCGCCTTCTACACCCAGATCAAGAACGGCGCGCCCTTCGACGTGTTCCTGGCGGCCGACGACGAGCGCCCGCGGCGGCTGGAGAAGGAAGGCGACACCGTGCCCGGCACCCGCTTCACCTATGCCCAGGGCCAGTTGGTGCTGTGGTCGGCCAAGCCCGGCTTCGTTGACAACCAGGGCGCCGTGCTCAAGGGCGGCCAGTTCAACAAGCTGGCCATCGCCAACCCCAAGCTGGCGCCCTATGGCGCCGCCGCGGTGCAGACGATGGAAAAGCTGGGCCTGACGGCCGCGCTGCAGCCCAAGCTGGTGACCGGTGAGAGCATCGGCCAGACCTACACCTTCATCGCCACCGGCAACGCCGAGCTGGGTTTTGTCGCGCTGTCGCAGGTGCTCGAAGGCGGCAAGCTCAAGGGCGGCTCGGCCTGGGTGGTACCGGCGCAATACCATGAGCCCATCGTGCAGGACGCGGTGACGCTCAAGCGCGCCGCCAACAACCCGGCCGCCAAGGCCTGGATGGCGCTGCTGCATTCGGCCGGCGCCAAGGACCTGATCCGCAGCTACGGCTATGCGGTGAAATAAGCGCCGAATCAAGGCAAAATCGGGCTCCAGTGCTTGCATGACAAGCGCAACACGCTATTGTTTTTGAATTGTTCACGCCCAGGGCCCAGCATCTGGCGTGAGCGCAACCCCATCCGACACCCGACGGCCACCCGCCCATGCTCGACGCCAACAGCCTGGCCGCCATCCGCCTGACGATCGAGCTGTCGGTCGTGACCATGCTGATCCTGCTGCTGCTGGGCACGCCACTGGCGTGGTGGATCGCGCGCGGACGCTCGCGCTGGCGCCCGCCGGTGCGCGCGCTGGTGTCGCTGCCGCTGGTGCTGCCGCCTTCGGTGCTGGGTTTTTACCTGCTGGTGGCGCTGGGCGCCAACGGCCCGCTGGGCCAGCTCACGCAGGCGCTGGGCTGGGGCACCCTGGCCTTCACCTTCTGGGGCCTGCTGCTGGGTTCGCTGATCTACTCGCTGCCCTTTGTGGTGCAACCCCTGGTCAACGCCTTCGAAAGCCTGGGCGAGCGCCCGCTGGAAGCCGCCGCCACCCTGCGCGCCGGCCCGCTGGACGCCTTCTGGAGCGTGGCGCTGCCGCTGGCGCGCCCCGGCTACGTGACCGGTGGCGTGATGGGTTTTGCCCACACACTGGGCGAGTTCGGCGTGGTGCTGATGATCGGCGGCAACATCCCGGGGCAGACGCGCACGGTGTCGGTGCTGATCTACGACCAGGTCGAGGCGCTGGACTACGCCCAGGCGCACTGGCTGGCCGGCGGCATGCTGGTGTTCAGCTTCGCGGTGCTGCTGGTGCTGCACCTGACCCAGGCGCACAAGCCAAGCGCATGAACGCCCCGGAAACTCTCATTTCAGGAGCTGCCGACGCGCGAGCAGCAAGCGCTGGTGGCCTGTTTGGCTCAAGCCAGGGCGACGGGCTGGCACTGCGCGTGGCCTTGAGCCACGGCACCGGCTTCAGCCTGGATGTGGACGTGCGCCTGCCCGGCCAGGGCGTGAGCGCGATCTTCGGCCCCTCGGGCTGTGGCAAGACCACGCTGCTGCGCTGCGTTGCCGGCCTGACGCGGCCGGACGCCGGCTACGTCGCCGTCGACGGCCAGGTGTGGCAGGACGACGCGGCCGGCGTCTGGCAGCCCACGCACCGCCGCCCGCTGGGCATGGTGTTCCAGGAAGCCAGCCTGTTTGCGCACCTGACGGTGCAGGACAACTTGGACTATGGCCGGCGGCGCGTACCCACGGCCGAGCGGCGCGTGTCGCTGGAGCAGGCCATCGAGCTGCTGGGCATCGGCCACCTGCTGGCGCGCCGGCCCGCCGGCCTGTCGGGCGGCGAGCGCCAGCGCGTGGCCATCGCCCGCGCGCTGGCCACCAGCCCGCGCCTGCTGCTGATGGACGAGCCGCTGGCCTCGCTGGACGCCGCGCGCAAGGCCGAGCTGCTGCCCTGGTTCGAGCGCCTGGCGCGCGAGCTGCGCATCCCGATCCTGTACGTCACCCACGCGCTGGACGAGGTGGCGCGCCTGGCCGACCACCTGCTGCTGCTGGAGGGCGGGCAGGTGCGCGCGCAAGGACCGGCCCCTGTGCTGCTGGGCCAACTGGACATTGCCCGCACCCACGGCGACGCCGCGGGCGCGATCATCGACGGGCAGATCCGCGCCATCGACAGCGCACACCACCTGCTGCAACTGGGCTTTGCCGGTGGCGACATCCTGTGCGTGCCGCCCCCGGGGTCGCCGCCGCGCGCCGTCGGCCAGGCGCTGCGCGTTCGCGTGCTGGCGCGCGACGTCAGCCTGGCGCTCACCCAGGCGCACGACAGCAGCATCCTGAACGTGCTGCCGGCCACCGTGCAGGCCCTGGCCGAGGACGGGCCGGCCCAGATGCTGGTCGCCCTGGACCTGTCCGGCACGCGCCTGCTGGCGCGCGTCACGCGCAAGTCGGCCGTGCAACTGGGCCTGGCCGCCGGTCAGCGCGTGTTTGCCCAGATCAAGGGCGTGGCGGTGCTGGATTGAGCGCGCTCAACTGGAGCGGGCCGTCTCGCCCGCGTTGCGGTGGTCGAACTTGCGCCCCGACGCGCGCCAGCCGGGAAAGCCGTTGCGGAACCAGTACACCTTGGTGTAGCCGGCCTTGAGCGCCACGTGGCTGGCCTTGAAGCTCTTCCAGCACTCGGGGCCGTTGCAGCCGAACACCAGCGGCTGCGCCTTGTCCGCGCCCAGGCGCTGCAGATCGAACTGGTCCTGCGTGGCGTCGTAGTCCGGGTCCTTGGCGCTCTTTTCGACATAGGGGACCAGGATGGAGCCCGGCACGTGGCCGGCGTTGAATTCCTTGTCGTTGCGCGTGTCGATGTAGCGCGCGCCCTTGGCCAGCAGGGCCTCGACGACGGCAGGGTCTTCCACCAGTGTCGCCCCCTCCAGCGCGCGCGGCGTGAAATAGCCCAGGGTGGAGACGTATTCGAAATGCTGGGCCGTCACCGCGCTGGAATAGGCCCCGGGCATGCTGCGCTCCAGCTCGGCCATGAGCGCGGCGCGCAGCGCATCGGCCGACACGCGCGCATCCTTGCGCAGCGCCACCGACAGGCCCGGCACCTCGCGGCTTTCCCAGACGATCCTGACCTTCTTGCCGGCTTCGATCCACTTCTGCGCCACGCTCTTTTCGACCGCCACCACGTCGCAGCGGCGCACCTCCAGGCAGACCAGCAGCGCGTCCTGAAAGCGCGTCTGGTAGATCGACGCGTACTGCCGGGGCAAGGTGGTGTTGCCGGCCTGCACCTCGCCACGCAGCAGATAGGTCACCACGCTGTCCTGGCCCGGCATGCCCAGCTGCTTGCCCTTGCCGTCCGCCCAGCTGGCAATTGCGCTGCCCTCGGGCACCACCAGCACCGTGCGCGCGGTGGTCGAGGCGCCCACCAGGGGCACGTAGCCGTAGCGCACCGCGCTGCCGATGGTGGGCGCCGGCGCCACCACCACGTCGTACAGGTTGGAGCGGGTGGCACTCAGGTCGGCCGTGGCGTCGCTGGAGTAGCGCGTCTGCACCGACGTGGCCTCGGCCTTGCGCAGGCTGGCCTCCAGCAGGGTCTTCCAGGTGTTGGACACGCGCACCCGGTCGCCCTCGACCTGGTCGCCCGGGTTGATCAGCACGCTGGTTTCGGCCCACGCCGGCAGCGCCAGGGCCACACAGGCCAAGACGCCGGCCAGTTGTCGCTGTCGTTTCGTCCAGACCCCGCCTCGGTTCATGGTTCACCTTCCTAAAGTATCAATTTGATACGTAATTCTAGGGAAATTCGTGACGAAACGGGTCAATCAGCCCAGAACGTTTCAGATTACCAACACTTTCTTCTATATCTATATATATGTGGGCGCGACAGCGCCTTCACGGGGTTGCTCCGGCGCTGCATGCTGTCACATGGGACCCGAGAGTTCCGACGGCCGGTGGCCAGCTATTTACAATCGCGAACCACTTGCCCCCCCGCCAGCACTCGGCAACGCCGCACCGGCGTGCCCACGTGCCCAGCGCGTGCCAACCGCTCGCGCGCCCTCAGACCACGGAGATCCCGATGCAAGCCTTGCTCAAACTGTCCAGAGCCATCGACCGGCTCAACGCCTTTGTCGGCAAATACGCCATCTGGCTGATTTTCGGCGCCACCGTCATCAGCGCCCTGAACGCCGTGGTACGCAAGGTCTTCAACTACAGCTCCAATGGTTTTCTCGAGGTGCAGTGGTACCTGTTTGCCTGGTCGTTCCTGATCGCCGCCGGCTACACCCTGCTGCATCGCGAGCACGTGCGCATCGACGTGCTCAACAGCCACTTTCCCAAGAAAGTGCAGCTTGGCATCGAGATCTTCGGACTGATCTTCTTCCTCACGCCGCTGTGCATCACGGTGCTGTACCAGAGCACGCCCCTCCTGGTCGACAAGTTCACGTCGGGCGAGATATCGGGCAATCCCGGCGGGCTCATCCGCTGGCCGGTGTGGCTGGCACTGCCTCTGGGCTTTGCCCTGCTGCTGCTGCAGGGCTGGTCGGAGCTGATCAAGTGCATCGCCTTCATCAAGGGCATGGGGCCCGACCCAACGGTCAAGCGCGCCGACCAATCCGATGAAGCCGCCCTGATCGAAGCCCTGCGCCAGGCCAACGCCCCGGCCACGACCGCGCCGACTGCAGCCGCGACCTGGGGCGAGCTCGGACGCGGATCGGCCCCGTCCGCCGCGACCGCCTCCGGCCCCGGCCCCGCCTACGCGCCCGGCCCCGCCTATACGCCCGGCGCCGCCTACGGCCCCTGCCCGCCGTGCCTGCCGGTCGCCGATCCGATGGGCCGGCCGATCGGAACGCCGCTCGGGATGGAGGGCCGCCCGCCCGCCGCCTACGACGCGCCGGGCGCGGCCTCGGCGCCGCCGGCGTGGTCGGTCCCCCCCGAAGCTCTTCTGCCGATGACCCGCGACGGATCGCTGCCGAACGGCGCGCTCCAGATGGGCACCTTCGGCCAGATCAACACCACCACCGACCCCTACAACCCCTGGGGTCTGAGTACGCCTTTCATGTTCGTGCCGTGGTCCACGCCGCTCTCCGGCTGGACCAATGCCCAGACATGGAACTGGTGGCGCACGCGTTCCGGCGTGCGTTCACCCGCCTGGTAGCCGCGCTCGCGGACTGCCTCATCGGGAGGCCTGAGAGGAAAAAATCATGCGTAAACTCGAGATCATCGCCTTCGCAATGCTGCTCGGTGGCACCGCCGGCGCCGCCTTCGCGGCCGAGACGCCCGCCGCGCCCCCGGCCGGTCCCTATGGGCAGCCGGCGGCTCAGGCCCCGACCCAGCCGCCGATGCCCGGCTATTGGGGCGCGCCGCCGCCGTGGGCCCAGCCCGCTCCGCCGGCCCCCGCCGCCGACGGCAAGACCGCCGCTCCGGCCGCGCCGCAGGGTTGGGCTCCGCCGCCCCCGCCGCCGCCCCCGCCCTATTACGGCGGCTATCCCGGCTACGGTTACGGCCCCGGTTACGGCTCCGGCTACCCGGGCTACGGCTACGGCCCCTACGGCCATCCCTACTACGGCTACGGCCGCGGCTATGGCCAGGGCTACGGCCAGGGCACCGGCAACATGCGCGGCAACTTCTCCTTCGGCGGCGATGCCAACACCTCCGGCAACGGCTGGGGCATGCCCGGCTGGAACGGCGGCGGCGTCGCCTACCATCTGCGCAAGATGACGCGGGTGTTCGGCACCATGGGCCGGCTCGCCGCCGGGTTGCGCAAGCCCGACCGCCGTTTCTACATGCCGGTGGACTCGGGCTGGGGCACGCTCTATACCGCCGCGCTCGCCGGGACCGCGCGGCTGTTCGGCTACGAGCAGGTGCTGCACCATCACTCCTTCGCCACCATAGCCAAGCCTACCTGGCGGATGCGGCTGCTGA
>OFJB01001093.1_pt1 | contig 11313 bp, 10 predicted proteins | sample 1775081 | NCBI WGS metagenome assembly OFJB01 (sample SAMN08195771, study PRJEB24354) | sludge metagenome | isolation source: initial sludge from phenol fed wastewater aerobic bioreactor | place: India: Nagpur | collected 2016-06-05 | reverse complement strand
GGCACCAAGCAGTCCAGCGCCTACGAAATGCGCACCGCCGCCCGCCACGTGCCGGCGGGCGAGGACATGGTGGTGATCTCGCTGCTGCAGTCCGGCGAGATGCGCCTGAACGCCGCGCCGGGCGAGCACCAGCACGCCACGCCCGGCACGCTGGGCCTGTACGTGCCCTACCAGGATGCCTGTTACCGCTGGGGCCCGGGCGCGCGCCAGACCTATGTGGCCCTCACGCGCCGCGAAGTGGCCGCCGCGCTGGGGCGCGAGCCGACCAACATGGCCATTGCGCTGGCGCAGTGCGCACTGGCCCCGCTGCTGGCCAGCCAGCTCAGCCACCTGTCCCTGCTGGCGCGCCAGCCCGACCAGTTGGACGACAGCGAATACGCCGCCCTGCTGGAGGCCACGCGCGCCCTGACGCTGCTGACGCTGCGCAACCTGGGCCGCCAGGGCCAGGACCTGGACCAGCCCGCCGCGGCCGACCCCCAGCACCAGGGCCGGCGCGCGGCCGCGCTGCGCTTCATGCAGCAGCACGCCCACCGGCACGACCTGCACGCCGACATCATCGCCCACGGCGCGGGTTGCTCGCGCACGCGACTGTACGAGGCCTTTGCCGCCCGCGGTGAAACGGTGATGGGCAGCTTGCGCGAGATCCGGCTGCAGCGCGCCCGCACCCTCATCGAACAAAGCAGCCGCCTGAACGTCGGTGCCTTGTCCTGGCGCTGCGGCTTTTCCGACCAGTCGCGCTTCAGCAAGCTGTTTCGCACGCGCTTTGGCCTCTCGCCCACCGAATGGCACCTGCAGTCCCGGGCGGGCTCGCGGCGCTGAGCGGGTGTGACAGCAGACTCATGAATCAAATCGGGCTCCAGCGCCCTGCAGGTCAGCGCATCAAGCTATATTTTTTATAGTTTTTCGACCCCCGATGGCCGGCCACCGCGGGCGCCGGCCGAAGCCCGCACGCCGCGCCCAACGCAGGCAGCAAGATCATAGAGACCGAGCGCCACACCCCACGAGCGCCGTCTTGGGTGAATGCGTCCCAACTTGGGTTCTGGCGTCCACCGCACCTGTCCCGGCCGGCCGTCTGGCGGCATGCTGGCAATCCCGCGCGCAAGACGGGCCTGAACCGTGGCCATGCAATGACTTCGTTTGGGCAAATCGTTCAATTCGCCGCTTTCCAGTCATTACCCCTCATGAAAAAGCATCACACCGCCCTGTCCCAGCGGCGCGGCTTCATGGCCGCGGCCGCCTCCGGGCTGGCCCTGCCCGTCTTGGCGCAAAGCGCCGCGGCCCCCAGCCCCAAGCCCAAGTCCAGCCAGGGCCTGGAGCGCAGCCGCACCCGCGTGGCCGGCTTTGCCGACGCCGAGATGGACTACCAGCTGCTGCGCCAGTTGGGCACGGCGCGCTATGGCGGCGCCTCGGTGGGCGAATGCCTGGCACTGGTGCAGCGCATCAAAAATGGGGACCCGGCCAGCTGGATCAGCGAGTTTGCCGCGGCCGGCGCCCGCCAGCAGGCCGACGCCCAGGCGCGCGCGCAACGCGGCCACGCCCTGAGCGCGCGCGACCAATACCTGGTGGCCTGCAACAGCTATCGCGCCGCCGAGTACTACTGTGGCGTGCAGGACCCCCAGCACGCCAAGCTGGGCCTGCAAAGCCGCGACTGCTTTGCCGCCGCCATGCACGCCCACGGGGCGCCGTTCGAGGCCTTCTCGCTGCCCTGGGGCGACACGCCGCTGCCGGCCTACTACTTTCGCAACCCGCAGGTCGGCACGCGCGCCGGCAAGACGCTGCTGGTCATCAGCGGCTACGACGGCACGCTGGAAGAAACCTGGCTGGCCTACGGCCGCGCGGCGCTGGAGCGCGGCTATCACCTGATGCTGATCACCGGTCCCGGCCAGATGGACACGCTGCGCTTTCACCCGCGCATGGCCTTTGTGCCCGACTACGAGCGCATCGGCAAGCTGGCGCTGGACAACGTGCTGGCGCGCCCCGGTACCGACGCGCGCCGCGTGGCGCTGATGGGCATCAGCTACGGTGGCTACTTCGCCACGCGCATCGCCGCGCACGAGCCGCGTCTGCGCGCGCTGATCGCCAACTCGCCCATCATCGATCTGCACGCCTACATGGTGTCCTTCGTCGGCTTCGATCCGGCCGAGATGCCCGACGCGCAGGACATCGCCCTGGCCGACGTGGACCACATTCCGCCCAGCGTGCTGCCGGCGCAAACGCGCGAGATGATGCGCAACCTGATGCTGCGCATGGGCCAGCCCAGCTTCAAGAAGGTCTATCAGCGCCTGCGCGAGTTCCGCGTCGACGACGCGGCCCTGGCGCGCATCCAGTGCCCCTCGCTGGCCCTGGTCGGCAGCGGCGAGGGTGCCGAGCCGATGGCGCAGTACCAGCACTTCATGAAGACCGTGGCCGGCCCCGTGGCGGGCCATGTGTTCACCGCCGAGGAAGGCGCCGACGGCCACTGCCAGGTCGCCAACCTGGCCTATTCGGCTGCCGTGTCGATGGACTGGCTGGACGAGACCTTCGCCGCATGACGATGCCCTCCATTGCCCAGCTTCTTCGTACCGGCGCCAGCGCCATCGGCCTGAGTGTCGCGCTCAGCGCCTGTGGCGGCAGCGAGGCACCACCGGCCCCGGCACCGACCGCCGACAGCGTGAAGCAGGCCACGGCGTACCTGGACACGCTGGTACCGCAGTGGCTGGCGCGCACCGGCGTGCCGGGCGTGGCGGTGTCGGTGGTGTACCAGGGCCAGACGGTGTATGCGCGGGGCTTTGGCGTGCGCCGGGCGGACGAGGCAGGCGCGGTCGACGCCAACACGGTGTTCCAGCTGGCCTCGGTGTCCAAGCCCGTCGGCGCCACCGTGATGGCGGCCCACATGCCCGGCGCCATCGCCGCCGAGGGACGGCCGCCGATCGACTGGAACACGCCCATCGAGCGCCTGCTGCCCGGCTTCGTGCTGGCCTACCCGGACACACAGACCAACGCCCGGCTCAGCCTGGGCGACCTGTACGCCCACCGCAGCGGCCTGCCCGACCACGCGGGCGATGTGCTGGAGGACATGGGCTACACGCGCGCCGACATCCTGCAGCGTCTGCGCTGGGCCGCGCTCAACCCCTATGGAAGCTACGAGTACACCAACTTCGGCCTGACCGCCGCCGCCCAGGCCATGGCCCAGGCGCAGGGCACGGACTGGGCCACGCTGTCCGCGAACTCGCTGTATCGCCCGCTGGGCATGAGCCGCACCAGCTCGCGCTTCGCCGACTTTGCGGCGCAGGCCAACCGCGCCTGGGGCCACGTCCAGGTGGGCATCAGCTACGACAGCTACGGCGCCGAACCGGCGCGCTATGTGGTGCAGCAGCAGCCGCGCCAGCCCGACGCGCAGTCACCCGCCGGCGGCGTCAGCTCCAGCGCGGCGGACATGGCGCAATGGATGAAGCTGGTGCTGGCGCAAGGCCAATGGCAGGGCCAGCCGCTGGCCAGCGCTGCCGCGCTGCAAGCGGCCATGACCGCTCGTCCGGGCGGCAAGTACGGCTACGGCTTCAACGCCGGCCCCGACCCATTCGGCCACCCCAGCGTCTCGCACTCCGGCGCCTTCGTGCTGGGCGCGGCAACCAGCATCGTGCTGTGGCCGCAGGCCCAACTGGCCATCACCGTACTGACCAACGCGCAGCCGCGCGGCTTGGCCGAGGCCATTGCCCTGGCGTTTGGCGAGCGTGCGTGGGGCGACTTGGCGCCCGATGCTCCCATCAGCGACCGGTGGCTGCTGGCCATGCAAGCGCAAATGCACGGCCTGTACAAGCCCACGGGCCAGTTCGCCGGCCAGCCGCCGCCGGCCAACCCCGCACCGCCGCAGGCGCTGAACAGCTACACGGGCCGCTACACGAACGCCTATTTCGGCGTCGCGCGGATCGAGCCGAACGCCGCGGGCGACGGGCTGGATCTGTTCATCGGTCCGGCCAGCGTGCGCTACGCCCTGCGCCACTGGAACGGCGACACCTTCGTCTTCGAGCCGCGCGGCGAAAGCGCCGCGCCCGGTTCCGTCTCGGCGGTGGACTTCACGCCCGGGCAGATGCAGATCGAGCTGTACAGCGAAGACCTCAACCACGGCCGCTTCACGCGCCTGAGTGCCGGCTCATGAAACCACCATTTCCTCACCCGCCAAGCCACGAGACAGGTCCAGGTCATCAAGAACTTCCTGGCCTTCCCGGTTCCCGTCGATTCACTGCCGCAGGGCCCGTCGCGGCAGACCCGCGGCCCCTGGGCATGCCCGGCCCGGACCGAACCGCATCCACACCGATCAACAACAAGGAGCGAGCAAGATGAAACTACTGCACCTGCTGCTGCTCAGCCTGGCCCTGTTCATGGCCAGCTGCGGCGGCGACGACAACTCGAGCGACGGCGGCGACCCGACGCAGCGCATCTACCTGCTGTCAGCCGCAGGCGGCCAAGCCCAGGCCGGCAGCTCGGCCATGGACTTCGACGTCACCCTCACCGGCGTGGAACCCCAGGCCGACTGGTACAGCGACCGGCCGGAACGCCTGACGGGCAATGCCCGCATCGAGGACTTTGTCTCGGCCCCCTATTGGCAGCGCGTCTATGGTGGCGTGGTGCCCAATGGCCTGCTGCAGGTCTACACCGACGACGGCGTGCACGCCCTGTTCGGCAGCGTGCAAGACGTCCGCTACGACCCCGGGGCCCATACGCTGCGCCTGAAGCTGCACCTGAACAAGCCTCTGGAAAGTGCCGCCCCCAGCAGCTTCGGCGTGACGGTCCTGACCCTGCTGAACAACATCCCGCCGCCGGCCGAGGGCTCCACCTTTGCGATGGCGGCCGAGCGCAGCACCCTGGTGGCCGACGCCGCGGGTGGCTGGCGCCTGCAACTGCAAGGGGTAACCCCCGACGTGCTGTGGATGAACAACGCCCCCGCGCGCGCCGCCGACACCGAGAGCCTGGGCAGCTTCGTCAACCTCTGGCCCGAGCGCTTTGCGCAGTCGCTGCCCAACGCCTCGGTAGCCGGCGATCTGGGCGGCGGCGACTACGACATCATCCCGCTCACCCTGTCCGACCCGCGCCTGGACGCCGTCGCCGGCACACTGAGTTTTGCCGCCACGCCGCTCAGTGGCGACGGCATTCCAGATGCCGACTCGGTGTTGCGCAATGCCGTGCTGTTCATCGACGCAGGTGCGCGCAATACCCCATCCGACGTGTTTGCCACGACCTGGCGCGGCGTGGCGTACTCGGCCATTCCCTCCAAGTACAACAGCGCACCCACGGGCGCCTTCTTCGACTCCGACACCACCGCGGACGCCTTCCAGGCGCTGTGGGGCAGCAAGAACGGTTGTGGCCGCAACGACCTCGAGACCATGGCCGCGCAGGGCGTGAACCTGGTGCGCCTGTACGACTACAACTACCAGCGCGGCACCGACAAATGGATGACCGGCGGCAGCGGCCACATCGCCTTCCTGGACAAGGCGCAGTCACTGGGCATCAAGGTCATCATCCCGGTGTCCAACTACAACTTCAAGAACCAGGATGGTCCGACAAACCGTCCGTGGGACAACATCGAGAACACCGTCACGCAGATCGTGGCCAGCGTCAAGAAAAACGGCGCCATCCACCCGGCGGTGCACTCCTTCAGCATCGGCAACGAGCTGGATCTGGACAAGGACGGCGAAACCTCGGCCACCCTGATCCCGAAGGCCGTGAAGGTGGCCGGCCTGCTCCACAAGCTCGCTCCCGACCATTTCATGACGGTGCCGGTGAGCAACGCCGACGAGAAAAAGTTCTACGCCATGCTGCGCGACCAGCTGCCGCCCGATATCTATCAGAACCGCTTCTACAACTCGGTGCAGACCTTCAAGCTCAAGGCTGGCGACGACCTGAAGAACAACATCCTGCAGGCCTACGACAACCTGAAGCTGGGCGTGCCGCTGGTGATCACCGAACTGGGCACCAACAACATCGCCATCGGCTCGGTGGACGCGAAGGTGGACGCCGTGGTGGGCCAGGCCAGCGCCGTGCGCGAATACATGGACGCCAACCCTCAGTCGCTGGTCAAGGGCTTTGCCATCTTCGAGTGGCAAAACGCCAACTGGAAGCGCAACAACGGCCCCGACAATACCGAGACCACCTTCGGCATCCAGGCCTACAACGGCACGTTGTGCCAGTCCAAGACTGGCATTTTCGGCATGTGGAATTCAAAGGACAATTACTGGGTTTCATTCCACGGCGATGAAACCTACGACGTGGACAAGCTGGCGCCGCTGACCAGCGCGGCCCACCCCGAAGGGCTGCTGGCGGCCTTGTCGAAGTACTTCAAGTAAGCCGCTCTGGATGGCCGGCCCGCGACTGCGGCGCCGGCCCTCGAGCGGCGAGCCGGAGCATGCCGGGCCCCGAGCCCACAAACAAAACAGCCGCCCGAGGGCGGCTGCTTTTTTGCCTGGGTCGATCGACCGGTCAGGCGGTCTCGCCGTAAACCGAAACCGTGATCTCGGCGTCCACGTCGGTGTGCAGGGACACCGCCACGGTGGTGTCACCAATGGTCTTGATGGGGCCGTTGGGCAGGCGGATCTGCGCCTTGTGCACGTCAAAGCCCTGCTTCTTCAGCTCGTCGGCGATGTCGTGGTTGGTGACCGAGCCGAACAGGCGACCATCGACGCCGGCCTTCTGGGTCAGCTTGATGGTCTGCTCGTGCAGCTTGGCGCCCAGCGCCTGCGCGGCGGCCAGCTTCTCGGCAGCCTGCTTTTCCAGCTCGGCGCGGCGGGCCTCGAACTCGGCCTTGGCGGCGGCGGTGGCGCGACGGGCCTGACCCGTGGGGATCAGGAAGTTGCGCGCGTAGCCGTCCTTGACCTTGACGATGTCACCCAGGGCGCCCAGGTTGACGACCTTGTCCAGAAGAATGACTTGCATGGGGTTTCCTTCCTCAGACGCGGTGCTGGTCGGTGTAGGGCACCAGGGCCAGGAAGCGTGCGCGCTTGATGGCGGTGTTGAGCTGGCGCTGGTAGATGGCGCGCGTGCCGGTCAGGCGCGCCGGCACGATCTTGCCGTTCTCGCCGATGAAGTCGCGCAGGGTGTCGATGTCCTTGTAGTCGATTTCCTTGACACCGGCCACCGTGAAGCGGCAGTAGCGCTTGCGCTTGAACAGCAGCGACTGGGTGTTGCGCTTCGGACGCTTGTCCTTGTTGAATTTCTTGAATGCGGGCATTTAAGAGCCTCCGTGAATCTGATCTTGCTGAAAATCCTGAATATGGAGCACAACGTGCTTGCCCAGACGGGGACTGGCCAGAAAGCCGCTGAAGCACCAGTGCGAGCCGATGGTCTGGCGGGCCAGCCGCTCGGCCACCGTGCCCAGCGCCACGGCCTTGAGGGCCGCCTTCACCTGCCGACTCTGGCCGCCCTCCTCGATGCGCGACTCGTGTTCGAGCCGCATGTCAAGGGCGGGCAGACCGGCCGGGGTGTGGCGCAAGGCACCGGCTTCGGCGATGGTGGCGGACAGGCGGGTCAGGTTGATGCCCGCGCCGGCCGCCGCGTCCCCGCGTGGGCTCAGTTGCCGGCCTCCGCCTGCTGCGCCTTGCGCGCTTCCTCGCGCTCGACGCTCTTCATCATCGACGACGGCGCGGTGTCGGCCTGCTTGCGTTGCACCGTCAGGTGGCGCAGCACGGCATCGTTGAAGCGGAAAGCGTGTTCGAGCTCGCCCATCACGTTCTGGTCGGCCTCGATGTTGACGCACAGATAGTGCGCCTTGCTCAGCTTGTTGATCTGGTAGGCCAGCTGACGGCGGCCCCAGTCCTCGACGCGGTGGATCTTGCCGCCGCCGCTGGTGACCATGCCCTTGTAGCGCTCCAGCATGGCAGGCACCTGCTCGCTCTGATCCGGGTGGATCAGCAAAATGATCTCGTAGTGACGCATTCACACTCCTTGTGGATGGGGGGCTTCTTTCAAAAGCCCCAAAGGGAAAGCCGCCCCCGGCGTCGAGCGGGGTGCGGCAAGGAAACCGGCAATTATAGCAGCAGGCAGTCGACCAAGCCCTACTTGAGCTTGCTCAGGCGGTCGCGGCCCGCCTGCGCCGCCTCGGACTGCGGATACTGCTTGATCAGCGTGCCCAGCGTTGCCCGCGCGCCGGCCGTGTCCTTCAGCTCGATCTGGCAGTTGGCGATGGACAGCATGGCCTCGGGCGCCTTGGCGTGATTGGGCGCGCTCGCCAGCAGCGTGCGGAAGTTGGTGATGGCTTCCTTGTAGTTGCGCGTGGCGTACTGGGCGTTGCCCAGCCAGAACAACGCCGCCGGCGTCAGGCTGCTGCCGGGGTAGCGCTTGACGAAGCCGGCAAACGCCGTCTGGGCCGCGACCCAATCGCCCTTGCGAAACACCGCCAGGGCGGCGTCGTACTCCTGCTTCTCGGCGCTGCCTTCGGCCGCACCGGCAGCGCTGGCGCCAGCCGACTCGGCGCCGGGCTGCGCCTGTTCCAGCTTGCCCAGGCGCTGCTCCACGCTCGCCTGTGCACTGTCCTGGCGCTTTTGCAGGTCGGAGAGGTCGCGTGTCAGCTGCTCTTCCTGCCCGCGCAGGCGCGCCAGATCGCCGCGCAGCAACTCGATCTGCTGCTGCAGCTCCAGCATGCTGCGGCGCAGTTGCGTGTTCTCGTCGACCAGCTTGTTCTGGGCCGTCACGGCCTGGTCAAAACGCTGTCGCAAGTCGATGATGGCCTGGCGCGCCTGGTCGTCGCCAAACAGCTGGGCCTGCGCCGGCACGGCGGCCAGGCTGGCCCAGATCAGCGCGAACGCTCCGATGAGATGCCGGGAGGACGCACGCATGGTCATTGATAGCGGAACTCGACGCGGCGGTTCTTCGCATAGGCGTCTTCGGTGTTGCCTTCGACGGCGGGCTTTTCCTTGCCAAAGCTGACGGCTTCGATCTGGCTGTCGCTGGCGCCCACCAGGGTCAGGGCACGGCGCACCGCCTCGGCGCGCTTCTGGCCCAGGGCCAGGTTGTATTCGCGGCTGCCGCGCTGGTCGGTGTTGCCTTCCAGCACCACGCGGGCGTTGGGATGCGACTGCAAAAAGCGTGCATGCTGGTCGACCACGGACTGGTAGTCGGGCTTGACCACGTAGCTGTCGTAGTCGAAGTAGATCACTTTGGCCACGCCCACCGGGCCGGCCTTGTCGGCCGCCGACGCGCCGGCCTGCACCTGGGTGACCGAGCTCTGGCCCGTGCCCTGCCCTTCGGCGCCGCCAGCTCCGGCGCCGGCTGCCGTGGAGCTGCCTTCAGCCGGTTGTTCCAGCTTGACGTCGGAGCCGCAGCCGGCGAGCACCAGGGCCGTGGCCATGGCGATCAGCATGAACAATCGTTTGAACATCAAATTTCTCCTGCAAGGGTGTGTCAAAAAATGGGATGGGCTAGCGTGTGAACGGGCCCCAGGTGGGCTCGCGCAGATCGCCGCCCTGGCCGGCCAGGCGCGCCTTGATCTTGCCGTCCACCGTGGTGGTCATCAGGGCCTCGCGCCCACCTTGGCGCGTGGCGTAAACAATCAGCTTGCTGTTGGGCGCAAAGCTGGGGCTCTCGTCGTCGCTGGTGTCGGTGATGGCGGTGCTGTTGCCGCTGGCCAAGTCCATCACGTTCAGCTTGAAGGCGCCGCCGGTGCGCGCGATGTAGGCCATCCAGCGGCCGTCGGGGCTGATGTTGGGCGAGACGTTGTAGTTGCCGCCAAAGGTTACGCGCTGGGCCGCGCCGCCGCCGGCCGGCATGCGGTAGATCTGCGGCGCGCCGCCGCGGTCGCTCACGAAGTACAGGGTCTTGCCGTCGGGCGAAAAGGCCGGCTCGGTGTCGATGCTGGGCGACGAGGTCAGGCGGCGCGGCTCGCCGCCGCCGGCGCTGATCTGAAACAGCTGCGAGCCGCCGTCGCGCGACAGCGTGACCACCAGCGAGCGGCCATCGGGCGCCCAGGCCGGCGCGCTGTTGGAGCCCTTGAAGTTGGCCAGCAGGCGCCGCCGCCCGGTGGCCACGTCGTGCACGTAGATGACCGGCTTGCGCGCCTCGAAGGACACATAGGCCAGCTGGCGCCCGTCGGGCGACCAGGCGGGCGAGATGATGGACTCGGGGCTGGACAGCGCGGGCTGCGCGTTCTCGCCGTCGGCGTCGGCCACCCACAGGGTGTAGCGCTTGCCGTTTTGCGTGACGTAGGCGATGCGGGTGGAAAACACGCCCTTGTCGCCAGTCAGCTTCTCGTAGATGTAGTCGGCGCTCTTGTGCGCGGCCAGGCGCAAGTCGGCCTGCGGCACCACGTAGCCCTGCCCACCCAGGTCGGCGTCGCGCACCACGTCCCACAGGCGAAAGCGCACGTCCCAGCGGCCGTCGGGCTGGCGTGCCACGCTGCCACCCACCAGGGCGTCGGCGCTGCGCTGGCGCCAGCCGGCCATGTCGGGGCGGGTGGTTTCGTCCATCGCCACGCCCGCCGCCTCGACGCCGCGGAACTGGCCGCTGCGCTCCAGATCGGCGCGGATGATTTCGCTGATCTTCTGCGGCGAGGCCGATTCACCGCGAAACGGCGCCACTGCGATCGGCATCTGGGTCAGGCCGACGCCCGACACCTCGACCCGGAACTGGGCCAGCGCCGGCAGCGCGGGGGTGAACAACAGGGCGCCCAACAGGCTGCGCCGGCGGCCGCTGGGCGCTCGGCGAGGGGAGAAGTCAAAGTTCATGCAACGCGATCTGGAAACGGCCCGCAGCAGGCAGCGGCTGGGGCCCGATGTTACACATGTGAGGCGGCGCCACGTCACAAACTGTAGCGCGCACCCGAAAAGCGGTCAGAGACGGCGCGCGGGCGTTGGTTCCCGGCATGGCACTGGCGCACCCTAGAATGATCCGTTTTGCACGCCCACCGCATGCCCACCGAAACCCCGGCCACGCCCGCCGCCGCCACGCTGTCGCTGTGGCAGCGCCTGCGCCGCCTGTGGCCGTATTTCGGCCAGTACCGGGCCGGGTGGTTTCTGGCCATCGGCGCCACCTTCATGAGCGCGCTCACCGAGCCGGCCATCCCGGCGCTGCTCAAGCCCCTGCTGGACGAAGGCTTCACCGAGGGCGACCTGCAGCTGTGGATGGTGCCGACCGCCATCATCGGCTTGTTCACGCTGCGCGGGCTGGCGCAGTTCGCCAGCAAATACGCGCTCTCGCGCATCGCCGCCGACGGCATGGTGGTGCTGCGCCAACAATTGTTCGAGCGCCTGCTGCACGCCGACCTGAGCCTGTTCGCGCGCCAGTCGGCCAGCCAGCTGGCCAACACCATCGTCTACGAGGTGCAGACCGGCGCCACCCTGCTGGTGCAGG
>OFJB01001092.1_pt1 | contig 11316 bp, 11 predicted proteins | sample 1775081 | NCBI WGS metagenome assembly OFJB01 (sample SAMN08195771, study PRJEB24354) | sludge metagenome | isolation source: initial sludge from phenol fed wastewater aerobic bioreactor | place: India: Nagpur | collected 2016-06-05 | reverse complement strand
CTCCGAAGTGCGCACCGAGACGCCGCTGATCCGCCGCATCCGCCTGGCCCACCCGCAGGGGGCGACATCGTCCTGCATGGACACTGCCGCATGGCAGGACTGTATTTTGCTGAATATGGATATGTTGACCTGGACACACAGGGCTGCGTAGACATACTCGAAGGATATCTTGAATACCTCGAAAACGAGCCGAACTTCAGCTTGCTCATATTGGACGATCTGGCGGCTCTGCATGGCAACAACTGCTGGCATATCAAGCGCAGCGGACATGTGGCAATCAACAACTGGCAGGGGAAAGAGCCGGTGATGGTTCACTCCGATCAACTCACGCTGCTGCGGGAATTTCAGGAACGGTTCGACAAGCTCTGGGAGCAGGGCTCGGGCGCGATCGGCAGCAGAGCCAATGTGATCAGCATCCTAAGGGATGTGGTGGAACGGATAACTGGCGGCACACGCGTGTAACTCACCTATATGAGGTGAGACGGAACGGCAGGGAACGAAAGGGAGGCGAACAATATGAAACGGGTCTTTGCGATCTTGATTGCGCTATTTGGTGGAGGAATCACCGCTTACAACATCTACTCGGCGATTGCTTTTCCCAATTATTACGCCGGAGGATATCTGCTTTCTTCGGTGATCTTTACCTTGATTGGCCTAACGCTGCTGCTGATTGGGATCAGGTGGAACGTTTGTTTAACAAAGAGACCGGACGCAGGCGATCCCGCGTTGAAAAACATCGGTTTCGTGTTTGTGGTTCTCGGTGTTCTCGGCGCGGGGATTGCGCTGACGGTTCTGCTCGTTTCACAAAAGGTGTTTGACCACTCCGCAATCATCATTGGCATTGTACCTATTCCGGGGCAGGTGTTTTACGCAACGCCAATCGTCGCCAGCATATTGATTATTGTGTTCCTTTTCTCAAAACGCAAGTGACGGCCAACATGCAATCTGGATGCAAATTGCACTCGGAAATACACGAACATAAAAAACATTGGAGGTAGAAAGATGGCTTGTCTGTTTGGACATCAGTGGAACGGATGCAAATGTGAAAAATGCGGGAAAACGCGGGACGTGAACCATCCCTGGGATGGGTGTAAGTGCACGGTATGCGGCGCAACGCGCAATATGGAGCATGCCTGGCAAAATGGCATTTGCTCGCGATGCGGCGCCGTTTGGACGCCGACCAACCCTCGCCTTGCCAGCAATATGCCGTTGTCTTCGCTGCACAAGATCTTCGTGTTCACGAGCGGCGGCGGAAAAAATGTGTTAGGCGATCCGGCCGCGGCTGGTACATTGGCGGACACGGTTGGTCGCCCGTTTGAGGAATTAACGGATATGTCCTTTGACGTCGTCGAACAATCAAACGTCGGCTCTTTGATTCAACAGACCGGGCAATTTCCGGAAATCGCCTGGACGGCGATGAGCGGTATTGATGCAACCGCAACTTTGCTTGCCCAAACCGGGCTGTATAAAATGTGTGTTCGGACATTCCGAACCATTCGGGGCGAATCTGGCGCATTTGTTTTGCTCTATAAGAAATAAGGACGTTACAGCACGTGCCGCGATACTTGTGTTGACGAGGAAGCTGCGACATACCGGTATTCACATAACTATAATTCTTTTCATCTTGATATATGAAACGTACCGTAGTTCCAATTGCTGCTTAGAACTCCGAGCATGTATTGACCCAGGACAAAAACAGGGAGCAGATCAGATCAGACTACGAACCTGTCTGCGATTGAAAGGAAGGAAAAGTATGAGTAAAGAGGTTTTCACCGTATCAATGGGCGTTACTCTGTTTGAGGACAACAGCCATAAAGGGCCCGCTACGCAAAGGCCCGAAGATGTGAACAGCTTTCTAGCGCCGTTTGTTTCGGAGATCGTCAAGAAATATTATCCGGAAGCAGCCGGAGATCAGAGCAGTCATTGGAATTACGACACCCGCTTTACGGTAATCCGGAACTTTGGAATACAAAACACACAGCATCTTGAATTTCGCGATCGAATCACCGGCGAAATCGCCGATCAAGTGCGGTATTCGGATATTTGCAGCGCGGCAAAGGGAGCCTGGAAGAATGCTGTGATGCAGGCGTATCCGGCTTACGGCCATGCTGCCTTGGAAGAGGGGATGGCGCATGCACGCTTTGAGTATTTCTCGCAGAGTGGCTTGCTCGTCGCCTTCACACTACTGAAAGGTCTTGTACAGCAGGGCGCGGAAGATTTTATGACGGATAGTGAGCGCGCTGCGGCTCAGGACCTCCTGCAGGGGACACAGGGGACGCTCTATTTGCGATTTAGCATAGAAAAGTTGTCCGGCGGTTACGGAGCGGACAGCTATCGCAAATTGTTTACGTCCGTTTCACCCGCATCGTTGTCTGGGGCAATTCTTCGAATGGGAGATTCGGCCGCTACGCTCGCCGGCAAGGAGAATGTGAATGTCATTGGAATAACGATGGCGGACAGCGGGCGGCTGGAAAAAATACGGCAGGAGCTCGCCGCTTCCGCGACCTTTATGGCTTCTTCTGATGCACGGCCGTTTTTGCTTGTCGAAGGAATGGGAGAGGAGCCGCTTGTTTTTGACGGAATATTTTCCGGTTCCGACGTACAAGTTCAGGATGGAAAGTTTTCCTGGGCAAAGAGCGTTTGGGACGAGTTGAAAAAAGAAGGTGGAATCACAAACCCGGTCGCTCCGCCCGAACATGCGGCGCAGGGCGGTTCTGGCCTGCCCACTGTTGAATACGGGGAAATGCGGGGAATACCCTTTCCGGAAGGAACGAAGCCATTTGAACCTCTTGGAGACAGTCATTATGTCGTGACAAACGGGAAATCGATCGGGAAAAGATATGGCGTCGTCGGACCGGATGGCAGGTGCGTGCTGCCCGTCACACAGAAATACTCCGAGCTGATGTACGGTCCGATCAAATACGAGATGTTGAACGAAAAGGCGATTTTATTCGCAAATAACGGATTCACCGTTTATAGCTTGAACGGCAGTCAGATTGCATCCTATAAGAAGCTGGTAAATCTTGGTTCGGAGCTGCTGGCGGTTTCCAATGGCGATAAGTTCGCGATTGCAAGAATCGATGGCAGCAGGATAACGGATGAAGAATTCGACAGCGTCTTGCCCTTTGTCGACGGCGTTGCTCTTGCAAAAAAAGGGAGCACCGTGATTGGATATTCGATGGATGCGTCCGTTGCTTTTACACTGACACAAATCGACGAAATCCGTCCTTACTGCAACGGATATGCGGTGTTCAAGCAACGAAACAAGTTGGGCGCGATCGACTTAAAAGGGAATTTGGCGCTGGAAGCAAAATGGTCGTGGCTCAGGGACGCGGCGTATGATTCCTTCATATTCTCCGAATCGGTTACGCCCAAAGTGAACCTCGACGTTTTTGGGCTGGTTGCTGCTGGTGGCCGAATCGTATTGCCGTGTCAGTATAAAAACCTAGCGCAGATCGACGCCAATTTATTAAAGCATGGCATGGTGATTTATTATCAGTACACGGAGGGAAACACGAGCTACACCAAATCGATCCTTGCGTTCGGCATCGTAGACGTGCAGGGAAACGAAGTCGTTCCCGAAGGAATTACTTCCATTGGAAGGGAAAGCGAAGGTCTGCGTGCTTATGCGAGATACTATTCGGATAATAGCGTAGAATTCGGATACATGGACAGCAATTTGAAAAAGGTATTTGCAGTGGCAAGCATAAGCAAGGCATCTTTTGAGGATGCGTTCAAATTTGGTGTTACTGAAACGAAAACGTACATCTTCAGATTCGACATCAATGACTTGCTATCGCCTTTTTCGAATGGTAAGGCTGTCGTAAAATTTTCCGGGAACGGGCAATTTCTGAAAGATGGCCGCTGGATCGACAACACCGGCAAAGATACGAGCCCTGGCCAAAAGCCCGCAGCCACGAATCTGAGCAGTATTACCCAGACGGTAAATACTCCCGATGAAATGGAAGCGCTGAAAATCCGCGAAAAACTGAAAGAAAAATCGCTGTACGCACACGGAGGAATTTTCCGGAAAAGCTGCAAGCGCGTTGCCGGCGATCTATGGGAAATTGTGTCGCTGGCCGACAAAGTTTCATATGTTTTCAGCAAGATGGAAACGGCCAATGGCTTTTCTTGCGGGCTGATTATGGTTAAGGATACGTCTTCCCGAAAATGGGGGTATTCGGACCATAATGGGGACTTAGTTGTAGCGCCGAAATATGATGAAGTTAGCCCTTTTTGCAACAATCGCGGCTGGGCGCGGCTGGGGAAGCAGTACTTCATTTTGCAAAGAGAAGCCAAACTTAGTGGAACTACCGAATCGCACGAATGAGGGTTTACCTAGAGGCGAAACCCGATTCGCAATGCGGGCCATACCCCATATTGCACCGAATCGTCAAAAGGAAAACCGGCGGACAAACGGACGATTCGGAGTCGACTGCAGGCTTACCCAGCCCGACTGAACTGTAGAGAGAGTGAATGTTCTGGGGCGGCGTCGGCGGCTGGCGTAGATAAGGCCGTCAGTCGTGCCGTCACCGTATTGGTTCAGGCTCACTGCTGAACAGGTGAAAAGGGAGAAGAGAAACGAGAAAGCGGAGGTGTTGCACGATGGCAAAATGCATCAGCTGTGGGAACACAATTGCGGACTCGGAGGAGAAAATCTACGGTGTACTACAGCGCTATCATTACGATGACCGGCACGATACTGCCGATATGTCCACGGGAAGCACTACGTATACGCCAATTGCGGTCATCCGGGCCGGAGTTTGCGGCAACTGTGCACACGATAGCCGGGGGAAGGGGCTGAAAAACAGTGTTTACGCGATGCTGGCAGGCGTCGTAATTCTGCTGATTTCGATTGCTGCCAAAGAACTGGAGTATGCTGGAGTGGGTGCCCTGTTTGGAATGATCTCCTTTGTATACGGTGCGGTCGGGCTGGCGAAAGCCGCTTTCGTCCAAAAGGACTCCGTGCAGCGGTTGCTTGCGGAGCAAAAGGAACTCGATCCATCCGTCGTGCTTGCGCCGAAAACGGAGAAGAGCATCGATGTAGAGCGGGTTGAGGGGACGCTGTCGAACCGGCACGATTACCGGTATACGTATATCACAGAGCAGTCGCTTTGCAAGCCCGCCGGTAAAACGCGTAGGGATGGATCGCGGGCGGCAGCCGTAAATACCCTGCGCAATTGGGCGCAGCAGGGCAACTACGTTTTGAAAACCGAAAAACGATAACATGGATAAAGGTTAAGGGGTGAAAATCATGTCGAAATTTCTACGCGAACTATTGATTGGCATCGCTGTCATTCTTGTGGGTATTTTACTTTCCGCGGCGAACGGACGTTTTCTGTTCTATGGCCTGATCGTTTTTGGATTATTTCTGGTCATTCTCGCGTTTGTCCATCAGAACCAAAGTAAGCCGAACAAAGGTGACGGGGAGGCGCCGGTAAAAATGTTCTATCCAACGGACAAGCCGCAGGAGAAGACGAAATTTATCGAGAACCTTGATGCGCAGGAAGTCTTGTCGGTTCCAAAGCAAGTCTCCATCACCTGTTCCCGAAGTGACCAGTCGAGCCGGGTGTTTCTCAACGGAATGGAGGTCGGCAGAGTCGAGCCGGACGCGCCTCTTGTTTTCGCCGTGACGAAGAAGAATAACGTGGTCAATATTTCCGAGCAATACGAGGGCATCTGCTTTTTCCATGTCGTTGCCAGTGAAGGGATTGGTGGGTTAAAGGTCGGTATCGGAATGCAGTCCGCCGCGGTAAAGATCGTGCCCAATACAGGCTTGGCGGACGGCGTTCTCGCAGTAATACCAAAGCCAACCGAAATGGCGTGACTGTGCCCTGCGAGTATTTCGGAAAGGGGCATAGGAAGATACGTTCTGTTCGTCAATTTGGTGGGTCACGCAATCTGGAGATGATCTGGGACGGTATCGGCGGTTGAGCAGGATAACACTGACGCGGAGCGGGTGGAAAGACTACAATTCGATAGGAGGAGAAAGAGATGGCATGTTTGTTTGGACATAAATGGAACGGCTGCAAGTGCGAAGTGTGCGGAAAAGTACGGGATGCAGCCCACTCCTGGGATGGCTGCGTCTGCAAAACTTGTGGGAAACAAACCGAATATGCAGACCTTGATTGTCTGGATTCTATCGAAATTGAGCTATTTGTCAGCATAGTCGGCGACTATACGAAAAGAAATTTCACGAACATGACGCAGCAGCAAGCAGATGAGGCGAAGGCGTTTTTAAGCAGGCTGGAGACGGCCGCGCGGGCGACGCCGTGGCAATTGGTCAAGGAAGATCTTAAGACTGCTTACCTTTTTCACAATACGGCTATTCATTACGGGTGGCTGGAAACGGAGAAGCCGAGTTCCGATTTGGAAGAATTAAAAGCTCACATCATCCAACAGGAGATGAAAGTCAGAAAAGCGATGGCGATCGATGAGAAATTAAGTAAAATGATCCGATAAGCAGGATCGGCAAATGGAACCAGCATTCGAAGGAATATTACTGAGCGGGATCAAAGAATACGGCAGACCAATATACAGGAACCAATGGAGGCGCAGGTACGATGACAAAGAAACAGTTCCCTTGGCGGATATTGCTCCTTTTCGCGGGATTGCTCCCGATTGAATATCTCATCTTCAAGTACTTCTACCGAGAATACGACATTACGCTTGGATTCGACCGGCTGGCTTCGGTTGTCGTGATTCTGTTCCTTCTGTTTGCGTTCGACTGTATCATTGCCGGATGCGCGTTGATTCCGAATACCGCGAACAAATACAAGTTAAAGCGAATTCTGGCAATTTCCATCGGCTCTGTCGCGCTGACGGCCGGGGCGACGGTGCTCATGTGCAATTACGTTCCACCGGAGGGCTCGGTTCTCGAAACGCCCACCTATGCGCAAATCGAAAGCCTGACGATGCAGGAGATGGAGAACGGCGTTGCCGTTGGCGGGGAAGTATCGCTCACGAAGCTGGTTGACGTTTGGAGGCAGGAGAATCCGGAACGCACGTATTTCGGCACGAAGTATTTTGAAAAGGCAAAATCCAGCCGACCGGTCGAGGGACAAGAGAAAAGCTTTCTCTACCGGTTTCGGCTGAAGGACGGTACGGAACGCGACTTCTCCATTTTCAGCGACGAGAAATTTGATTATATAGAAGAATCCGGCGTTGGCCGTTGGCGCTATCAGCGTGGAAAACACATAGCGTCCAATTATGCGTATTCGCAAACCACCTATCAGCAGGAGACCTTCAATCAGGCGTTCGGGCAGCATGCGGCCGAACGGATATTTACGATCATGCCCAAATACAATGGAGCCGGGAAAGCGATTATTCTGTCGATGAAAGACGGGAAGGTTGAAGAATGGACCACATTTCGAATCCCGGATGAGCTTGTTGCTGTGCGGGCAGAGGATGTGCGTTATCTGGTGCTCGTGGATGAGCTGGAAAAAATCATTACCGGCGAGTGGGTTACCATTGGAACAGGAGAGAAGGTCGGCGACGCATATGATACTTACTATTTTGCAGCGATCTATGACCTCGAAACAGGGGAAACGCACGTTTTTGAGGAAAGAACAAGCGACTCACTCGGCATGTGGGACAAGATCGTCGCGTACCTGGAGCAACTAAAATAGAAAGCGTTTCTAACCACTCAAGTAAAAAGATTCTTACTTTCATTATCTCATGGGCATATTAAGCGGCATCGCCGCAAAAAATACAAGAAAGGAAACAAATTCACATGAGAAAACTCCTAGACTTTCTTTCCGTCGTCTTTGGCTGGTGGATCTGGCGTAGAACGGGTAGTCTTCTTTTCGGCGCGATCGTGGCGGTGGTTCTGTTTCCCCTGATTGGACCGATCATCGAAGCGCTCTTTAGGCTGATTATCCTGCTCATCAAGGAGCTGATCCTGTTGTTTGTTCCGGCGCAAGAGGTGCGAATCGTTAGCCCACGGGGGCTCGACTCGGATGGGAAAGGCTTACGAATTCTAGTAGGTGTAAAGGACTTCTCGAGCAAGCGCATCGAACAGCCGACGCCGCCGAACGACGCGGCGTCTATCCTCACCGCAGCGGAGCGCGCGCTGGAGGAGAACAAGAACTTTGCCTATCGAAACAATTACGTTCGAGAAAACAACCTGCCCACGGAGGTCTATACCGTATCCTATCGAAGCTGGCTTCGTTTTGAAAAGGCGATCAAGGCCTGGCGAACCGCGACCGACATCAACCTCTTTAAAAAGCAGGTCAGCGGCGTAAACGACTTCTCCTACGAGTTGAAGGCGGAGGATGGCAAAACGGAATATGCACACGTGGTTTTTCTCTTCGACGATCGCATCGAGATGCCGAAAGAGGCGGAGCAGGCGGCTGCCAATCCGGAGCCGAGCACGATGAAGCCGAATCCCTGACAAATGGCTGGCCAACCATACACGAAAATGCAGGAGAAATGATGATGAGGTCGAACAATCTCTACAGTACTAACGCAAAATACTATACGTAAAACGGCGCGCGGGTTGCGGCGCTGGCAGCGGTCGGTTCGATCAATGGCTTCTTTTGTTCTTTACTGCATGTTTCCGCTTGATTATCTGCCATAGTTTTCTCCTTCATTTTCTTCCCCAAGAGAATTCCACTGCCTTATTTTTTTCTGTACAGTTTGTGTAGCCAATCCATGATTACGAACAAAGCTTCCGGTCTAGAATTCGAGGACAGATTAGACCAAATTGAATCTGAGAAACGATACAACAGCGCATACCGCGGAGGTTTGGACTACAAGATTACCGAATAAACAAGGAGAAGGGTGAGACTTATGAAAATCTTTGCCCCGGGATGGATGTCGAAAAACAGCAAAAGAGCAATGAAAAGCTTGTGCAAGCTCAAGGACGATGTCGATCTGCACAGAGCCGCGCTGAAAGCGCCGCTTGCGTTGGTATGTGCGGCTGCGGTGGAGAAGCTAACCGACGAAAGCTTGTTGGCAGACATCGTAAAAAATGCCAAGTACAGCGATGTACGTGAAGCTGCGTTGGAAAAGCTGACCGACGAAAGCTTGCTAGTGGACATCGTAAAAAATGTCAAGTTCAGCGATGCACGTGAAGCTGCGGTGGAAAAGCTGACCGACGAGAGCTTGCTAATAGACATCGCAAAACATGCCACGTATGGCGATGCACGTATAAAGGCGGTCAAGAAGCTAACCGACCAGGGTACGCTGGCGGACATCGCGAAACATGCCACATATGGCGATGCGCGTAAAGGAGCGGTCGAGAAGCTAACCGACGAGGGCATACTGGCGGATATTGCGACAACAGATTCAGATCGGCAGGTCTGCATTGCTGCGGTTACAGCGCTGACAAAGCAAACCTTGCTAGTGCATATCGCGAAACATGCCCCTAATGGCAGTGTCCGCGTAGAAGCGATCAAGAAGCTGACCGACCAGGGCGTACTGGCGGATATCGTGAGAACTGACCCGGATCAGAAGATTCGTGAAGCTGCGATCAAAACGCTGACCGATCAGAAACTGCTAGCCGATTTCATGAAAAGTGCTACATCGCAAGAAGTACGGCAAGAAGCCGCATATCGGCTCGTTGACCTCGATATAAACGGGGACTTGCTTACTGACATGGTAGACCAAATTGGCAATGAGCTTAAAAATGGAGTAGACGGCGCTACAAAACAGAGAGCCGCCGACGCGTTGATGTCCCTTTATCGGCGGTATAGACACAAAGACATTGAAAAATATAATGGCTCGTATATACGAACGGACGCTGGCGGGCATAATGATCATACAGATCATGAGGATGATCCTACTTGTTCCTCCCAATCAGGGCAAGGCGGGTGCAATGGTTCAAGTTTTACTGACACTTTTAGCGATACAAGTTACTCCAACGATCTTAAATTCAATACTGAGGAGTTCTGACCCATGCCAAACGTTTCGTTTCAGCCCTCCACAGTGATGCTGGTTCCTAGCGCCGCCTGCCCTGCCGAATGCCGCTACTGCTTTGGCCCACATGAGGGCGGCATCATGTCTGCATCCGTGCTGGATGCGTCGGCGCGTTTCATTCGCGACGAACTGTGGCGTGATATGCGGGCGGGCAAAATCATCTTTCACGGCGGCGAACCATTGATGGCCGGACATGAATGGTTCGAGCGATCATTGGGCATTTTAGCGGAAGCAACAGGGTACCATGCCCAGTTTACTCTTCAATCCAATCTTTGGGCATTGGATCAACGTTTTGTGGATCTGTTTGCGGAATACCGCGTCAGCATAGGTACCAGCTTGGATGGGGACCGGGATATATGCGATGCTCAGCGCGGCGCCGGATATTTTGATAAGACCATGGCAGGCATCCGTCTTCTACGAGAAAATGGAATCAGAGTTTCCGCCATTGCCACCATCTTACCGGAAAATGTAGACAGAGTGCCCGAGATGATCGCTTTTTTTGATCAGGAAGGGTTGCCGTTTACAATGCGTGGTGCGGAACCATCGTTAGAGGGCGGCTATAGAAATTGTCTTTCTGCGAGCGATACAGAACGTTTATACCGCGGCGTGCTGGAGTATATGGAGTGCAACCCGGCCCCTTCCCGGGTGCGTGATGTGGAGGCTGCTGTCCAAAATGTCTTCTCACAGAGCAGCACGCTGTGTACTTTCTCCAACTGCTTGGGTCGATACGCGGCTATTGGACCGGAGGGCGGCGTCTATACCTGTCAACGGTTTTGCGGGGTGCAAGAATTTTGCATCGGCACGGTATTCGACCGTGCCGATGCCCTTCAACATAGCGCAGCGTACAAGCGTATCGCCGCGGTGTACGAATCCGCAGCCCGGACATGCGACCCCTGTGCACATTTCCACTACTGTAATGGCGGCTGTCCATACAATATCCTTGTGGCAGAGAAGTACGGGAGGCCTTGGCCGCGCTGCAACGATTCGGAACCCTCCGGAAGGGTATACAAAGGCCTGTTTGACCATATCCGTCAAAAAATTGCCGCAGAAGCTGCTGATGTTATGCTGGGCAGGGAAAATCCGACGCCGTACCTGGCTGCCGCCGGTGACAGGCCGCATCCGGGCGATGCTTTGCAAGGCCGCATACGGTACGCACAGGCGTATGATTGGGGTGTGGCAGGTGCGCCGCGCCACGCATTCGCACAAAAGCATGGTGCAGAATGCTTGTTCCTAAACATCACAAGCAACTGTCCGCTGCGGTGCGCTCATTGCAGCGTGGAAGCTTCGGGCGGCAATCCGGAGATGCCTGTGGAAACAGCATTGACGATCATACGGGAAGCGCAAGCTTTGGGGTTTCGCGAGGTTTCTACCAACCGCGGCGACCCGTTTTTTTACCGG
>OFJB01001090.1_pt1 | contig 11330 bp, 6 predicted proteins | sample 1775081 | NCBI WGS metagenome assembly OFJB01 (sample SAMN08195771, study PRJEB24354) | sludge metagenome | isolation source: initial sludge from phenol fed wastewater aerobic bioreactor | place: India: Nagpur | collected 2016-06-05 | reverse complement strand
TTCAGCAAAGCCTTTATCCTTAATTTTAACCGCCTTCTGCAGATCGTCTTTAAGGTCTCGCCAAAGCGGTGTTTCTTTGTTCTTAAGCAATGCAATAGCGCCATTTAAATCACCCGATTCTCCAAGCTTTCGCACCTCGTCACGGGCCGGCACAATCGCTTTCCATTTTGCCGTAATGCTATCCAACGGGAGCTTGCCTTGCACAATGACGGCCTTGCCGGTTATTTCCAAGGCTTTTTCAAAGTCCTTTGCAGCCTTTTCAAAGTTAGCCTTTGCCTTATCATCCTGAGGGTTCATGATGATATTACGTAAAGCCTGTTCCCCTTGCAGACCAGGAGACAACATTTCATGCAGGTTGCCGTAAACAACGACATCCCGATCAATCATCTCGTTGAACTTGCCACGCACGCTTATCGTCATATAAGCAAAAAAAGCAATGATCATAGCCATTACCAAAGCGACCACAACTGCACCAGATACGAATAAAAATCTGATTTTCATAAGACACCTCATAAAAACAGGGTAGCTATCTTCATGCTCCCGTATTACCCCAAAGGAACTTGAGCTAGCAGAATAGCAGGGAGCTCAAGCAGCACAACATTAAACCGGCAACAAACGTGTGTCATCATGAATCAAGCACACGCTCCAGCTCCGTGGCCAGAGACCTCAGGCATAGCGGCTTAGATAAGTAACCATCAAACCCGGCATCAATCAACCACTCCCGGTCACCTCGCAGAGCGTAGGCGGTCAAAGCGATCACCGGAGTGTAAGAACCAGGTTGTTCTTCCTTCCGTAACAGCTGCAAGGCATCGATGCCACCCATTTCCGGCATCTGGATATCCATTAAAATCAGGTCAACGCCCCCCTGCCGCCAACGCTGCACGGCCTCACTACCGTTGCCTGCCACTTCAGAAGCAATGTGCAGCTTGTTTAACAAACCGATAATAAACTTCTGGTTCATGCTGTTGTCTTCAGCCACCAAGACTGTCAAGTTTTCACGCGACCACAACTGCTGATCGAGAAGGATATTTTCATCAGTCAACTGGGCTGTTGACAGACTACTCACCCCAAACGCCAGGTCAAGGCTGAAGCAGCTCCCTTGTCCTTGCGCGCTGACAACAGAAATTCTGCCTCCCATGAGCTCAGCCAACTGTCGGCAAATGGCAAGTCCCAGGCCAGTACCACCAAACTTGCGGGTGATTGAATTGTCAGCCTGAGAAACCGGGGAAAAGACCTTTGGCTGTTCTTCGTACGTCATGCCGATACCGGTATCGGCAATCATGATACGCATGATCAGCTGATTGTCATGACGGGCAGACGGCCCGGCCACAATGCTGATGCGGCCCTGTTCTGTAAACTTGATGGCATTGCCCAGCAGATTCAGCAGGATCTGCTTGAACCGCAGTGAGTCTCCCAGCAGGATCTCGGGGAGTCCGTCAGACAGTTCGGTACAGATATCCAGACGTTTCTGGGTGATGCGCGGCATCTGCGAGGCCACGACCTCTTCAATGGTAGCCCGCACTGAAAAGTCTGCGTATTCCAGCTCAAGTTTACCGGCCTCGATCTTGGAGATATCCAGAATGTCGCTGATCAGCGCCAACAGATTTTTGGACGAGATCTGCAGACTGGCCAGATATTCCTGTTGTTCGGAAGTCAGCTCCGTCATCCGCAGCAGATGGGCCATGCTGATGATACCGTTCATCGGGGTGCGGATCTCGTGGCTCATGTTGGCCAGAAACTCCGTCTTGGCCCGGCTGGCGGCCTCTGCCCGCTCCTTCGCCTCCTGCAACACAGCCTCTGTCTTTTTCCGTTCACTGATATCCCTGGCCAATCCCAGGTTGTAGCCCTGGCCGTCAAACTCAAAATAGTTGGCGGTAATCTCCACCGGATAGGTCCGGCCGGAACAATCTTTATGCATGCCTTCAAAGGTGATGGCCCGACGCCGGATCAGCTCCTGCCAGAAGACAGGCCACTGATCCTCGGGAAACTCCGCATCGACATCGCCGATCTTCATTGTCAGCAGCTCTTCGCGACTGTATCCGGTGGAGCGGCAGGCCTCCTGATTGACAAAAATAAAGCGGGTGGTTTCATCCACCAGATAGGCTGCTTCATGGATCGTATCCAGGGCAAAATTGAGCAGGGCCATGGTCTGCTCGGCCTGTTTGCGCTCCGTGATATCAATGGCGCTCCAGACCACCCCGCGCTGGCCGTCTGGCAACTGCAGCCGGACCCCGGTAAAAAGGCACCAGAAAAGACTGCCGTCCTTGTGGCGCATGGGATATTCTGCACTCAGGTGGGTCTTGCCGTCACGCACGCTCATGAAGGTGGGGGCCCAGCCTTCATAATGCTGCTGATCAAGGTGCAGCAACCGCACGGACTGACCGATCAGCTCCTCCTCCCGGTAACCGAACAGGTCACAGAACTGCTGATTGACCTTCAACATCAGACGTTCTGAGGAGACAATCAGGTTACCGGTGCCGTTATGCTCAAACAGGGCCTGCCAGTAGTCCTGCTGCTGCTGCAACCGTTTATTCAGGCGCCGGGTGACCAGTACCAGGCCTGCCAGCAGCGTAATCACCAGCAAGGCAGCCAGCAGCAGCTTGCGATAGTCAATCCGCGTCTCATAGGGATTCGGGATCCAGCGGTCGGCAATTGCCGACCGCTCCCCGGCCGGAATCGCGGCCAGCGCCTTATCCAGAATGCCCAGCAGCTCCGTCTGTCCCTTGGCCACCCCGAACTGCAGTACCGAGCGGGGCGCGATCAGGGTGCCCATCGGCATCAACCCGTTCAGCTCCAGTTTCTCAAGCAGATGCTGCACCACGGCACGGTTACCGGCATAGGCGTCGGCTTCCCCCCGGGCAACCGCCTTCAGCGCTTCGGCGGTGCTGCCGTACTCGCGGACCGTAACCGCCGGAAAATTGCTCCTGAAGTAGGTGACATTGTTAAAGCCCTTTTCAAGGGCGATGCGCTTGCCGGTCAGGTCGCTTTCCTGCCGGTAAAAACCGCCCGACTTGCGCCCTACCAGCACATGGGGGATAGAGATATAGGGCCGGGTAAAATCGAACAGCGCATCCCGTTCCGGTGTGCGGGTGATATCCATCAGGGCATCAATCTGCCCCTTTTGCAGCCATTCGTAGTTATCCCTGAACGGACCGGGGACCGGGACCAGCATCCCCCCCAGCATGCGGTTGATCGTCTTGAGGTAGTCGGCGCCGATCCCCTGCACCGTGCCGTTACGATCAAGATAGTTCATGGGTGGCCAGTCCTGCATTACCCCGACATGGATGATCGGGTGTCTGGCCAGCCAGTCCTTCTCGGCGTCACTCAGGGCAATCCCTGCCGGAACGGCACCAGCCTGATTCTGCGCTGCAGAGACCGGCAGAAACGCGCACTCCACTAGTAGGGCTGCCAGTAACAGTGCCGGCAGGCTGCGAACCAGGCTCTTCATGACAGCCCGTGTGATACTGCGGCCAGCACCATTGTTGCCCTCTTTGCGGCAAAAGCGCCTGTTCTGCCCGTAAAACAGGATTACCAGGACAGCGAAGCAGCAGAGCAGGACGATACGTTCAGTCATGGACAATCCTTTGACAAAGGCAGTTCAACCGTAAAACAGCTCCCTTTGCCCGGCTCAGAGCGAACCCCGATCCGCCCCCCCATCAGCTCGGTCAGGCGTTGACAGATGGAAAGTCCCAACCCGGAACCGCCAAACCTGCGGGTGATCGAGCCATCGGCCTGGGTAAAGGGGGCAAAAACCAGTTCCTGCTGTTCAGGGGAAATACCGATGCCGGTATCCTGCACTTCCAGGTGCAACCACGGCGCGTTGTCCGGCCCAGTCAGGCGCAGCGCCTTGACGGTAACGCTCCCCTGCTCGGTAAATTTGATCGCATTGCCGACCAGGTTCAGCAGGATCTGCCTGAAGCGGATCTGATCCCCCAGCATCTGTTCAGGCAGGTCATCCGCCAGTTCAAGCACCATTTCCAGCGACTTCTGCCGGGCTGCTGCACTCTGCAGTGCCAGTACCTCACGAATCGTCAGCCCCAGCGGAAAGACCGCCAGCTCCAGGTCAATCCGGCCTGACTCAATTCTGGAAAGATCCAGGATATCGTTGATCAGCGCCAGCAGGGTGCTGGAACAAAGCTCCATATTCTGCAGATACTCTTTCTGCTCCTGGCTCAGCTGGGTATAGCGCATCAGCTGCACCATACCGAGCAGTCCGTTCATCGGGGTACGGATCTCATGGCTCATGTTGGCCAGGAATTCAGACTTGGCCCGGCTGGCGGCCTCGGCGGCATAACGGGCTTCAAGCAGCTCCTTTTCGTGCTGTTTGCGGTCGCTGATATCCCGCGACAACACCACAAAGCGGGGCTGATCCTCCACCGGCCCGGTTTTGCGGGCAACCGACAGCTCAAACCAGATTTCTCCGCTTGGCAACGGCAGAAAAAACTGCCGACCATGGGAATGGCCGGTTGCCTCTGCCTCCTGCAACGCCTCAAGACAGACCTCGGCCGCCCGAGGCGGCAACATCTCACGCACGGTTCTGCCGACCAGTTGCTCTGCAGGCGCCGCCAGCTGTTCAGAATGGCGGGCATAGCAGGCATAGTAGCGGCCATCCAGGCCGACCTCAAACAGCAGATCCGGCACGGCCTGGATCAGGCTGTCAAGCTTGTTGCGTTCCTGTCCCAGCGCCTGCTCAGTGGCGATATGACGTTCCATCTGCAGAAAGAGCTGACAGACCAGCAGGGTAGCAACGGGGTATATCAACAGGACCGGCACCGTAATGGCTGCAACTGTTTTGGCAATAACGGCTGCAGGAAGCAGCACGGTGCAGCCGATCATCCAGAGATGCACCAGCAGGCCGAACAGGTAGAGTCCTGCCGGACTGACAACCCGGGGACGGCTTCGACGCAGGTAATAGCCGATTACGCCGATGCCGGCACTGCCGAAGATTACCGCCCCCCCCATGGCGGCCCCGACTCCTCCCAGCCAGTAGCGGTAACCTGCTGCCATGACGACAGCAACAGCTGCAGCAACCGGACCGCCAAACAGACCTGCCACGGCGATGACGATACTGCGTCCATCAAAGATCAGGCCCGGTTGCAGGATCATCGGGGTCATCATCCCCACCAGGGCCACACTGCCGAACAGCAGGCCGGACAGCAGCGCGTAGCCGTGTCCCTGCTTGCGAACACGCCGGATCAGCAGACCATGCACAAAAGTCAGCGCCACCAGCAGGGCAATATTTTGTATCAGGGCAAGATAGATCATCAAAACCTCAAACAGAAGAGACAGCGGCCACAGCCGTAGTTACCCGTTCCAGTTCCGCTGCCAGCTCGTTGATCAGAAACGGCTTGGCCACGTAGCCGTCAAATCCCTCGGCCAGCAGTCGTTCACGGTCGCCGGCCATGGCATGGGCGGTCAGGGCGATGATCGGCGTGTGCGCACCGCTGCCCTGCTCACGTTGACGGATAAAACGGGTGGCCTCACTGCCGTCCATGACCGGCATCTGGATATCCATCAGGATAACATCAACTCCGCCTGACATCCAGTGCGCCAGGGCCTGCTTGCCGTCTTCAGCGCAGAGTACCCTGAGCCCCAGTTTGCCCGCCAGCCCTGCGGCTGCCTTCAGGTTGACCGGATTGTCTTCGGCAATCACTACCGTCAGGCGTGAGCCATGCCAGAGCGGCTGCAGGGCTGCGTCATGCCCGTCCGTCTCGGCCAGATCAGCGGCGGCGGCCAGAAACGGCAGCTCAAGGGTAAAACTGCTCCCCTCACCGGGGATACTGTCAACACGGATGCTGCCCCCCATCCGCTCTGCCAGCCGGTGGCAGATCGCCAGGCCGAGGCCGGTGCCGCCAAACCTGCGGGTGCTGGACATATCGGCCTGCACAAAGGGCTCAAAGATCCGTTGCAGATCTTTTTCAGCAATACCGATGCCGGTATCGCTGACCCGCACCTGCAGCCGCAGCTCACTGCCGCCGCACGGCGTACAATCTGCGGCAAGGGAGATCCCCCCCTGCTCGGTAAACTTGATCGCGTTGCCCAGCAGGTTGGAGACAATCTGGGTCAGGCGGCGCCCGTCGCCAATCACCAGCTGTGCCAGACTCTCCGGCAGACTGGTCACAAGTGGCAACCCCCGCGTCTCCAGTGCGCTGCGGTGCAGTGTGATGGCCAGTTTAATGCTCTCCAGCAGATTGAACGGCGCCGACTCGACCTTCAGGCCTGATGCCTCAAGCCCGGCCAGATCAAGCAGGTCGTTCACCAGAGCCAGCTCATTGGTTGCCGATGTCCTGACCATCTGCAGGTATTCTTCCTGATCTGCCGAAAGATCCGTCATCTCAAGCAACTGCACCCCTCCCATCACACCATTCAGCGGCGTACGCAGCTCATGGCTCAGGGTAGCCAGCAGCTCTGTCTTGGCGCGACTGGTGGCCTCGGCCATCTCCTTGGCGCTGATCAACAGCTCTTCAATCTGTTTGTGTTCGCTGATATCCTGCAGGGTACCGCCAATATACCCACCATCCGGTCCATCCATCCTGCCGATGCAGCGGAAATCGGCCCAGAAACGGCGGCCACGGGCGCTGACCATCCGGCAGCTCAACTTGAAGGGGGTACCGTTGCGCATCGCCTCCTGCAGCGCCTTTTCCACCATCGGCAGATCCTGCGGATCAAAATACCTGAAGCAGGCAACATGGCTGATCGGCTCATCCTGCGGATGGTCCAGCATATGGTACATCTCATCGGTCCAGGAAAGCAGGTCCGAATCCGGGTTCGACTTCCAGCCCGCCAGGTGGGCAATGGACTGGCTCTCCCGCAGGAAGAGGGCCTGCTCCGCCAGGGTAGCCTCCGCCTTTTTGCGGATCGAGATATCGGTAATGGTACCGACATAGCCGACAATCCCGCCCTTGCTGTCAAAGATCTCGGCCGACTGGCCATAGACCCAGGCAACCGTACCATCGGGCCGCACAAAACGGAATTCCAGACTGAAGGGACAATCTCCGGCAACTGAGTGCTGCCATTCCTCAGAGACCCGTACCCGGTCTTCGGGATGCAGTGCCTGCAACCACCCCTCTCCCAGGGCCTGCTCAAACGGCAATCCGGCAATGGCTGACCAGCGATCATTGACGTAACAGTAGGCCCCGTGCAGATCGGCCTGGAAAACACCGGTGGGAGAGGCGGTGGTCAATGATGCATACAAGGCCTCCTGGGCCCGCAAGTCGTCTTCCGCCTGCTGACTGAGACGTTGTTGGCGCAGATAAATGGCGCTGGCAATCGTGATGCCGATCATCCCCGCCAGCCAGATACCGCCGTGGGCCAGACGAACCCCCCTCAACCCGCTCTCGCCGGCCTGCAGATGCGGCGCCAGCGGCACGGCAGCACTGATGCCTCCCCTGATACCGCCCACAGGGATCCTGGTATCGGCGTGGCACTTCAGACAGCCCTGCTCCATCTTCATCGGCAGAATCAGGCGATAGTAGGGAGCACCGTTGATGATGGTCAACTCGCTGACAGAAGTCGCCCCTTTTTCAAAACGCAACAGGGCATCCCTTTCCCAGGCATCCGGCGCATTGGCAGGATTTTTGACTATCAGGCTGGTGATATGGCCCTTGACGCCGAACTGCTCGCCAAACAGCCCCATGACCTGACGGGTCATGTAGGCCGGATTCATCAGGGTCAGTTTGTCGCCGTCAGTCGTCACAACATCACGTTTCGGTATGGTTAACCAGGGATTGGGCGGGGTCTGTTCGGTGGGATGCACATAGACGCCTCCATGCATGGTGGCCCAACGCCGGAAGGCAAGATCTTTATTGATAATGGTGGTTGCTTCATGCCGGGAGTACTCATAGACCTGTTGCCGGATCAGGCGTTCATTCCAGAGCAACGAGCAACCGACAATCAGGCTCCAGAGCAGCCCCCACTGCAGTAACGCCATCCAGATGGTACGGTACTTTTTCATGGCAGCTCCACGCTCCGGGACTACCTCAAACGCCCCTGTCAAAAAAGTGGTTCAAGGAGAGTAAAGTCTGCCATTAAACTAGGAAATGTCAAGCGGGATCACGCCTGTGCGGCGTAGGCAGCACAAGGGAAAACAGGGCCGCAGAACAGGTAATGGCGGCAGCGCAGAGATAGGCCGGAGCAAAGCTGCCGTAGCTACGCGCCAGCAACCCGGCAACGGCCGGCCCGATGGTCTGCCCCACGGCAAAGAAGATGGTAATGGTGGCAAAGGAAGCGGCAGCCCGGGCGGTGCCCAGATAGTCACCCACAGCAGCAGCCATGATGGCTGGTATGGCAAAAACAGCCGAACCGTACAGGACAATGGCAAGCATCAGGCCAATGGACCCCAGTTTGAGTCCGGCCAGCAGGTAGGCCGTGCTCTGCACCAGAAAGACCAGTGCCAGCCCCTGCTTGCGGCCGATCCGGTCAGACAGGCTGCCAAAACCGACCCCGGAAAAGACGCTGAAGAAGCCGACCCACGACCAGTAGTGGCCGGCTTGCGCCTCGCTGAAACCGGACTCCCGCACCATGCTGGTGACAATAAAGGTGCCGAAGACCATAAAGGTTGCGCCAAAGGCCAGATACAAAAGCCCCAGCCTGAGCAGCAACACGCCATCCCCCTGCTGCTCGTGGTGAACGGGCATGCTGCCGTGCTGTTCCGGCTGCAACGGCCCCAGCGGTTCCAGCTCCTTTTCCGCCGGCGTATTACGCAACCACAGGGCAGCAATCAGGGCGGTCAGCAGAGTAATGGCTGCCAGCAGCAGCCAGGCCAGACGCCAGCCGGCAGCAGCATACTGACGATTAAGCAACGGAATCAGATAGCCGGCACAGATAATGGCCAGACCGTTGCCGCCAATGATCAGACCGGCGGCCCGGCCGCGGACCCGGCTGCGGAACCAGCAGGGGACCAGCGCCATCAGGGGGATATTGGCAAGACCACCCCCCAGGCCGGTAAACGCGTAGAGCAGTGCAGCCGTCAAAAAACCGCGGGACTGGCTGATACCGGCCATGCAGAGTGCGATCAACAGCAGCCCGGCACTGATCACCGCCCGGGGGCGAAAACGGCGGAGCAGCCAGGGAGACAGCACCACGGCAACCAGATAGCCGCTGAAGTTGGCGGTGCCGATCAGCCCCATCCGGTCATAGCTCAGCTGCAATCCGGTCTGCATGGCAGGCAACAGCATGGTGTAGGCATAACGGGCCAGCCCCAGGCAGGAAAACAGCACCAGGACGCCGACCGCCACAATGACCCAGCCGTAGTGCAGGAAGCGACTCTGATGTGAGGTAGAATTGGACATGGCGCATCATGCCGCAGCTGACTGGCGGAATCAAGCGGCATCGGCATCAATGCCCTTAAAACCAGTTGACAGGGATGCAATGATTCGGTAGGACTCCCCCCTGCACGTAACTCAACAGATGCGTAAGGAGCACCCCACTATGAGCAAACCGTTGGTTGGCATTTTAATGGGCAGTGATAGCGATCTGCCGGTAATGGAGAAGGCAGCCGAGGTCCTGACACAACTGGGAATTGGCTGGGAGATGGATATCAGTTCGGCCCACCGTCTGCCGGACAAGACTGCTGTCTACGCCCGCACCGCCCGTGAACGGGGCATTGAAGTCCTGATCTGCGGGGCAGGCATGGCTGCCCACCTGGCCGGCGTTGTTGCCTCCCACACAACCCTGCCGGTAATCGGTGTCCCGCTGAAATCCGGTGCCCTGGCCGGTGTGGATGCGCTCTATGCCACGGTGCAGATGCCTCCCGGCATTCCGGTCGCTACGGTGGCCGTTGACGGCGGCAAGAATGCCGGCTACCTGGCTGCTTCAATCCTTTCCATCAAACGACCTGAGCTGGCAGACAGGCTGGAGCAGTTCCGTGCTGCCACCCGGCAGGAGCTGGAGGAAAAATCCAGCGAGCTGCAGACCCGCCTGAAGCAGGCCTGAGGGAGAAGCAGCAATGCAGGAGATCCAGAAATTTATCCACGGCTTCCGTAACTTCCAGGAGGAGTACTTCCACGAAGACCGGGAACTGTTTGATTGCCTGAAGCAGGGGCAGCGCCCCAAAGTGGTCCTGATCGGCTGCAGTGATTCACGGGTTGACCCGTCCATGATGGTCCGCTCCGAGCCGGGTGATCTGTTTATTGTCCGCAACGTAGCCAACCTGGTTCCCCCCTGCGAACATGACCAGGCCTATCACGGCGTCAGTGCCGCCCTTGAATATGCGGTCTGCCACCTTGAGGTGGAACATGTCATTGTGCTGGGGCATTCCAACTGTGGCGGTATCCGTTCTCTGATGGAAGGTATCCCGTCTGACAAGAACGGTGAATATATCAGCAAGTGGGTCAGTATTGCTGAACGGGCCAAGCAGCAGGTGCTGGAAACATTTTCAGATGCCTCAGCGGAGCGTCAGGCCAAGGCCTGCGAACATGCCTCGATTCTGGTGTCGCTGGAAAACCTGCTGACCTTTCCCTGGATCAAGGAGCGGGTTGATGCCGGAAAACTTGACCTGCACGGCTGGTACTTTGACATTGAGTCCGGTAACCTGTACAGCTACCACCCGGCCAGTGGTGAATTTACCCTGCTTGTGTAAAACCTGTTGAAATAACGTAACAACAACATCTATTGAATCCCCTTGACAAGCATAGCAAGGCTGATTATGATTTCACTACGTAAAGGGGAGTAGCTACCGACCGGAGACATGGTCGGCCCACGATTCGTCAAGACAGTCCTGTAAAACGGGCTCGGACGTGGGACGAGAGATCGCCAGCAAGACCTTTACCCAGGCTTTTCGTTGTATTTGCCGTGGGTAAAGGTCTTTTTTATTTGGCCTCCCCGGCTTTATCAAAGCACCATAACGGAGGAACCCAAAATGTTGAACCAGTTTAAAACAACCTTGTTACTGTCACTGTTAACCGTGCTGTTGGTGGCCATGGGGGGCGCAATCGGCGGGTCAGGCGGCATGTTGATCGCCTTTGTCATGGCGGCAGTCATGAACTTCGGCAGCTATTGGTTCTCGGACAAGATCGTACTGCGGATGTACGGCGCTCAGGAGATCACCCGCAGTGAGAACCCGGCTTTTTATGGCATGGTAGAACGGCTGGCACAGCGGGCTGGTCTGCCGATGCCCAAGGTCTATATCATTCCGGATCAATCACCCAACGCCTTTGCCACCGGCCGCAACCCCAGCCATGCTGCCGTAGCAGCCACGGAAGGCATCCTGCGGATTCTCTCCCCTGAGGAGCTGGAAGGGGTGATGGCCCATGAGCTGGGGCATGTCAAGAACCGCGACATCCTGATCTCCACCATTGCCGCCACCTTTGCCGGTGCCATCTCCATGATCG
>OFJB01001088.1_pt1 | contig 11338 bp, 8 predicted proteins | sample 1775081 | NCBI WGS metagenome assembly OFJB01 (sample SAMN08195771, study PRJEB24354) | sludge metagenome | isolation source: initial sludge from phenol fed wastewater aerobic bioreactor | place: India: Nagpur | collected 2016-06-05 | reverse complement strand
ATGTTCCCCATATTCATTGCAGTTCCTGCATTTGGCTGCTCGAAAGCCTGCATCGGCTGGATGCAGGAGTGGAGCGGGTGCAGGTGAATTTCGTTCGGAAGGAGGTGCGGATCGTGTTCCGCCAGGGTGAAACCACTCTGCGTAAAGTGGCGGAAACGATGACCAGCATCGGGTATGAGCCTTACCTCAGTTTGCAGGACCTGCAGCAAAAGGCGCCGCGGGTGGATCGCAGGTTGATCTATCAGATTGGTGTTGCGGGGTTCTGTTTCGGAAATGTAATGTTGCTCAGCTTCCCGGAATACTTTTCCAGTCCGGGTGACATCGACCCGATACTCTTCCGCTATCTAAACCTGTTGCTGGCGCTGCCGGTATTTCTTTATAGCGCCCAGGCCTTTTACCGTTCCGCATGGGGCGGACTGAAACATGGTTTCCTGAATATCGATGTGCCGATCGTACTGGCCATCGTGGTCACCTTCACCCGCAGCCTCATCGACATCCTCAACCGCGCCGCCCCCCTGGTGCTGGTGTCGCTGGGCATGACGCTGGTGATCGCAACGCGCGGCATCGATATTTCGGTGGGCGCGACGGTGGCCATTGCAGCGGCCGTGGCAGCGTGGCTGATCGGCGGCTCGGTGTCGGGCACCGAGAGCCGGTTTCCACTGCCCGTCGCCATCCTGGGGGCCATCAGCATCGCACTGCTGTGCGGGCTGTGGAATGGCGTGCTGGTCGCCAAGGTGGGCATGCAGCCCATCATTGCCACGCTGATCCTCATGGTGGCGGGCCGGGGCATTGCCCAGCTCATCACCGACGGGCAGATCATCACCATCTACTACACGCCCTACTTCTTCATGGGCGGTGGGTACCTGGCAGGGCTGCCGTTCTCTGTGTTCGTAGTGGCCGCAGTCTTCGTGGTGCTGTACCTCGCCATCACGCGCACGGCGCTGGGCTTGTTCATCCAGGCAGTGGGCATCAACCCCACGGCGGCGCGGGTGGCGGGTGTGCAGGCGGGGCGGCTTATCGTGGCGGCCTATGTGTTCTGCGGCGTGTGCGCGGGCATTGCGGGGCTGCTGATCAGCTCCAACGTGAAGAGCGCGGACGGCAACAACGCCGGGCAGCTGCTGGAGCTGGACGCCATCCTGGCAGTCACGCTGGGCGGCACGGCCCTCACCGGCGGCCGCTTAAGCCTGGTGGGCAGCGTGATTGGTGCGCTCATCATCCAGACGTTGACCTACGCCATCTACTCGCTGGGCGTGCCGCCCGAGATCAACCTGGTGGTGAAAGCCGTGGTGGTGTTCATCGTGATGCTGCTGCAGTCGCCCGAGTTTCGGGCGCAAGTGGGCGCGCTGGCACGCCGCCCTGGCACGGGTGCCCTGCAATGAGCGTCGTTCCCAAGACTGCAGGCTTCAACAGAGTGAGCCACCCTGCCCCACCGGCCGCCGCTGCGCGCGCGCGGTTCAACCCCAAGTACCTGCCGCTGGCCGCCACCATCTCGCTGTTCGTGGCCATGGCCACGTTGGGTTCGGTGCTGTACACCGGGTTCTTCTCGGCCCAGGTATTCCTCAACCTGCTGATCGACAACGCCTTCCTCATCATCGTGGCGGTGGGCATGACGTTCGTGATCCTGTCGGGCGGTATCGACCTGTCGGTAGGCTCGGTGGTGGCGCTCACCACCATGGTGCTGGCCGCACTGGTGGAACACCGGGGGTGGAACCCACTAGCCGCCATCCCGCTGGTGCTGCTGATGGGCACAGCATTTGGCGCGTTCATGGGCTTTCTCATCGAACGCTTTCGGCTCCAGCCCTTCATCGTCACACTGGCCGGCATGTTCCTGGCGCGCGGGCTGTGCTACCTGATCAGCATCGACTCGATCAGCATCACCCACGAAGGCTATTCGGAGCTGGCCCAGTGGCGACTGCCGCTGTGGGAAGGCGCATCGCTCTCGCTGGGCGCGCTCATCGCCATTGGCGTGCTGCTGGTGGCCCTTTTTGTGGCGCACTGCACGCCGTTTGGCCGCAGCGTGTATGCGGTGGGCGGCAGCGAGCACTCGGCTGTGCTGATGGGCCTGCCGGTGCGCCGCACGCTCATTGGCGTCTACACGCTCTCGGGCTTTTGCTCGGCGCTGGCGGGCGTGGTGTTCACCTTCTACATGCTGTCGGGCTATGGCCTGCACGCCGTGGGCATGGAGCTGGACGCGATTGCCGCCGTGGTCATTGGCGGCACGCTGCTCACGGGTGGCGTGGGTTATGTGGCGGGCACGCTGTTTGGCGTGCTCATGCTCGGAATCATCCAGACCCTGATTTCCTTCGACGGCACGCTCAGCTCCTGGTGGACACGCATCGTCGTTGGTGTGCTGCTGTTCGCTTTCTGTCTGCTGCAGCGGCTGCTCTCGCGCCGCTCGGGCAAGGCCCGCTGACTTTTCATTCCTCCCCTTTCTCTCGCACCCCACCATGACCACCCCCAAGCGCAAACTCCGCTCCGCCGAATGGTTCGGCACCGCCGACAAAAACGGCTTTATGTACCGCAGCTGGATGAAGAACCAGGGCATCCCCGACCACGCGTTCGACGGCCGCCCCGTGATCGGCATCTGCAACACCTGGTCCGAGCTGACCCCGTGCAACGCCCACTTTCGCAAGATCGCCGAGCATGTGAAGCGCGGCATCTACGAGGCGGGCGGCTTCCCCGTCGAATTCCCGGTGTTCTCCAACGGCGAGTCCAACCTGCGCCCCACAGCCATGCTCACCCGCAACCTGGCCAGCATGGATGTGGAAGAGGCCATTCGCGGCAACCCCATCGACGCGGTGGTGCTGCTGGTGGGCTGCGACAAGACCACGCCCGCGCTGCTAATGGGCGCGGCCAGCTGCGATGTGCCCGCCATCGTGGTCACGGGCGGGCCCATGCTCAACGGCAAGCTCGACGGCAAGGACATCGGCTCGGGCACCGCCGTGTGGCGCCTGCACGAATCGTTGAAAGCCGGCGAGATCAACGAGCACCAGTTCTTCGCGGCCGAGGCGGGCATGTCACGCTCTGCCGGCACCTGCAACACCATGGGCACGGCCAGCACCATGGCCTGCATGGCCGAGTCTCTGGGCACTTCGCTGCCGCACAACGCAGCCATCCCGGCCGTGGACTCGCGCCGGTATGTGCTGGCCCACATGTCCGGCAAGCGCATTGTGGAGATGGCGCACGAAGGGCTCACGCTCTCCAAGATCCTGACCCGCGAGGCGTTCGAGAACGCCATCCGCACCAACGCCGCCATCGGCGGCTCGACCAACGCGGTCATTCACCTCAAGGCCATCGCAGGCCGCATCGGCGTGCAGTTGGATCTGGAAGACTGGACGCGCATCGGCCGTGGCACGCCCACCCTGGTGGACCTGCAGCCCTCTGGCCGCTTCCTGATGGAAGAGTTCTACTACGCGGGTGGCCTGCCTGCAGTGCTGCGCCGCCTGGGCGAGAACGGCCTGCTGCCGCACCCCAACGCCCTCACCGTCAACGGCAAGAGCCTGTGGGACAACGTGCGCGAAGCCCCGCAATACAACGACGAGGTGATCCGCCCGATCAACAACCCGCTGATTGCCGACGGCGGCATCTGCATCCTGCGCGGTAACCTGGCGCCGCGTGGCGCGGTGCTCAAGCCCTCGGCCGCATCGCCTGAGCTGCTCAAGCACCGGGGCCGCGCCGTGGTGTTCGAGAACCTGGAGCACTACAAGGAGCGCATCGTCGATGAAAACCTGGACATCGACGCCAGCTGCGTCATGGTGCTCAAGAACTGCGGCCCCAAGGGCTACCCCGGCATGGCCGAGGTGGGCAACATGGGCCTGCCGCCCAAGCTGCTGCGCCAGGGCGTGAAGGACATGGTGCGCATCTCCGACGCGCGCATGAGCGGCACCGCTTACGGCACCGTGGTGCTGCACGTAGCGCCCGAGGCCGCTGCACTCGGCCCCCTGGCCGCGGTGCGCGATGGCGACTTCATCGAGCTGGACTGCGACAACGGCCGCTTGCATCTGGATATCAGCGATGAGGAACTGGCCGCGCGCCTGGCTGCCTTGGCGGGCACCGACAACGGCGGGCGCGGCGGCTACCAGCGCCTGTATGTGGACCACGTGCTGCAGGCGGACGATGGGTGTGACTTTGACTTTCTGGTGGGTTGCCGGGGTGCCGCCGTGCCCCGTCATTCACATTGATCCGGCGGTCCATCCACTGCAGGGAATGCTACATATTTCATAGCTATTAGCGACTAATGCATAAGCGCTAGGCCCCCATTTCACTCAAATTTCCACCTTTCCTTCGCCATGCCAGCCACCCCTTCCGTCCAGAACCCTCGCTACCGTGGCATCTTCCCCGTCGTGCCCACCACGTTTCATGAGGACGGCACACTCGACCTCGACAGCCAGAAGCGCTGCCTCGACTTCATGATCGATGCGGGCGTGGACGGCGTCTGCATCCTGGCCAACTTCTCCGAGCAGTTCTCGCTGTCGGATGCCGAGCGCGAAGTCCTCACCCGCACATCGCTGGAGCATGTGGCGGGCCGCGTGCCCGTCATCGTCACTACCACCCACTACGGCACCCGCGTGTGCGCCGAGCGCAGCCGCGCCGCGCAGGACATGGGCGCGGCGATGGTGATGGTGATGCCGCCCTACCACGGCGCCACCTTCCGCGTGCCCGAGGCGCAGATCTACGAGTTCTATGCCCGTGTGTCCGATGCGATCAGCATCCCGATCATGGTGCAGGACGCACCCGCCAGCGGCACCGTGCTGTCGGCCCCGTTCCTGGCACGCATGGCACAGGAGATCGAGAACCTGGCCTACTTCAAGATCGAAGTGCCCGGGGCGGCCAGCAAGCTGCGCGAGTTGATCCGCCTGGGCGGCGACGCCATCGAAGGCCCGTGGGACGGTGAAGAAGCCATCACGCTTCTGGCCGACCTGGATGCCGGTGCCACGGGCGCGATGACGGGTGGCGCATTCCCCGACGGCATTCGCCCCATCATCGAGGCGCACCGCCGGGGAGACATGGACCAAGCGTTTGCGCTCTACCAGCGCTGGCTGCCGCTCATCAACCACGAGAACCGCCAGGGCGGCATCCTCACGGCCAAGGCGCTGATGAAGGAAGGCGGCGTGATCACCTGCGAGGTGGGCCGCCATCCCTTCCCGGCCATGCACCCCGAGGTGCGGCGCGGCCTGATCGATATCGCGCGGCGGCTGGACCCGCTCGTTATGCGCTGGGCGCGTTAAGCAGGGCACCCATGGCACCTGTGCGTTATCTGGTGCCCGCCGAGGCGGGCCTCATTGCCCTGGACTGGGGCACCAGCGCGCTACGCGCATTCCGCATGGGCGCGCATGGCGAGGCGCTGGAGACGCGACACCGCCCCTGGGGCATCATGAACCTGCCCCCGGCCGCGAGCGATGTAGCCGATACGGAACCCGGCGCCGCATTTGAACGCGCACTGCAAGACACCTGCGGCGAATGGCTGGCCGCCGCACCCGGCCTGCCCTTGCTGGCCTGCGGCATGGTGGGCAGCGCCCAAGGCTGGCGCGAGGCCAAGTACCTGCCCACGCCCACCTCGCTCGATGCACTGGCACGGGGCCTGACGCTGGTGGCGCGGCGCGACGGCCCGCCGCTGCACATCGTGCCGGGCCTGTTGCAGCAGGGCGCGCTGCCCAACGTGATGCGTGGTGAAGAAACCCAGGTGCTGGGCGTGCTGGCGGGCCTTGCCCTGCCTGCGGACGCGCCTGTGCTCGTCGGCCTGCCCGGCACCCACAGCAAATGGGTGCTGGCACGCCAGGGGCGCATCGAGCAGTTCCATACCTTCATGACCGGCGAGGTGTTTGCCGCGCTGCGCGGTCACACGATTCTGGGCAAGACCATGCAGGCCGCAGCGGCACCCGACGACGATGCCTTTGCACGCGGGCTGGAGGTGGCGCGGGGCAGCGATGCCGCGCAGGGACTGCTCTCGCACATCTTCAGCACCCGCACGCTGGGGCTGACCGGCGCGCTGGCGCCCACCGCACAAGCGGACTACCTCTCGGGCCTGCTGATCGGGCACGAGGTGGCGAGCCTGGCACGCGCACAGGATCAAACCCCAACAACACCACCAACGCTGGTGCTCTGCGGCGAGCCCGACCTGTGCCGCCGCTACGCCGTCGCAATGCAGGCCTACGGCTTTGCCGCCCCCGCCATCGCCACGCAAGCCACGGCCACCGGGCTGTGGCAAATCGCGCTGGCGGCGGGGCTGGTCGTGGCGCCCACATCCTCGACTTCTCTATCCCCCATCACCGCCGGGAGCCTGCCCGCATGAACCCCATCGACAAAGCCCTGTTCCACATCCTGCAGCGCTGCGGGCTCATCGCCATCCTGCGCGGCGTGCAGCCGCACGAGGTGGTGGCCATCGGCCATGCGTTGTACGACGCAGGGTTTCGCATCATCGAAGTGCCGCTCAACTCCCCCGAGCCGCTGGCCAGCATCCGCGCGCTGCGCGACGCACTGCCTGCAGACTGCCTGGTGGGCGCGGGCACCGTGCTCTCCATCGAGGCCGTGGCCGATGTGGCCGCAGCCGGTGGGCAGATCATCGTCATGCCCCACAGCGACCCCGACGTGATCCGCGCCGCACGCGCCGCCGGCATGGCCTGCGCGCCCGGCGTGGCCACGCTGACCGAGGCCTATGCCGCGCTGGCGGCGGGCGCCAACATGCTCAAGCTGTTCCCGGCCGAGGCGCTGCCTCCCCATGTGCTCAAGGCCTGGCGCGCCGTCATCACGCCGCCCATGGCACTGGTGCCCGTGGGCGGCATCGTGCCCGAGAGCATTGCCCCCTACGCGGCAGCAGGGGCCAGCGGCTTTGGCCTGGGATCGGCCCTGTACCGGCCCGGTGACCAGGCCCCCGAAGTCGCGCACAAGGCTGCAGCGTTTGCGCGGGCGTGGCAAGCGTCCTTTGGCACAGCGCCCGCCACCGCCTGAACCGCCCCCTACTCGTTCCAGACAACCCAGCATTTCTGAACCGACTGCCCATCCCCCATGAAGATCACCCGACTCACCACGTTTATCGTCCCGCCGCGCTGGTGCTTCCTCAAAATCGAAACCGACGAAGGCATCACCGGCTGGGGCGAGCCCGTGCTGGAGGGCCGCGCGCACACCGTGGCGGCTGCGGTGGATGAGCTGGCCGACTACCTCGTTGGCAAAGACCCACGCCACATCGAAGACCATTGGACCGTGCTGTACCGGGGCGGCTTCTACCGGGGCGGCGGCGTGCACATGAGCGCACTGGCCGGGATCGACCAGGCCCTGTGGGACATCAAGGGCAAGGCGCTGGGCGTGCCCGTGTCCGAGCTGCTGGGGGGCAATGTGCGCAGCCACATCAAGGTCTACAGCTGGATCGGCGGCGACCGACCCAGCGAGACAGCTGCCGCCGCGCAAGCCGCCGTGGCACGCGGCTTCACGGCCGTGAAGATGAACGGCACCGAAGAGGTGCAGTACGTGGACAGCTACGACAAGGTGGAGCGCTGCCTGCAAAACGTGGCCGCCGTGCGCGAGGCCGTGGGCCCCAACGTGGGCATTGGCGTGGACTTCCACGGCCGCGTGCACCGGCCCATGGCCAAGGTGCTGGTCACGGAGCTGGAGCCCTACAAGCTCATGTTCATCGAAGAGCCTGTGCTGAGCGAACACGAAGAGGCGCTGAAGGAGATCGCCCGCATCTCATCCACCCCCATCGCCCTGGGCGAGCGCCTGTACTCGCGCTGGGACTTCAAGAGCGTGCTGCAAGGCGGCTATGCCGACATCATCCAGCCCGACCCCTCGCATGCAGGCGGCATCACCGAAACCCGCAAGATCGCCAGCATGGCCGAGGCCTACGACGTGGCCCTGGCCCTGCACTGCCCGCTGGGCCCCATTGCCCTGGCCGCCAACCTGCAGTTGGACGCGGTTTGCTACAACGCCTTCATCCAGGAGCAGAGCCTGGGCATCCACTACAACCAGGCCAACGACCTGATGGACTACGTGTCCAACCCCGAGGTGTTTGCGTACCAGGACGGGATGGTCGCGATCCCGAACGGACCGGGCTTGGGGATTGAGGTGAACGAGGACTATGTGCGCGAGCGTGCGGCAGAAGGGCACCGGTGGAGGAATCCGGTGTGGCGGCATCGGGATGGGAGTTTTGCGGAGTGGTGAACGGGTAGGGAGCATTGCTAGCTGCTTCAGCGGTAGTGCGCAGCTTTAGGCGGGTTGCTGTCATACGCCGACCGCCAGCGAATGAGTACTATCGGCCAGGAGCCGTCGCTGATGGAATCAATCAACAGACATTCAACGTTGAATCTGAGCCGCGAGCGGCGGTTTGCCGACGCGAGTCGGCTCGAGCGACTGGTTAGGTTTCTGGTGGCGCATAGATTGCAATTTCGCTTAGCCACCAGTTCAGGCAGTCTCCCAACTCAGCGGCGGTAGCTATGACATGAGAAGCCTGGATAGTCGTTTGCTCAGATTCTTTGTCCAGCGCCTCTAGCTCAAGTGAGCCATCTTCCCAAAGAGTTGCCCTGCCGAGGAGGCCATTTCCATCGATTTCAACGTACCTGGCCTTCTTCTCATTCCCAAGCGTAGGAGTGATCGAAACGACAAATCGCTCGGCGGCGAAAATCTTGGACTTTCCGTCCTTCTAGGTCTGCAGATGGTCGAGCAGGCTCATAAAGAAACCTAACGTGATGTAGACCGCACCATTATCAGTAATGACTGCTTTGAGTTTTGTACCTAAAAGACAGCTTCGGGCCCGCTAGCGCCCCTCACCGTGCAGCAGAATCCGGCCAGAAGCAGTCGATGGCAGTAGTTGAAAGCAGGCACTCAACGTTTGGCTCAAGCGGATTACTGAAAGTAGAGGTTAGGCTGAATGCTTGCGCTCCTGACGCCACATGAAAATGGTGTAGCAGCTCGAAATAATGGTAATGAGTGGAGCCCAACTGTTAAACGGCAGGCGAAGAGCGGGTATCGCGATGAGAATTGCTATATAGCCTGCTGCGAGCATGAAATTGGCTAGAGCGAACGTTCGCACGAGTGCCTTTGAATTCCGCAGCGGCTTGCCCGAGAGTGACTTCACGAGGCGCTCGTCTCGTCGGACTCCAAGTCGATAGCTTCTCCACAAGAGCCATAGCGCTACAACCGCGAGTAGAAGATAGAGAAACACGGGCAGCATCCGAACTACGCCCGGTGGCGCAAGTAAGAGGAGATACGTCCCGGCCAGAACGAATGGGAGAGAAACTAGAGTCCACCGGAACGTTTTGCGAGCACGCTCTTGATCTGCGGGCGGTTGTTGCTTGAATTCCTTCGAGGACAGGACCAGTCTTGTCACGAGAAATGCAAATGCATAGACGCCCAGCGCGATGAGTACAAATGATGAGAGGGTTGGCATGACAGTTCCGATGCGGCCTAAGGAATGAAAGCGACCGCCCCGTCCCAAGTGAACCGCGCACTTGCGGGATAAGAGATCCACAGGCCACGATTGAAACTCAGATCTCTTATCAACTCACTTGTTTGCTGGAAGGGGAGGGCCATGAATTCCATTGTCACCATCGCAATCGGTCCGGCAAAGAATTTCTTTGCCGTGCATGGTGTTGTCTCCAAAGGATCACCGGCACTTTTGTGTGGCAGTGTGCCCGTGCCAAGCTAAGCGAACTCATCGCCGCGCCGTCGACATTGTCGTTGACATGGAAGCGTGCACTGGTGAACGGCAGCTTCGCGGTAGGGTTGCCAAGGCCCGCTAAGGGCCCGTAGCCGACGTTGGGCAACACCACACAAAGCTGTCATTGATTCATTACCTACCCACTGAAAAGTTATCGTTTGCCTAGTTGAAACTTGGCTAAGCCGCGCGTCCCTTGGTAACCTGTCAACTCCAACGGTCGGCCTTTTCTACATGAATTTTCGAGAACTTGAACAGCTTGGTGATGCAGACCTAAAGATCTGTGGTCTGCGTGTGTGGATTCACGGTCGTGAGTTCCCTGACGCAACAGACTACTGGGATGGAAACTGGCTTAGCGTGACGGCCTATTGCATCTATCCACATTCTGCGGTTCGGATTCAAAACGATTCTTGCGTCCGACTTGATGAATTGGCTGGTTTGCTTAGTGGCTGCGAACGAATGTACTCATCGCTAAGCGGCAAGGCTGAGCTGCAGTGTATTGAGCCTTACCTTGCGGTTGAACTCTCGGCTTCTACCAATGGCAACATCGATGTGAAACTGTCGATCACGCCAGATCACTTCAGAGAAACGCATGAATACGAAGATGAGATTGATCAGTCTTACTTGCCCGGGATCATCAATTCGTGCCGGGCTATTCTGGAAAAATTTCCAGTTCGTGACTCGAAGTGAAGCAATTCAGCCCATCAATTCATTGCAGCTGATCGCCAACAATCCCCACTGAATTAGCACGTTGAGCGTCTGCTTTCGATTGCCATGGTGGCTGCTCCTGGCCGATTTCTGTCCCGCGGCGATGGGCACTAGCGGGCCCGTTGAAGACCGCTGAATGGGCCAATTGAACGCGGCAAAGAAGAAGTACGTTGGACACAACGCGCAGACCATTTAGGATTCCAGAAATGCTCTACGACCTTTGCCTCTGCAAATGAATCAGCGTCAATTCAGGATTGATCTACATGCTGCCCATGATTTTCCAGCATTCGCAGCGGCATTCAACAACGGCTTGATCCATGGGGTCGGGGGACATTGGGCCGGTCAAAGCTGGGATGCATTTGACGACTACTTGTCGTGGCCAACCGAAGAGACCTATGAACTAGTTCTCGATGGTTGGTGGCAATGCTCGGGTTTGAGCGAAAAAGAGACGCAGATTCTGGAAGCAATATTTGCTTCAAATCCACACGTCTTAGTTACCAAAAAGTGATGGCTGCCTGTTTGAAAAGCAGTCACTCGCAAATGACCGCTTCTGACCGAATTCTGCCCCAGGGTGAGGGATGCTAGCGGTCCCAGAGCTGACGCTCATTTCGAAATCCGCTGTAGGGCTTACTATCAAGAAATGAAATACTCTCCAGGTCGAGATTTGGACGGCAGGCCATTGGTAGGCCCAAGGGACGCGGCTTTCGCTAGCTGGGGTTTTGGTGTTTGCAGCTTACTCCTCGCTTGGATGGAATGGGCGGCTCCGACTCAGCAGCCATTCACCGGTAAGTTTGCTTGGCTGTTTTCTCTTTCGGTGACGTTTCTTGGGCCAAGGGGCCCAGTTGTTGCCTTGTGTGGCTTCGCTCTTCTTCTTTTTGCTATTGGCATTTTGAGTTGGCTAGGCTCAAAGAGGGTAGTGCGCTAAGGGTGCACCCTACCCCTCCGATGACAGCTTCTGGCCGATAGCCCCCATTCGTACCCGAG
>OFJB01001084.1_pt1 | contig 11368 bp, 10 predicted proteins | sample 1775081 | NCBI WGS metagenome assembly OFJB01 (sample SAMN08195771, study PRJEB24354) | sludge metagenome | isolation source: initial sludge from phenol fed wastewater aerobic bioreactor | place: India: Nagpur | collected 2016-06-05 | reverse complement strand
CGGGGCCGCCAGCAACCCGCTAGGCCAATCTCCGGGAGGCGCGCCGAGCTAGGGCACCACGTAGCCGGCGGCGCGGAAGAGCTCGTACCACTGCGCCCGCGTCAGCGGGATGTCCGACCCGGCGGCCGAGTCGGCGACCCGCTGCGGCGTGGTCGTGCCCAGGACGACCTGCATCCGGGCCGGGTGCCGGGTGATCCACGCGATCGCGATCGCGGTGGGCGTCACGGCGTACTCGGCGGCGAGGCGGTCGATCACCGCATTGAGCTCGGCGTAGTCCGGCGAGCCGAGGAAGGAACCGGTGAAGAAGCCCGCCTGCACCGGAGACCAGGCCTGCAGCGTGATGTCGTGCAGTCGGCAGTAGTCGACGATCCCGTTGTCCCGCGAGACGGACTGGTCCAACGACTCCATGTTCGCCGCGATCCCATGCGCCACGAGTGACGCGTGCGTGATCGACAGCTGGACCTGGTTGGCGACCAACGGCTGGCGGACATGCCGCCGCAGCAGCTCGATCTGCCCGGGCGTGTGGTTCGACACGCCGAACGCCCGTACCTTCCCCGCGGCGTGAAGCGTGTCGAACGCCTCGGCGACCTCCTCGGGCTCGACCAGGGCGTCCGGACGGTGCAGCAGCAGGATGTCGAGGTAGTCGGTGCCCAACGCAGCCAGCGACCCGTCGACGGCCTCGAGGATGTGCGCCGCCGAGTAGTCGAAGTACGGCCCCGACGGGACGATGCCGGCCTTCGACTGGAGGACGACACTCTCGCGCTGAGACGGGCTGAGCTGCATCGCCTCCGCGAACCGCCGCTCGCAACCGTGCACCGTCGAGCCGTACACGTCCGCGTGGTCGAAGAAGTCGATGCCGTGGTCCAGCGCCGTGCCGACGAGCGTGCGCACCTCCTGGTCGGTCAGCTCCTGGATGCGCATCAGGCCGAGCACGACGTTGGGGACGGTGATGCCGGTGGTGGACAGGGGGACGCGGAGCATTCGCTCTCCTTGGTTCTCGGGGTGGTCAGGACTACTGGCGGGAGGACAGCCTGCGGACCTCGTCGTCGGACAGATCGAGATCGGCGGCGGCGACGGAGTCGAGGATCGACGCTGGCCGCGAGGCGCCGGGGATCGGGATCACCTGCGGGGCCAGCGCCAGTTCCCACGCCAGGGTCACCTGGTACACGCTCACGCCCCGGTCCGCCGCGACGGCTGCGAACACGGCGTGGTCGTCTGCGAGCCGGGCCGAGCGGCCGATGCCGCCGAGCGGGCTCCACGGCAGGAACGCGATGCCCCGACTGGCGCAGTGCTCGAGCTCGGCCTGGCTGTCGCGGTGACGCGGCGAGAACTCGTTCTGCACCGACACGAGGCGGCCGCCGAGGATCTGGTCGGCGAGCTCGATCTGCTCGACGCTCGCGTTCGAGATCCCGGCGCGGACGATCACTCCCTCGTCCAGCAGGTCGCGCAGCGCGCCGACCGAGTCGGCGTAGGGCACCTGCGGATCGGGCCGGTGGAACTGGTAGAGGTCGATCGCCTCGACCCCGAGTCGTGTCGCCGACGCCCGCGCCGCCTCCTTGAGGTAGTCGGGACGGCCGTTCTGCGTCCAGCGACCGTCCCCCGGCCGCAGGTGCCCGCCCTTCGTCGCGACCACGACGTCGCTGGTGTCGCCGCCGTACGACCGAAGCGCCCGCGCGATGAGCTCCTCGTTGTGGCCCACCTCTCCGGCATCGCGGTGGTAGGCGTCCGCGGTGTCGATGAGCGTGACTCCCGCGTCGAGGGCGGCGTGGATGGTGGCGATCGACCGGTCGGCGTCGGGCCGACCCTCGATCGACATGGGCATCCCGCCCAGCCCGATCGCCGAGACCGTCCGGTCGCCGAGCACGCGCTGCTTCATCTCACCCTCGCCTGGTGTCTGCCGGGTCTGTCGTTGGCCCGGTCTGTCGGTAGCCCGGTGTCTCGGGCCGCCGACGACCCTAGGTCGCGCTAATCTAGAAGTCCAACCACTTCTACTTCTAGGACTCAGAACCCGGAGCGCTGAATGGACCTGCGTCAGATGGAGTACGTGGTCGCGCTGGCGGAAGAACGGCACTTCACCCGGGCAGCCGGCCTGTCCGGGGTGTCGCAGTCCGGGCTCTCCGCCGCGATCCGCAGCCTGGAGGAGGAGCTCGGCACGCCGCTGTTCGACCGCACGACCCGGCGGGTCGAGCCCACCGATGCCGGGCGGGCGCTCCTTCCCCATGCACGCGCGATGCTGATGCAGGCCACCGCAGCGCGGGACGCCGTCGTCGCAGCGTCGCGCGTGCTGTCCGGAACGCTGCGCATCGGGGCCGAGCAGTGCCTGGGCGTGGTCGACGTCGGCGCCCTGCTCGAGCGGTTCGACCGGCGGTTCCCGCACGTGCAGATCAGCTTCACCCAGGCCGGTTCGCACGACCTGGTCGCGCAGGTGCGCGAGGACGTCCTCGACGCGGCGTTCGTCGCGACCGCGGACCACCTGGGTGGGCTGGTCCAGACCGAGCTCGGGCGTGAACCGCTCGTCGTGCTCATGCGCCCGGACCACCGCCTCGCCGGGGCGTCGGTCCTCGGTCCGCACGACCTGGTCGACGAGGCCTTCATCGACTTCGACCCGGCGTGGGCCTTGCGTCCGCTCAACGACTCGGCGTTCGCGGCCGCCAGTCTTCACCGGAACGTGCGGTTGAGCGTGAACGACGTCCACACGCTCCTCGACCTCGTCTCACGCGGCCTCGGGATCGCGATCGTCCCGGCGCACGTCGCCGCCAAGCGGCAGGCGGCTGGGCTCGTCCGCGTCAGGCTGACCGCCCTGGGGTCCCCCGAATGGGTCGTCTGCGCGGTCACGTCCTCGTGGGACCGGCCGACGTCGCCGGCCCCGTACCTGCTGGAGATCCTCGCGGAGACCCCGCGCAGCACCGGACCGGACTCTCCGTGGGTGATCCCACTCCCCGCGCCGCAGGGGGAGGTCTAGGACGGTCCGCCGGCCTCGGCCCGGCCGACGAGCAGGGGTCGGGTCGATCCGGCGAGGAGCACGCCGACGACGAGCAGGCCCACGCTGACGGTGAGGGCGTGCCGGACCCCGGACGAGTTGCCGAGCACGCCGATGAGAGGCGGCCCGGCGAGGAACGCGACGTAGCCGATCGTCGCGACCGCGCTGACGCGACCCGCGGCACGCGCCGGGTCGTCGGCCGCGGCACTCATGCCGACCGGGAAGCCCAGGGCGGTTCCCAGGCCCCACATCACCATCCCGGCGAACGCCACCAGCAGCGACGGGCCGACGACGACCAGTGCCAGTCCGACGGCGGCCACGGCCGCTGACACCCGGAGCACCCGTACGCGGCCGAAGCGGTCGATGAGCCCCGTGCCGAACCATCGGCCGAGCGTCATCGCCGCCAGGAACGTCCCGAAGGCGACCGTCCCGACTGTCGCACTGGCCCCGTAGCCGTCGATCGCCGCGATGCCCAGCCAGTCGTTCGCCGTCCCCTCCGCGAACGCCATGGTGAGGACGAACACGCCGATCAGCAGGGTGCGCGGCTCCGTCCAGGCGCGCAGCGGACTGACGGCCCGCGACCCCGCCGGTTCCGTGTCCGGTTCGTCGGACCCGGCCGGCAGGAACCACCGCGTCGCCAGCGGGACGGCGACGGCGAGCACAGCAGCGACGACGACGAGGTGCACCGTCACGGACACGCCGAGGGCGACCATGCCCACGCCGACGAGTGCTCCCGTGACCGTGCCGATGCTGAAGCCCGCGTGGAATCGGGACATGATCGACCGCTCCAGCCGCTGCTCAACGGCGGCGCCCTCGACGTTCATCGCCACGTCCCACACGCCCGCCCCGAAGCCGAGGAGGAACAGCCCCACCACCACGACAGCGGGGCCGACGCGAACACCGACCGCTGCGACAACCATCCCGGCGGCAACGACGACCGCCATCATCACGATCGTCCGGGCCGACCCGAGCCGGTGCACGACGAGGCCGGCCGACGGGAGCGAGACGAGGGAGCCGACGCCGATGGCCAGGATGACCAGTCCCAGCGCCGCCGGCGTCATGCCCAGCTCGTCGCGCACCTGCGGGATGCGCGATGCCCAGCTCGCCCCGCACACCCCGGCAGCGATGAACACCAGGTACACCGCGTTCGTCGTCCTCCGCATGTCCTGCACCGGAGGCACCCTAGGCGACGTGGGGCCGCGGTCTCTGGTCCAGAGCCTGGCACCATTCGCGTCATGTCCTCGGCAACCACGCGATCACATACCGCCCGATGAACCGCCGATCGGCGCTGATCGCGCTGGCTCTCGCGCAGTTCATCATGGTCCTGGACCAGTCGGTCATGAACGTGTCGATCAGCCAGCTGGTGGTCGACTTCGACACGACCGTCACGACCATCCAGGCCGTGATCACCTTGTACTGCCTGGTGATGGCGATGCTCATGCTTACCGGGGCGAAGGTCGGAGACATCATCGGCCGGCGACGGGCGTTCGTGGTCGGATTGGTCGTCTACGCCTGCGGCTCGGCGCTCACCGCGGTGTCCCAGTCCGTGGCGGTCCTCGCCCTGGGCTGGTCCGTCCTGGAGGGCGTGGGCGCGGCGCTCGTGCTCCCCGCCCTCGCGGCCCTCATCGCCGGCAACTTCGACGGCACGGACCGCAAGCGCGCGTACGCGGTCATCGGCGGCGTTGCGGGAGCAGGCATCGCGATCGGTCCGATCCTCGGTGGCTGGGCGACGACCGAGCTGACGTGGCGGGTCGTCTTCGTCGGCGAGGTCGTCCTGTGCGCCGCCATCCTGCTCCTCACCCCGAAGGTCGCCGATGCCCCGCGGGACGGGGCGACACCACGCCTCGACGTGGTGGGAGCTGCGCTGTCGGCCGTCGGCCTCGGGCTCGTCGTGCTGGGCACGCTGCAGGCCAGCACGTGGGGCTGGCTGCGTCCCAATCAGTCACCGGTCGAGCCGCTCGGCATGTCCCTCGCCCCCGTGGTGATCGGAGCGGGCGCGGTGCTGCTCTGGGCGTTCGTCCAGTGGCAGCGACGGCGGGAGCGTGCCGACCGAGACCCGCTGGTCCATCTCGATCTGGTCCGCGTCCCAACGCTGCGCGCCGGCCTCATCGGCCTGTTCACGCAGAACCTGGTGCTGATGGGCGTGTTCTTCGTCGTCCCGCTGTACCTACAGCTCGTCCTGGGGCTGGACGCCCTCGACACCGGCATCAAGATGCTCCCGATCTCGGTCGCGATGCTCGTGGCCTCCGCCGCCGGAAGCCGGCTCTCCCGGTCGATGAGCGTCCGCGCGATCGTCCGGACGGGACTGGCGACGGCCGTGGTGGCGATCCTGGTGCTTCTTCTCACCGTCCGACCCGACCTCGCCGACGGGATGTTCGCGGTGGCGATGGCACTGCTCGGCGTCGGGATGGGCCTGATGGTCTCCCAGTTGGGCAACGTCGTCCAGTCGTCGGTAGACGCCTCCGGTCGCAGCGAGGCCGGCGGCCTGCAGTACACCGGGCAGCAGCTCGGCTCGTCCCTCGGCGTCGCCCTGATCGGCGCGATCGTCCTGACCGGCCTGGCCGCCGTGTTCACCTCGACCGTGGCCGACGACGCTCGGGTCTCCGCCGAGGCGGGCCAGCAGGTCGGTGTCGCCGTCGAGTCGGGGCTGGACTTCCTGACCACGGACCAGGTCGCCGAGGCACTCGAGTCCGCTGGTGCCGACTCGGGGACGACGGCAGCGATCGTCGACGACTACGCGTCTGCCCAGCTGACGTCCCTGCGGCTGGGACTGTTCGTCGCCGGGGCGCTCGCCCTCGCAGCGATCCCGTTCACCCGGAACCTGCCGCACGCATCGTCGGACGACCTGGCTCGGGTCACCGCGGCTGCCTGACTCGACGGACCGTGCTCACGACGGGAGGGGACGAAGCCGCAGGCCCTGCATCCCGCCGTCCACCGCGAGGGACGTCCCGGTCGTCGAGCCGGCCGACGGGCTCGCCAGGTAGGCGATCGCCGCGGCGATCTCCTCCGCGGACACCAACCGGCCCTGCGGCTGGCGCGCCTCGAGCGCCGCGCGCTCCGCAGCGGGTGACGGCGCTGCGGCCAGCAGCCGCTCGATCCACGGCGTGTCGGCGGTACCCGGGTTCACGCAGTTGACGCGGATCCCCTCGCGGACGTGGTCCGCCGCCATCGCCAAGGTGAGGGACAGGACCGCACCCTTCGAGGCGCTGTAGAGCGCGCGGTTCGGCACGCCCGCCGTCGCGACGAGAGAGCAGACATTGACGACGGCGGCGTGCGCCGAGCGTCGCAGGTGCGGGAGGGCGGCGCGAGACACCCGCACCATGCCGAGCAGGTTCACCTCCAGGACCCGGCGCCACTCGTCGTCGTCGTTGTCCTCGACGGTGCCCTGCGCCCCGATGCCGGCGTTGTTCACGACGATGTCGATGCCGCCCAGGTCGCCGGCGACCGCAGCGACGGCCGCACGCACCGAGGCGTCGTCGCTGACGTCGGCCACCACGAAGGACAGCGCGTCCTCGTCGGGCGGGGAGCTCAGGTCGAGCACCACGACCCGGGCACCGCGGTCGCGGAGCAGGCGTGCGGTCGCCAGACCGATCCCCGACGACCCGCCCGTGACCACCGCGACCAGACCGTCGAGCTCACCCACGTCGCCCACGACTCCTCTCACCGCCGGGCTGTGCCCGACTCCGTCACCGTCCGGCCGCCGCGATCGCCGGCCCGGACGCCATCGTGGCACCGCCCGGCAGCGCGCGTATCCGCCCCGAGCGAACACGGTTGCCGCCGTCGTCCGTCGCGTACATAGTCGACCCATGAGCGACGCCGACGCCATCATCGCCGCACTTCGCACCGGACACGAGGCCCTGGCGACCCGAGCCGCCGCCCTGTCCGACGACGAACTCGCCGGCCCCTCCGGCGCCTCCGACTGGGACGTCGCGCAGGTGCTCAGCCACCTGGGCAGCGGCGCGGAGATCGGCCTGGTGACGCTTCGCGCCGCCCTGGGTGAGGGACCCGCGCTGGAGCGAGAGCACATGCTCGCGATCTGGGACCGCTGGAACGCGATGCCTCGACGCGAGCAGGCCGACAGCTTCGTGCGGGCGAACGAGGACCTCACCGCGCGCTACGAAGCCCTGACCGGCGGCGAGCGGGCCGACCTGCGCATCGACCTCGGATTCCTGCCGGCGCCCGTGGACGTCGCGACCGCCGCGGGCATGCGACTCAGCGAGCTCACGCTGCACGCGTGGGACGTCGCGGTCGCGTTCGACGCGCACGCCACGCTCCCGCTCGATGCGACGGCCGAACTGCTTCCCCGGTCCGGCTTGCTGTTCGGCTGGCTCGCCAAGCCCGAGCCGCTCGACGGGCGCACCGTCACGCTCGCCGTACGGACGGTCGCACCGACCGCCGAGCTCGTCGCCGTTCTCGGCGAACAGCCGTCCCTGAGCAACCGCGCCGCCGAGCGCTCGGACGCGGTGCTCGACCTGCCGGCCGAGGCATGGCTGCGGCTGACGTCGGGCCGACTGTCGGCCGAGCACACGCCGCCGGGCGTCGTCGTCACCGGTGCCGTCGACCTGGACACCCTCCGCCGGGTCTTCCCCGGCTACTGACCTCACCGGCGCCGCGCTCGCGTAGCCGCGCGCTATCCCCCGGACGGTGATGGCGCGGGCCAGGCCGTCGGATACTGGCCGGATGCGTCCCGTGCTGGTGAGCGTCGCGGTTGCTGCCACAACGATCGTCGTCGTAGCGACCGCCGGGCCGGCGCCGGCCGCGCCGACGTCACGTCCGCGGCAGGACGCGGCGTCCGCTCACGTGCTTCCGGGCACGAGCTGCCCGGTGTTCCCCGCCGACAACTACTGGCACGCGCGCGTCGACCGGCTCCCGGTGCACCCGATGTCGGCCCAGTGGCTGTCGACGATGCACGCGTCGACGACCCGCCTGCATCCGGACTTCGGACCGAGCTTCGGCGCCCAGGCCGTCCCGTACGGCATTCCGATCACGGTGGTCGACGACGCCCCGAAGGTCGCCGTCAGGTTCGACTACGCCGACGAGAGCGACCGGGTCCGATACCCCCTGGGGGCGCAGACGCAGATCGAGGGCGGGCCGGACGCCGACGGCGACCGGCACGCGATCGTGGTCGACTCTGCGACGTGCACGCTGTACGAGACGTGGAACACGCGGCAGACGCCCGACGGCTGGACTGCGGGCTCCGGCGCGACGTGGTCCTTGCGTTCCAACACGCTGCGGCCCCGAGGGTGGACATCGTCCGACGCGGCCGGGTTGCCCATCCTGCCCGGGCTACTGCGCTGGGACGAGGTCCGGGCCGGTCACGTGGATCACGCCGTCCGCTTCACCACCGACGTGACGCGCCGGGCCTTCGTCTGGCCCGCCCGCCATCAGGCGGGGTCGACGAACGACCCGTCGGCCCCGCCGATGGGCGCGCGCTTCCGCCTGCGCGCCGACTTCCCCATGACGGGCTACTCACCCCAGGCCCGGGTCGTGCTCCGCGCGATGCAGCACTACGGCCTGGTCCTCGCCGACAACGGCAGCGCGTGGTACTTCCAGGGAGCAGCCGACGACGCGTGGCCCGCTCGACTGATCGACGAGCTCAAGCGCGTTCCGGCCGCGGCGTTCGAGGCGGTCGACACCGAGCGGCTTCGCGTCCGCCCCGGCTCGGCGAAGGCGTCCGTCACCCGCACCGGTCGGTAGCATGCCGGTCCAGACGCTGGCAGCTCGACGGACAGGACCCTGGATGCGTCGGACCGACACGGGCGGCCCGCGGCGACGCCGCCGGCCCAGTGGGGGCTGACGTGCCTCGCCTGCTTCGTCGTGGATCGACCACATCCCGCCGCTCGTACGACGGACCGGTCGTCGTAGGGCGCTCGCGCTCACGCATCTGGGTCCCGGCGCTCGTCGTCGGCGCGTTCGCCGTGGTCGCGCTCGTGGTCCTGCCGTACGACTCCCCGCGCTGGTCCTTCGTGTACCTCTGCGCGACGCTCGTGGCCCTGGTCGTGCTGTTCGGCGCCGCGCTGGCGATGCCCCGCGGCACACGCGTGGTCTGGTGGTGCCTGTTCGCGTTCCAGGTGCTCACCATGGCGAGCCAGGCGATCGGCGACCATGCGCGCAAAAGCGGCACCAGCGCGTTCCCCGGACCCGCGGACTGGCTCTCGCTCCTGGCGTACGTCCCGGTTCTCACGGCCCTCGGCGTGCTCATCCATCGGCTGAACCCCGGTCGCGACCGCGAGGCCTGGATCGACAGCTCGATCCTCTCGGTCGCGGCCGCATCGGTGTTCGGCCTGTTCCTCATCGTCCCGGTGCTCAGCGAACCGGGCATGAGCCGAGCGGCCGTCGCCGTCGCCGTGACGTATCCCGTCCTCGACCTCGCCGTGCTCGCAAGCCTGATCTGGCTCCTGGTCGGCGGCGGGCGGCCGAAGACGACGATGCTCCTGGTCGCCGTGTCGTTCGCGTTCACACTCACCGCGGACATCCTGCGCGACCTCAGCCTGGTCGATGCGTGGAGCGGCGCCCCGCAGTCCGTCCTGCCCGCCCTGCGCGTGGCCGCCGTCGTCACCATGGCCGCGGCGGCGACAGCGCCCGGTGCCGAGGACATCGCCGTCCCCCGGGAGACCGTCCGGCCGCACGCCACGACGACCCGCCTGGCCGTACTCGCCGTGGGCGTCCTCGCCGTCCCGACGCTGGTGGCGGTGCGGCTGTGGGACGACGCGAGCAAGCTGACCCTCCTGCTCGCCCTCGCCGCGATCATCATCATCATCCTGGCCGTGTGGCGCATCGGCCTGCTCGTGACGGCCGTCGACCAGCAGCGGCAGGTGACCGAGCTCGTGCTGGACTCGGCCGGCGACGGGATCGTCGGCCTGGACCGGGAGGGGTTCGTGGTCTTCGCGAACCTCTCGGCGCGTCGCATGCTGCGCTGCCGAGAGAGCGACCTGATCGGTCGCCGGTTCCACGACGTGGCGCACCACGAGTACCCCGACGGGCGGGCGTTCCCGTGGCACGAGTGCCCGGTCCAGCAGCTCGTCCAGCGCGGCGGCGAAGCATTCATCCCGGACCAGGTCTACGTCCGGCGCGACGGAACGACGTTCCCCGTCGAGATCATCATCTCCCCGCTGCGCGTCGACGGCGTCCTCACCGGCGCCGTGCAGTCCTTCCGCGACGTGTCCGAGCGGCATGCCGTGGACGAGCTCAAGCGCCAGTTCGTCTCCGTCGTCAGCCACGAGCTGCGGACCCCGCTGACGTCGATCAAGGGCAGCCTGCAGATGCTCGACTCGGGCTTGGTCGGCGAGCTGAGCGGCGAGCAGGCGGAGCTCGTCTCGATGGCCGTGAGCAACAGCGAACGCCTCAGCCAGCTGGTGAACGACATCCTCGACATCGAGCGGCTCGACGCGGGCCGACTCCCGCTCAAGCCGGAGAGTGTCCCGCCTGCCCGGCTCGCCGAGCTCGCGGTGACCGCCATGGCCGGGGCCGCCGGGGCCGCGGGGATCCAGCTCGTGCTCGAGGTCGACCCGTCGGCCACCGAGGACGCCATGGTCTTCGCCGACCCGCATCGCCTCGTCCAGGTCCTGACCAACCTGGTCGGCAACGCGATCAAGTTCAGCGACCGGGGGGCACGCATCATGGTGCGCGTGACCGTCGCCGGCACCTACGCGCACCTCGCCGTCATCGACCACGGGCGTGGGATCCCGGCCGAGCACCTGGAGTCGGTGTTCGACCGGTTCGGGCAGGTCGATGCCGGCGACGCTCGGCGCGAGGGTGGGACGGGGCTGGGCCTGGCCATCGCCCGGGAGATCACCGTGCGCAGCGGCGGCGAGATCACCGTGACGAGCACGATCGGCGCCGGCAGCACGTTCACCGTGGTCCTGCCCCTGGTCGACGAAGACGCCGCCGCGCGGATCACGCCCGCTCCCGCGGGCGTCGGTGCAGAGGAGGCCCTGTGACCGGCGCGCCCCGCAGCATCGTGGTCGTCGACGACGACGAGGACGTCCGCCGTCTCCTGGTCCTGAGCCTGTCGCGCGTCGGGGGCTACGACGTCCGGCCGGTCGACTCGGGCCAGGCCTGCCTCGCCGAGCTGCGGCGCGATCGCCCGGACGCGGTGGTGCTCGACGTGATGATGCCGGTCATGGACGGGCCGGCGACGCTGGAGGAGATCCGCATTGATCCGGACATCCTGGATGTGCCCGTCGTGTTCCTGACGGCCGGCATCGTCGACTCCGACGTCGAGCGACTGCGCACGCTGCCCGTGAGCGGCGTGCTGCACAAGCCGTTCGACCCGATGCGGCTGCCCGCCCAGCTCGCACAGCTCCTCGGCTGGTAGCCCGACCCACCACCTCACGTACGCTGCCGGAATGCGTGCCCCCTCCCCCCGCCGCCTGACGGCGCTGGCCG
>OFJB01001079.1_pt1 | contig 11380 bp, 11 predicted proteins | sample 1775081 | NCBI WGS metagenome assembly OFJB01 (sample SAMN08195771, study PRJEB24354) | sludge metagenome | isolation source: initial sludge from phenol fed wastewater aerobic bioreactor | place: India: Nagpur | collected 2016-06-05 | reverse complement strand
CGAGAGGATATCCGCCTTGCCGGAGAGCAGCATAAAATCGGTGTCGCTCGAATACATGTCCTGATTAAACGAGGTCAAATCCTCCAGCACATAGATCAGGTTGTTGGAGTATACGTCCAACGCGGCCTGATTACTGAAGATGAGCTGCTGTTCGTACATCCAGATGGAATACACGCCATAGGAAACCAGACACAACAGCGTAATGAGCAGCAGCGTCAGGAAATATTGCATCATGCTTTTTTTCGCGGAGCGGACTCGCTTCAAGGGCATGCCTCATTTCAATTCGATGGGACGTCATTTCAGAACCAAACGACTTTGCCGACGCAAAAAAGAATTGCGAAAATCAGTACTGTTATTCTATCAATCCGCGAAATAATGAGCAAGTTATTTCGCAGGGTGCGGCTCTCGCGGCATTTCCCGCGGGCTTCGTTTCGTGCTATAATTCTCGTAATTAACCTACGATTTGGAGTATAAGAATGCCTTCCTATTCAAACGAAGTCTCCATAGTGCGCTGTGAAAGTTACGATCCCTCGGCGGTCAAAGCCGCGCTGCTGGAGGCACTCGCCCCTATCCACGCTCTGGACTGGGTGGCCCCCGGCATGAAGATTGCCGTCAAGGCGAACCTTATGATGCTCAAAAAGCCGGAGAAAGCGGCAACCGTGCATCCGGAAGTGGCCTTTGCGCTCTGCGAACTGTTGGTCGAACGAGGCGCAAGCGTCGTCGTCGGGGACAGCCCCGGGGGGCCATTCAACCTGGCCTATCTTTCGCAGATCTACGCGTCTACCGGCATGCGCCGCGTGCTGGACGCGGGCGCGCAGCTCAACGAGAACTTTTCCACCGTGGATGTTTCCTATCCAGAGGCGGTTTCGGCAAAGGAGTTTCAAATAACCGACTACCTGTTAAAAGCGGACGCAATCATCGACCTTTGCAAGCTCAAAACGCACGGGCTCATGGCGTATACCGGTGCCTGCAAAAACCTCTTTGGCGCAATTCCCGGCACGCGAAAGTCCGAGTCGCACTATCGCTACAGCACGCATACCTCGTTTGCCAACATGCTCGTGGACGTTTGCGAATACTGCAAGCCGCGCCTGTCGATTGCCGACGCGGTGATGACGATGGAGGGCAACGGCCCTTCCGGCGGCACTCCGCGCTTCATGGGCGCGATTCTCGCGTCGTACAATCCGCATGCGCTGGACGTTGCCGGCGCGCATCTGATGAACCTTGGCGCCTGCGACGTGCCAACGCTTCAGGCTGCGGTAGAGCGCGGCCTCGCGCCAAAGGACGTCTCCGGGCTAAGCGTGTTTGGCGATCTGGAATCGTTCGTGATTCCCGATTTTCAGCTGACCCCCAAGCACGACGTCCAGTTCTGGGGCACGAAAGACCCGACGATTTCCAAGGTGCTCACGAAGCTGTTTGCCAGCACACCAAAGGTAGACCGAACGGGCTGCGTCGGCTGCGGGGAGTGCAAGAGCATCTGCCCCGCAAACGCAATTACGCTCCGCAATCGAATCGCCGAAATCGACCGGCAGGCCTGCATTCGTTGCTTCTGCTGTCAGGAGTTCTGTCCAAAGGGCGCGATTCGCGTCCATCGCCCGTTCGTCGCGCGAATGGTGGACAAGCTCTAGCAAAATTGCGATCGAACCAGCGGCGTCCTTTACCGAAAATGGTTTATGTACAAGACGACCAATTCTCTTGAAAGGCGGAACATAACATGCAACTCGGTTTGGTTCTGATCGACATTCAAAACGACTACTTCGAGGGCGGTCGCCATGCGCTGGTACGCCCGAAAGAAGCAGCGGCAAACGCACTTTTGATCCTGTCGGCGTTTCGCGCCAAGGGTTGGCCAATCTTTCATGTGCAGCACATCAGCACCAAACCCAACGCGACGTTCTTTCTGCCGAGTACGCCTGGCGCAGAGTTCTATGCCGATACCGCGCCGGTCGGCGGCGAACCGGTGATCCTGAAGCACAAGCCAAACAGCTTTCTTTGCACCGATCTGGCGGAGCAGTTGACGAAGGCCGGCGTGGACGAACTCGTCATCTGCGGCATGATGACGCATATGTGCGTCGATACAACGGTTCGCGCTGCGGCGGATCTTGGCTATCCGGTCATGCTCATTGGGGATGCCTGCGCAACCAGAGATCTGAGCTGGACGGGCGAAACGGTTCCTGCCGGGCCGGTGCAGATGGCGTTTCCTGCGGCGCTGGACGGTTCGTCTGCACACGTTGTTTCTGAAACAGACTGGCTGACAGGGATGAAATCATAAATGGGCGAAACAGACGATCGCGTTTCCCGACAAAACGGCGAGGTGCTCGATGCGGGCCCGTTTTACCACGGTACCAAGGCGAGCCTTTCCCCCGGCGATTTGATTGAACCCGGTTTCCGCTCGAACTACAGCGAGAAAGCCGCAAACTTCGTCTACCTGACCGCAACGCTGGACGCCGCCATCTGGGGCGCGGAGCTCGCCGTGGGGGACGCGCGCGGCCGCATCTACCTCGTAGAACCGACCGGCGCGTTCGAGAACGATCCCAACCTGACGGACAAGCGGTTCCCGGGCAATCCCACGCGTTCCTACCGCACGCGCCAGCCGATTCGCGTACTCGGCAAGGTGTCCGACTGGGTCGGGCATGCGCCGGAAACGCTGCAGGCCATGCGGGATCATCTGGAGCAGCTCAAGCAGGCGGGTATCGAAGCCATCAACGATTAACTTTGCCGTATAAATCAGTTTTGGAGAATAGTAGAATGAACTCTGCCGACAGGATGCAAACCGAACGTCTCCTCCTTCGCCCGCTGACGCTTGCGGACGCGGAGGCGTTCTTTCGCTACCGCTCGTTGCCGGAGGTTTGCCGGTTTCAGTCGTTTCAGCCAAAGACGCTTTCCGAAATTGAGGCGTTTCTTCGCGCAAACGAGAGCACGCCGTCAAATATACCCGGCTCCTGGCGACAGCTCGCGATATGCCTGCGCGACGGAACGCTGATTGGCGACGTCGGGCTGCATACGCTCGACGAGTGGCAGCTGGAACTTGGCTATACCCTCGCGCCGGAGCATCAGGGCAAAGGCTACGCAACGGAGGCGATAGCCGCCGTGCTGCGGCAGGCGTTTGCCGTTTGGAACAAGCACCGCGTCACCGCGTCCGTCGACCCGGAGAACCGCGCTTCCATCCGGTTGTTGGAGCGGCTTGGCTTTCGACAGGAGGCGCACTTTCGCCAGAGCTACCGCATGAACGGTGAGTGGGTAGACGATTGTGTCTACGCCATGCTCCGCGAGGACTGGGCGGCGAATGATAGCCCGCATGTCGAGATTACAGAAGCTTATGGGCATCTGGACGAGGTTCGCGCGCTCTTTTCGGAATACGCCGCCTCGCTCGAAATCGACCTGTCCTATCAGAATTTCTCCAAGGAGCTCTCCGGCTTGCCCGGCAAATATGCCTCGCCCGACGGAAGCCTCTTTGTCGCGTTGGTCGATGGGCAAACCGCCGGATGCATCGCCCTGCGCCGGTTCGACGAGACCCGCGCGGAGATGAAGCGGCTCTACGTCCGCCCCGCATTTCGCGGGTTCCACCTTGGCCGCCTGCCCGCCGAGCGCGCCATCGACGCGGCTCGGAGCGCCGGCTATACGGCTGTTCTACTCGACACGCTCAGCACAATGAACACCGCAAAGCAACTCTATCGTGAGCTTGGCTTTGTTGAAATTGAACCGTATTACGACAGCCCCGTGATCGGAACCACGTTTCTACAATTGTCGTTCGCGCAGTCGTTCCGCAGGGGCGATGCGCCCGTTTCGTCCGCCGGGCAACCGAAGAAGCACCTCTATATCATCGGCGGCACAATGGGCGTGGGCAAGACCGCAACGTCCCTTAGCCTCCAGCAGCGCCTGCCGAAAAGTGTGTTTCTCGATGGCGACTGGTGCTGGTATATGCGACCGTTTCAGCTCACCGGGGAAACGAAGCGTCTGGCGATGGACAACATCTGCTATCTGCTGAACAGCTTTCTGCATTGCTCCGTCTTTGAGAATATCGTGTTCTGCTGGGTGCTGCACGAGCAGTTGATTCTGGACGAGCTCATTTCGCGTCTGGACACTGCGGAGTGCGAGGTGCATTCCATATCGCTCGTATGCAGCGAGCAGGCGCTGGCCGAGCGCATCCGGCGGGACATCAACGCGGGTGTTCGTTCGGCGGACGTTCTCGAACGAAGCGTTGCGCGAATCCCGCTTTACGCCGCACTGAAGACAGATCATCTGGACGTTTCCGTCCTCTCGCCGGAGCAGGCCGTCGAGGAAATCCTGCGGCGATACACGTCGATTTAACCAGTCTACACCCCCGCCTTGCGACGAGTGCTTCGCAAGGCTTTTTTTTGCATAGAGATTTGTATATGCAACGATCAAAGTGTGGTATAATTCCGCAAAGGCGATGAGCACCATGACGGAACGGAGGGTATCTTTCATGCAGCAGAAGACCGTTGGCATTTTCCTGTTCAACGAAGTTGAGGTGTTGGACTTTGCCGGCCCGTTTGAGGTGTTCTCGCTCGCCGAGTCTGAAAGCAGCAGCGAACGTGCGTTCCGCGTCTGCACCGTTGCCCGAACCAACGCGCCGGTACGCGCCCGCAACGGCTTGACCGTGCTTCCCGAATTCGATTTTTCATCCGCACCGAAGCTGGATTTGCTCATCGTTCCCGGCGGTTACGGCGCAGAGGAGATCGAGATTCGTGAGCCGGAGACGATTCGCTGGCTGCAGAGCATGGCCGGTCAGATTGAAATTGTTGCCTCCATCTGCACGGGCGCTTTTCTGTTTGCCGAAGCAGGTCTGCTCAATGGAAAGAAAGCGACCACACATTGGATGGATCTCGACCGTCTGGAGCGCGAGTACCCCGCGGTTCAGGTTCAGCGCAACACCCGCTTCGTGGACGAAGGCAGCGTCCTGACCTCTGGCGGCATCTCCGCTGGGATTGACCTGTCCCTGTATCTGGTCCAGCGGTTGCTTGGCGAGTCCGCGGCCCAGAAAACCGCAAGGCGAATGGAATATGACTGCTCTATTTTATAGTGGTAAGTGAAGAAATCCTCAACAATCCGAACATACCCCGTAAGGATGAAGTTATGAATACCAACATCGTTTTACTGGAAATGATCGAATACAACGCAGGCGATCCCAAGCGCGCGCAGCACCTGATCAAGGTGCACTCGTTTGCGGATTTGATCTGCGAACTGGAGCACGTCGATTTACAAACGCGGGAGATCGTCTCCGTCGCCGCGTTGGTGCACGACATCGGCATTCGCAACAGCGAGCGCAAATACGCCAGCAGCGCGGGGCGCTATCAGGAGTTGGAAGGCCCGCCGGAAGCGGAAGCGCTGCTCTCCCGCCTCGGTTACCCCGCGCCGTTCGTCGAGCGTGCTTGCTGGCTGGTCGGCCATCATCACAGCTACGGCTCCATACAGGAACTCGATCACCAGATCCTCGTGGAGGCGGACTTTCTCGTCAACGCCTACGAGGACGAGATGGACCCGTCCGCCATCGCAACGGTGCGCGAGAGAATATTCAAAACAGCCGGCGGCATTCGCCTGCTCGATACACTCTATCCGCCGCGCGGCGAATAGAAACGGTGGCACTCCCCGACCGACGAAACCGAACAGGAGGGTTTATTATGCAGAAAATCGTTCCGCATCTCTGGTTCGATACCCAGGCCGTTGAAGCCGCAAACTGGTATGTTTCCATATTCGAGCACTCGCGGATTCTTCGCGTCTCCTCGCTGGAGGGCACGCCCTCCGGTCACGTGGACACCGTGGAATTTGAACTCGACGGCGTCGCGTTTTCGGCCATCAGCGCCGGGCCGTACTTCGAATTCAACGCCTCCGTTTCGCTGATGGTCACCTGCCGCTCGCCGGAGGAGGTCGACCGACTTTACGCGAGCCTTTCGCAAGGCGCAACGGAGCTGATGCCGCTCGGCGAATACCCGTTCAGCAAGCGCTATGCTTGGCTGGCCGACCGCTATGGCCTGAACTGGCAGCTCACCTGCTTTGAAACCGACGAAATCGCGCAGAAAATCCGCCCGAACCTGCTCTTTGCGGGGGATGCCTGCGGAGAGGTGGAGGCGGCGCTCGCGTTTTACCAGAAGGTATTCCCGGGTGCCTCTGTCGGCTACGTTAACCACTACTCTCCCGGCGAAGCGGAGGACGTGCGCGCAACGGTCAATTATGCCGAACTCTCGCTGTTTGGATTCCAGTTTGTGCTGATGGATCATGGCATGGGCGGGGACGAAGCGTTCAACGAGGCGTTTTCGTTTCTCGTGAACTGCGACGATCAGGCAGAGATCGACGCGTACTGGGCTGCGCTTTCCGCCGTGCCGGAAGCCGAACAGTGCGGCTGGCTCAAGGATCGCTTCGGGGTCTCCTGGCAGATTGTTCCGGCGAACATGTCGGATGTACTCGCGTCACTATCCGGCGGGGCGAAACAGCGCTATACGGAAGCGTTTTTACAGATGAAGAAGCTCGACATCGCCGCTTTGCAGCGCGCAGCCGAATAACCGCCGAAAAAAACGAACCAAACGAGGATACCAATGAAACTACTATTGATCAACAGCAGCGCCCGCATCGGCGGCAACACCGCGCGCGTGATGGATCTTTACGAAGAAGCGTTTTCCGCGCTCTCGCGTGAGCTCGGCGTCGAAATCGCGACAGAGCGCGTAAACCTTTCGCGTCTTGCGCTGAAAACCTGCCTCGGCTGCCGCGCCTGCTTCGATCTTGTGGAGGAGAAATGCCCGCTTCACGACGAGCTGCTGCCCCTGCGGGATCGGCTGCTCGCGGCGGACGGATACGTAATTGCCAGTCCAGTCTACGTGGAGGACGTCAACGGCGTGATGAAAAACTGGATCGACCGCATGGCGTTTACCTCGCACCGCCCCGCGCTCTTTGGCAAGACCGCGCTGCTCTACACCACCTCCGGCATCGGCTCGTCGAACCACGCGCTGCGCACCATGCAAGCCGCATTTGGCACCTGGGCTATGAAGACCATCGTCGGCGGGAAGTATCGGCTTGGCGCAATCACAGAACCGGAGGAAATCCGCAAACGCTACACAAAACAGATTTCGCGTTCTTCACGGCGGCTGGTCGGCTCCATTCAAAAGCAGCCGTTCCGGCCTTCCCTCTACTCGCTGATCGCGTTCACCGTTCAGCAAGCCTACTGGCGCAAAAACATGGCATATTTCAACACCTATGACTATGCGTTTTGGAACAGCGCAGGCTGGCTGGACAGCGGCAGACGTTACTACGATCAAACCATGGCGCGTTCGCCGCGCGCGATTGCCGCGCGATTGCTTGGTCAATTCATCGCCCTGTTCTTTGGTTGAACGAGCGAGCGCAACGGGAGAAATCAATGTTTGATCAACTGGATTTGTTTGTCTATTCCGGCACGGGGAACACGTATCAGGTCGCAAAGTGCCTACGCGACGCCGCGAGCCAGCAGGGTCTGCAAGGCACCCTTCGCACCATAGACGCAGCCGCCAAGCCGCTGGCATACCAGCCGCGTGAGCAAACGTTGCTTGGATTATTGTCGCCAACCATTGGCGCAATCCAACCGCTGAGCTTCTTTCGGTTTGTTCTTGGCCTTCCAAAGGGTCGGCGGCAGAGCGTATTCCTCGCCGCAACCGGCGCATGGACGCGAATTGGCCGCCTGTTCGTTCCCGGCTACGTCGGCTTTGGCCTATACCTCGCCGCGTTGATGCTGCTCTGCAAGGGATACCGCGTGGTCGGCATAAACGGCTTTGGCATGGCGCAGAACTGGACGACGCTGATTCCGCCGTATGGATTAAAGCTGGAGCAGCGCATCAACGAGGAGATTCACGAGACGACGGAAACCTTCCTCACGGCTTTGCTTAACGGAAAGCGCGTCTATCGCCGCATCGTCGATCTCGTGGTAACGCTATTGATCTTTCCGCTGCCGTTCTTGTTTCTGCTCCTCGGCCATCGCTTTCTGGCAAAGACCATGTTTGCGGGTTCGAGCTGCAACGGCTGCGGGCTCTGCGCCGAGCGCTGCCCGCGGCAGGCAATTCGAATGTGCGGCGCGAAACAGAAGCGCCCGTTTTGGACGTTTTCCTGCGAGCAATGCATGCGCTGCGCCGCTTACTGCCCGCAAAAGGCGGTCGAGAGCAATACGCTGGTCTATGCGGCGTTCATCGCGCTGTATGCAGCGCTACCAGTCGAGGCTTTGCTGTTCACGTGGTTTCAAAACGCCTTTGGCCCTGCTGCCGCGCCGTTCTGGGCTGCGTTGATCTGGCTCATTGCGAATGTTGTGCTCCTGTTTCTCGGCGCGGCCGTTTCCGACGGGCTGTATCTACTGGGTCGTATTCCCGCCGTCAACCGGATTTACACGTTCGTTTCGTTCTCGCGCTTCTGGCGCAAGTACCGGCAGGCGAGCGTTTCCATATTCGAACTGGCCCCAGCATCCAAAACAACGGTATCCGCTCCCAAAAACACGACTCTTGAGTAAACGATTAGGAGAACCCGCATGACACAAACAAAGTTTCAGCAACACATGAATCAAACGCTACAGGAAAAAACGGTTCTGGAGCAAGCAAAGCAGTACGCCTTTGACTATCTGGACGGTGTGTCCGACCGGCGCGTTTCACCGGACAGCGACGCGCTTTCCGGTCTGGCCGCCTTCGACGAACCCATGCCGCAGCAGCCGCAGCAGCCGGAAGCAATTCTCACGCAGCTGCAAACCTACGGCGCGCCCGCAACCTGCGCGCAGGGCGGCGGACGATACTTCGGCTTCGTCAACGGCGGAATCACGCCCGCGGGGCTTGCCGCCCGCTGGATGGCGGACGCGTGGGATCAGAACTGCGGGCTGTATGTGATGTCCCCCATCGCCTCCAAACTGGAGGATATCTGCGAACGCTGGCTGGTTGAGCTGCTCGGCCTGCCGGAGGGCACCGCCGCCGGGTTCGTCAGCGGCTCCTCCACCGCCATCATCTGCGCGCTTGCCGCCGCAAGAAACGAGCTATTGGCGCGGCAGGGTTGGAACGTTTCGGAGCAGGGCTTATGGGGCGCGCCGACCATCCGCGTCGTACTTGGCGAGCAGGCGCACTCCTCCGTCTTCAAGGCGCTTTCGCTGCTCGGCATGGGCAAGCAGATGGTCACCCTCGCTCCGGTGGACGGGCAGGGACGCATGCTGCCGGATCGCCTGCCCGAGCTCGATCGTAATACGCTGCTTATTCTGCAGGCGGGCAACGTCAACAGCGGCGCGTTCGACCCGCTCGATGCGCTCTGCGCCCGCGCCGGCGAAGTCGGTGCATGGGTGCATGTTGACGGCGCGTTCGGGCTCTGGGCGAATGCTTCCGAGCAGGCACGGCATCTGGTGCACGGCGTGGAACTCGCGGATTCCTGGTCGACGGATGCGCACAAAACGCTCAACGCGCCCTACGACAGCGGCATTGTGTTCGTGAAGGATCGCGCGGCGCTCGTGCGCGCCATGCAGGCCACTGGATCATACCTGCTCTACAGCGACCAGCGCGACGGTATGCTCTATACGCCGGAGATGTCCCGTCGGGCGCGGAGCATAGAGCTCTGGGCAACGCTCAAGGGTTTTGGCAAAACCGGCGTCGGCGAACTCGTCGACACGCTCTGCGAAAACGCGCGATACTTTGCCGGGCAGCTTTCGGAGCACGGGTTCCGAATTCAGAACGACGTCGTGTTCAATCAGGTGCTCGTTGGCTGTGACTCTCCGGAGGAAACCAAGTCGACGCTTGCTCATCTGCAGGCAAACGGCGTTTGCTGGTGTGGCGGCGCGGTCTGGAAAGCGGAGCCGGTCATCCGCATCAGCGTCTGTTCCTGGCGGACGACAAAAGAGGATATCGACGCTTGTCTGACCTCGTTTGTTGAAGCACGCGAGCAGGCGAGGGTTGAATAGGCGCACGCGTAACCGTTCGTTTGATTCAGTGATCTTAAAAACACGTGTTCCAAACATCCCTGCAATACACAAATAACGTTTCGTGTTTAAATTCAGGTAAAACAGACAGTGTCCACTTTTTACTTGACGAAATTGTGTTATCTGTATATAATTTCGATCATTTTGGCAATTCAATTGATCACTCAATAGCGAGTGTCAGCATATAATGAAGGAGATTGATCTATGCAACGGGCGCTGATTCTATACGCATCCAAATCCGGCACCACAAGGAAGGCAGCGGAGTCTCTGTCGCGCGCGCTGGAATCCGATTGCGATCTATACGATCTGCGCGAGGGCGCGCTGTATACCCTCGGCGGGGTGCATAAACGTCAACCGATGCTCGCGCTCGACTTGTCCGCCTACCGCGCCGTTGCGCTCGGCAGCGCCATGTATATGGGCAGGCCAGTAAAACCGTATCTGCGTTTTTGCGAAAAACGCTGCGCCGACCTGCTGCTTCAACCGCTGTTTCTGTTCACCTGCGGCATTGCCTCGGCTCAGGAGGAGCAAACCTACCTCTGGCCGCTGCTGCCGGAACCGCTCACCAAGCACGCGGGGCAGCTCCTTCATCTCGGCGGAGAGCTGCGCGCGGACGGCGGGTTTATGCAGCGCATGGTGCTCAAGGAATACGAAAAAAAGAATACCGCCGCGCCCGCTTTGGACGCTCTCGCGATTGCGCGGCTGGCAGAACTTTTAAAATAACAAACCGAAAGGGCATTCGAATGGAGAAGAAAAAGAGCACCACCGGAAAGATCATCGGCCGAATCCTGCTCGGGTTCTTTTGCCTGTTGCTGGTTGTCTGTGCCTGCGGAGCCGGCTTTGTACTGCTCGGCAAGGAAAAAACGATCGCCGCCCCGCTCTCCGGCGTCTCTCTGGACTCTGTCGCGGACGGCACATATGAAGGCAGCTACCAGGATCTCGATCCGCCGCAGCCGGTCGGCTCCTATGCGGACTGGTACGAGGCGGGCAGAGCCTATGCCGCAAGGTTCCGTCCCGGCGGCGACTGGGCCAGGGAGAACGGCGCAGGAAACTGGGGCGTCACCGTGTTCACCGCCATCAACGAGCCGGACGTGCAGGCGACCATCCCGCACGCCGCCTACCGCGATGCCCTGGCCGGTCTGGCCGACGGTGTGCACAGCATCGACCCCGGCCTGCGCGTGGTGCCCGGCGGGTTCGCCACCTGCAATTCCCGCGGCGATCCGACTTTCGGCGGCTACGGCACCGCGATCGCCGACCTTCTCGAAGACGGCCGCCTCGACGGCATCGACCTCCACACCTACTACAATGCCCGCTGGTTCCCGCTTGACCGCGGTCGGGAGTTCTCCGCGCAGGCCTGCTTCGACAAGGCTAGGTCGGCGCTCGGCGTCCGCCGCGACATCAACTTCTACGCCACCCCCAAGGCGCGCAACGCCAACCTGCGTCACCGCCCGGTCGGCATGGGCATCATGG
>OFJB01001078.1_pt1 | contig 11382 bp, 7 predicted proteins | sample 1775081 | NCBI WGS metagenome assembly OFJB01 (sample SAMN08195771, study PRJEB24354) | sludge metagenome | isolation source: initial sludge from phenol fed wastewater aerobic bioreactor | place: India: Nagpur | collected 2016-06-05 | reverse complement strand
TGCCGAAGCCGAGCCAGCGCATCCTCGGCGTGCGCACCATCGTCACCGCGTCAGCCAGCCACGTCGGCGTCGTGGAACTGCCGGGGCGGGTGGTGCCGGATGCCAATGCCAGCGGCCTCGTACAGACGGCGGTGGGCGGGCGGCTGGCGCCGCCACAGGGCGGCTTCAAGCCGCTCGGCACGAAGGTCGCGGCCGGCGAGATCCTGGCTTTCGTGCACCCGCCCATCGGCGCCTCGGATCTCAAGGACCTGGAGCAGCAGGGCTTTGAGCTGGACCAGCAGATCGCCATCGTGAAGCGGCGCTACGAGCGCCTGTCCGCCATTCAGAACGCCGTCACCCGTCGCGAGGTAGAGGAGACGGAGATCGAGTTGAAGGGCCTCCAGACCCGCCGCGCCACGCTGGAGCGGGTGCAGCGCGAGCCGGAGGCCCTGCGCGCGCCGGTCGCCGGCGTCATCGCCACCTCCGATGCGGTGGCCGGGCAGATGGCGGATCCGAACACGGTGGTGTTCCGCATCATCGCCCCGGACCGGCTGTGGGTCGAGGCGTTGGGTTTCTCGCCGGATGTCGGTCGGTCCGGCGCTTCCGGGCGGCTGTCCGATGGCCGCTCCGTCACGCTCGCTTTTCTGGGCGCGGGGATTTCCGACCGGAGCCAAGCCCTTCCGCTCCAGTTTTCCGTAACCGCGGGTGCCGAGCAGCTACGCCCCGGCCAGTTTCTCACGGTGCTCGCGGAGGCCGGCGCCCCGCGCACGGGCATTGCCATCCCCCGCACGGCGGTGGTGCGCGGGGCGAACGGCCAGACCATCGTCTATGAACATGTCACCGCCGAGCGCTTCATGGCGCGCGAAGTGAAGACGGAGCCGCTCGATGCCGGCCGCCTACTGGTGGTGGCCGGCTTGCCGCCCGGTCGCCGCGTGGTCACCGATCGCGCCGAGCTCATCGACCAGATCCGCTGAGGCTGGCCGATGTTCACCTTCCTCGTCACCCAGTCCCTGCGCAACCGCCTGCTGGTGCTGGCGCTCGCCCTCGTGCTGGTGCTCTACGGCGCCTACGCGGTCACCCGCCTGCCGGTGGACGTCCTGCCGGACCTCAACCGGCCCACAGTCACCATCATGACCGAGGCGGAGGGCCTCGCCCCTGCCGAGGTGGAGCAACTCGTCACCTTCCCGCTGGAGACGGCCATGAACGGCCTGCCCGGTCTCATCCGCCTGCGCTCGGTGTCGGGCGTCGGCCTCTCCGTGGTCTACGTGGAGTTCGACTTCGGCACGGACATCTTCCGTGATCGCCAGCAGATCGCCGAGCGCCTCGCCCTCGTGCGGGACCGGCTGCCGGCGAACGTCTCCCCGCAGATGGGCCCCATCAGCTCCATCATGGGGCAGATCCTGATGTTCGGCGTGACGAGCAACACCGCCTCGCCCATGGCGGTGCGGGAGGCGGCGGACTTCGTCATCCGCCCGCGGCTGCTCGCCATCCCCGGCATCGCGCAGGTCATCCCCATGGGCGGGGAGGTGCGGCAGTTCCGCGTCTCCCCGGACCTTGCCGCCATGCGCGCCTACGGCATCACGCTCGATGCGCTGGAAAAGGCGCTCGCCCAGTTCGGCACCAATTCCGGTGGCGGCTTCACCGATCACAGCACCCGAGAGTTCCTGATCCGCAACATCGGCCGCACCCTCAGCCTCGACGACCTGAAGGGTCTCGTGCTGCCGCGCCCCACCAGCGGGAACGTCTTTCTCCACCAGATCGCGCAGGTGGACTATGCCGCGCGGCTGAAGCGCGGCGATGCCGGCTACATGGGCCTGCCGGCGGTGATCGTCTCCGTGGAAAAGCAGCCGGAGGTGGACACCCTCGCCCTCACCCGCGCGGTGGAAGAGGCGGTGGCGGAGCTCAACCTGAGCCTGCCCGACGGCATCCGCATCTCGCCGCCGGTGTTCCGGCAGGCGGACTTCATCGCCGCCTCCATCGGCAACGTGGAGAAGGTGCTGATGGAGGCTATGGCGGTGGTGGCGGTGGTGCTGTTCGCGTTCCTGCTGAACTGGCGCACCACCTTCATCTCGCTCACCGCCATCCCGGTATCGATCCTCACCACCGCCATCGTGTTCCACGCCTTCGGCCTGTCCATCAACACCATGACGCTGGGTGGCCTCGCCATCGCCATCGGTGAACTGGTGGACGATGCGGTGGTGGACGTGGAGAACATCTTCCGCCGCCTGCGAGAGAACGCGGCGGCCGCGGCGCCGAGGAGCCTGCTCGACGTGGTGGTGGCGGCGAGCCGGGAGGTGCGCTCCGGCATCGTCTACGCGACGCTCATCATCGTGCTGGTGTTCGTGCCCTTGTTCGCCTTGCCTGGCATCGAGGGGCGGCTGTTCGCGCCGCTGGGACAGGCCTATATCGTCTCCATCCTTGCGAGCCTCGTCACCTCCATCACGCTCACCCCGGTGCTCGCCTTCTATCTGCTGCCGGCCCTCAGCCGCCATGCGGAGCGGGAAGGCGCGCTGGTGCGGGCGCTGAAGGGCGGATACGCGGCGGTGCTCTCCGCCGCCTTCCGCCACCAGCGCCTCGTGATGGCGGCGACCGGCCTCCTGTTCATCGCCGCGCTGGCCGCCGCCGTGGGCCTGCCGCGCGCCTTCCTGCCGCCGTTCAACGAGGGTTCGCTCACCATCTCCATGTCGTTCCGGCCCGGCCTCTCGCTGGCGGAGAGCCACCGGATGGGCCTTCTCGCGGAAAAGCTGATCCTGGAGGTGCCGGAGGTGAAGGCGGTCGCCCGCCGCACCGGCCGCGCCGAGCTGGACGAGCATGCGGAGGGCGTGCACGCTTCCGAGATCGAGGTGGACCTCCAGTCCTCCACCCGCAGCCGGGCGGAGATCGCCGCCGACATCCGCGACCGTCTCGCGGTGCTGCCGGCCGCCTTCAATATCGGCCAGCCCATCTCCCACCGGCTGGACCACATGCTCTCCGGCGTCAGGGCCGAGATCGCCCTGAAGCTGTTCGGCGACGACCTCGACACGCTACGCACCACGGCGGAAGGCCTTCGTCAGCGGCTTGCCGACATTCCCGGCCTCGTGGACCTGCAGGTAGAGCGGCAGGCGCGCGTGCCCGAGGTGACGGTGCGCGTGGATTACACCCGCGCCGCCCTCTATGGCCTCCAGCCGGCCCAGGTGACGGACGCGCTGGCGCGGCTCTCCAACGGCCGCATGGTCTCGACCCTCGTGGATGGCAACCGGCGCTTCGACCTCGTCATCCGCCTCCCCGATGCGGCCCGCACCGCCGATGGTCTCGCCAGCCTCCTCGTCGAGACACCATCCGGCTGGGTGCCCCTCTCCGAGGTGGCGGAGGTGAAGGAGGCCGACGGACCGAACCAGATCCTGCGCGAGGGCGGGCGCCGGCGCATCGTGGTGCTCGCCAACACCTCCGGCGGGCGCGACACGGCGGCCATCATCGCCGACATGCGCAAGGCGATCGCGGCGACCGCCCTGCCGCCGGGCATGTCCACGAGCCTGGAAGGCACCTTCGCGGCGCAGGAGGAGTCCATGCGCACCATCGGCGGCCTGTCCACGGTGTCGCTGCTGCTGGTGTTCGCGATCCTCTACAGTCGCTACCGCTCGGCGCTGTTCGCGCTCATCGTCATGGGCAGCGTGCCGCTGGCGCTCATCGGCGCGGTGGGCGCGCTGTGGATCGCCGGGCAACCCCTGTCAGTGGCGAGCATGATCGGCTTCATCACGCTCACCGGCATCGCCGCGCGCAACGGCATCCTGAAGATCAGCCACATCATCAACCTCGCCATCGCCGAGGGCCTGCCGTTCGGCCCCGCCCTGGTGGCGCGCGGGAGCCTGGAGCGGCTCACGCCGGTGCTCATGACGGCGACCTCCGCCGGCATCGCGCTGCTGCCACTCATGAGCGGGGCGGAGGTGCCGGGCAAGGAGATCCTGCACCCGGTGGCCATCACCATCTTCGGCGGCCTTGTCAGCGCCACGCTGCTCGATGCCGTCCTCACGCCCGTCCTCGTCCTCGCCTACGGCCGCCGCTCGGTGGAGCGGCTGGCGGCGGCCGCCGCCGAGGTGGCCCCCAACCCCGACGCCGCCCGCGCGGATGCCTTCTGACTGGAGCCTGCCATGATCTTCCGTCGCCTCGTTCCCGCCGTCCTCGTCCTTCCCCTGCTCGCCACGCCGCTGCTCGCGCACGAGCCCGGCACGGGCGCCAACGGCGGGGTGCGGGTGGATGCCGGGCACTATCACGCCGAGCTGGTGGCCGACGGCACGCCCGCCGTCGCGCTCTATCTCAGCGACGGGTCCGACAAGCCCGTTCCTGCCGAGGGCTTCAAGGCCAATGCCATCCTCGTGGTGGACGGCAAGGCCCAGCGCTTCCCCCTTTCCCCTGCCGGCAGCAACCAGCTTTCCGGAACGGCCCCCGTGGCGATCCCCAAGGGGGTGAAGGGCGCCGTCCAGATCACCGCTCCTGACGGCTCCTCCGCCCAGGCCAAATACTGAAAACAGCTGATCTCCCGGCTCGCCCCGTCTGCCCGGCGACGCGCCCAAGACGCTGACCAAGAGGCCGACCATGACCCGACCGATGCCCCTGATCTTCCTCTCCCGCCGCACCTTCCTGGCGGGTGGTGCCGCCGCCGGCGCGCTCGCCCTCTCCGGCGGGTGGAGCCGCGTCCTCGCCGCCCCGCTGCTCACCGTGGAGAGCGTCACCCTCGACGTGAACGGCAAGGCAGCGAAGGTCTTCGCCGTGAAGGGTCCCAGCGGAGAAGGCATCTTCGCGAAGGAGGGAGATCGCCTGACTGGCGCGGTACTCAATACCTCGCGGGCTCCCGCGGTGATGCACTGGCACGGCCAGATCTTCGCCCCGGCGGACCAGGACCGCGCCCGCCCCGATGGCGGCGAGCTCGCGCCCGGCGGGACCGACCAGGTGGACTTTCTCCTCACCCCGGGCACCCACTGGATGCATTCCCACACGCTCAGCGAACAGCAGTTGCTCGCCGCCCCCCTCGTCACCCGCGAGGCGGATGCGGGTGATGCGCAGGACGTGGTGGTGATGCTGCACGATTTCTCCTTCCGCACCCCGGAGGAGATCCTCGCCGGCCTTGGTAGCGCGGGCGCCCATGGCGGCCACGCCATGGGGCAGATGCCGGGCGCTGGGACGCAGGCCATGCCGATGCAGGGAACGGCGATGCCAGGCATGAGCCATGCGGGCCACGCCATGGGCGGCATGGAGCCGGCGGGCGGGACCATGCCGGGCGGGGCGATAGGCGGGGCAGCCCACAGCATGGGCGCGGGCGGAACGGCCCCAGACGGCGGGATGCCCATGGCGCACGCCAACGACGTCGATTACGACGCCTTCCTCGCCAACCGCCGCACCCTCGCCGATCCGGAGGTGATCCAGGTGGAGAGGGGCGGCCGTGTGCGGCTGCGCATCATCAACGGCGGCACCGCCACCGCGTTCTTCATCTCCGTGCCCGGCCTGAAGCCCCGCTGCATCGCGGTGGACGGCTCTCCCTGCGCGCCCATCGAGGCGGACGCCTTTCCCCTGGCCCAGGGCCAGCGGATCGACCTCCTGGTGGATATTCCGGCGGGCGCGGGCGCTTTCCCCGTGCTGGCGCAGGTGGAAGCCTCGCCACGCCGCACCGGCCTCGTCCTGGCCACGGCCGGGGCTTCCGTCGCGCGCATCGCCGAGACAGCCGACCGCGCGCAGGGCCTCCTCGACCTCGCGTTCGAAGCGCGCCTTTCCGCCGGAAAACCGCTCGCACCGCGCAAGGCCGACAAGGCCTTCCCCATCATGCTCGGCGAGGAGGCGGGCTACCGCTGGACCATCAACGGCCGCACCTATGCGGAGCCCGCGCCGTTCGTCGTCAGCCCGGGCGAGCGGGTGGAGATGACCTTCATGAACCCCACCACCATGAGCCATCCCATGCACCTGCACGGCCACCACTTCCAGGTGGTCGGCATCGGCGGGCGGCGCTTCTCCGGAGCCTTGCGCGACACGGTGATGGTGCCCCCGCACATGCCCGTGACCATCGCCTTCGACGCCGGGCCGAAGGGGGAATGGTTCATGCACTGCCACCACCTCTATCATATGGCCGCGGGGATGATGACCGTGGTGAAGGTGGCGTGATGCACGACGCGGACGGGGCCCTGCCGGAAAGCCGCCCGGAGGCTGCAGGTCCGCGCCCCCCCATCCCGAGGACCGTCTGGGCCCTCGGCTTGGTCAGCATGTTCATGGACATCTCGTCCGAGATGATTCACGCGCTGCTGCCGCTCTTTCTCACCGGCACGCTCGGTGCGAGCGTCGCCATGGTGGGCCTGATCGAGGGCGTCGGGGAATCCACGGCGCAGATCGCGAAGGTCTTCTCGGGCTATTTGTCGGACCGCTTCGGTCGGCGCAAGCCGCTGATCCTGCTCGGTTACGGGCTCGGCGCCGCATCCAAGCCGTTCTTTGCCGTGGCCGGCGCTCCGGCGATGGTGTTCGCCGCGCGCTTCGCCGACCGCATCGGCAAGGGCATCCGGGGTGCGCCCCGCGATGCGCTCGTGGCCGACGTCACCCCGCCCGAGATCCACGGACGCGCCTACGGCTTGCGCCAGGCCCTCGACACGGTGGGCGCCTTCGTCGGGCCGCTGCTTGCCGTCGCGCTGATGGCGCTGTTCGCCGACGACATGCGGGCGGTCTTCTGGGTCGCTCTCGTTCCCGGCTCTCTTGCCGTGCTCTGCGTCGTCCTCGGCGTCGAGGACAGGTCCGTGGGCACGGTTGGAACAGGCCGGCCTCCACCGGTGCGGATCGCGGATCTGAGGCGCCTCGAACGTCCCTTCTTTGTCGTCGTGGCCATCGGTGTCGTCTTCACGCTCGCGCGCTTCAGCGAGGCCTTCCTCGTCCTGAAGGCCCACGACGAGGGCCTGCCGCTGGCGCTTGCTCCGTTCGTGCTTGTCATGATGAATGTCGTCTATTCCCTGGGCGCCTATCCCGCCGGCGCCTGGTCGGATCAGGCGCCGGCAGAGCGGCTCCTGCTCAGCGGCCTCATCGTGCTGGTCGCTGCCGATCTCACCCTTGCCTTCGTGCCGGGCCTCTGGGGAGCATTCCTCGGCATCGGCCTGTGGGGCGCGCACATGGCGCTCACCCAGGGCCTCCTCGCCAAGCTCGTGGCCCAGAACGCCCCGGCGGCGCTGCGCGGATCGGCCTTTGGCCTGTTCAATCTCGCCACCGGCCTCGCGACGCTGGCGGCGAGCCTCGCCGCCGGTCTCCTGTGGGACGTCAGCGGCGCCCGGACGACGTTCATCGCCGGCGCCGTCTTCGCCCTCCTCGCATCCGCGCTCGTGATCACCTTCGATCTCAGCCGGAAGTCCTGAAGCGGTCCCGCCGATCATCGTCGCGAAACGCATGCCCGCGGCGTCCGACCGGAGGGACGCGGCCTCATCGACCGAGATACTTGATGAGCGCCGCGATCCCGAGGACGACTAGGACCAGGATCAGGAGGCCAAACAGCCACATCCCCCACATGCCGGAGCCCATCATGCCGTCAAAATTCATCATGGTTCCCACCCTGGAGCCGGATCCGTCTCTGCAGTCCACGAACGAGGACGCGTCAGCCGAGCGGCGTGCGCCGCAGGCGCAGGGAATTGGCGATGACGCTGACCGATGACAGCGCCATGGCGGCGGCGGCGATGATGGGCGACAGCAGAAGCCCGAACAAGGGATAGAGCACGCCCGCCGCCACCGGCACGCCGGCCGCATTGTAGATGAAGGCGAAGAACAGGTTCTGGCGGATGTTGCTCATGGTGGCGTGGCTCAGCTGCCGGGCGCGGGCGATGCCCTGGAGATCGCCTTTCAGCAGCGTCACGCCGGCGCTCTCGATGGCGACGTCGGTGCCCGTTCCCATGGCGACGCCGACGTCTGCCGCGGCGAGGGCGGGCGCGTCGTTCACGCCGTCGCCCGCCATGGCGACGATGCGGCCTTCCTGGCGCAGCCGGGCAACGACCTGCGCTTTGTTCTCCGGCAGGACCTCCGCCTCCACCTCGTCGATGCCGAGACGGCGGGCCACCGCCTGCGCCGTCGTCCTGTTGTCGCCGGTGAGCATCACGACCCGGACCCCAGCTGCCCTGAGGGCCGCCAGGGCGGCGGGCGTCGTCGCCTTGACCGGGTCGGCGATGGCGATGAGGCCGCCGACGCGCCCGTCGACGGCGACGAAGATGACGGTGGCGCCGTCCCCGCGCAGCGCCTCGGCCTCCGCTGAAAGCGCCGAAAGGTCCACCCCCGCCTCGCCCATGATGCGATGGCTGCCGATGACGAGCTTGCGGCCGTCCACGCTCCCGGTCACGCCCTTGCCCACGGGACTGTCGAAATCCTGGGCCTCGCCGAGAGGCAGGCCCCGCTCCTCCGCCGCGGCCACTATGGCCGCGGCGAGCGGGTGCTCGCTCGCCCGCTCGAGCGTCGCCGCAAGCCGCAGAAGCGCGTCCTCCTCCAGTGCGCCGGTCGTCTTCAGGGCGACCACCTTCGGCTTGCCTTCCGTTAGGGTACCGGTCTTGTCCACCACCAGCGTGTCCACCTTCTCGAACCGCTCCAGCGCCTCGGCGTTCTTGATCAGCACGCCCATGGAGGCGCCCCGGCCGACGCCCACCATGATGGACATGGGGGTGGCGAGCCCCAGCGCGCACGGACAGGCGATGATCAACACCGCCACAGCGGCGATCAGCCCGTGGGCGAAACGCGGCTCAGGCCCGACGATGCCCCACGCCGCGAAGGCGAGGACCGCGATGGCGATCACCACCGGCACGAACCAGCCGGAGACCTCGTCGGCGAGGCGCTGGATCGGCGCGCGCGAGCGTTGCGCCTCCGCCACCATGTGGACGATCTGCGCCAGCATGGTGTCCCGCCCCACCTTGCCGGCGCGCATGACGAAGCCACCGCTCTGGTTGAGGGTGCCGCCGATGACCTTCGCGCCGACGTCCTTGGTGACCGGCATGGATTCGCCGGTGATCATGGACTCGTCGATCGAGGAGCGCCCCTCGACCAATTCGCCGTCCACCGGCACCTTCTCGCCGGGGCGGACCCTCAGGCGGTCCCCCACCACGACCTGTTCCAGCGCCACGTCCTCGTCCGTGCCGTCGTCGCGTATGCGTCGCGCGGTCTTGGGGGCGAGGTCGAGCAGAGCGCGGATGGCCCCGCCGGTCTGCTCGCGGGCGCGTAGCTCCAGCACCTGTCCCAGCAGCACCAGCACCGTGATGACGGCGGCCGCCTCGAAATAGATGGCCACCGAGCCGTCGGCCGCGCGGAAGGTCGAGGGGAAGATTTGCGGCGCGGCGGTCGCGACGACGCTGTAGAGCCACGCGACGCCCGTGCCCATGGCGATCAGGGTGAACATGTTGAGATGCCGCGTCACCAGCGACTGCCACGCCCGGACGAAGAACGGCCAGCCGGCCCACAGCACCACCGGCGTCGCCAGCGTGAGCTGGATCCAGTTGGCAGCCTGTGCGCCGAGCAGCATGTGCAGGTTGGTGAGGTGCCCGCCCATCTCCAGCGCGAGCACCGGCAGCGCCAGCGCAAGGCCGACCCAGAAGCGCCGGGTCATGTCCATGAGCTCGGCGCTCGGGCCGCTCTCGGCTGTCGCCACCTCGGGCTCCAGCGTCATGCCGCAGATGGGGCAGTTGCCCGGCCCCACCTGGCGGATCTGCGGGTGCATGGGGCAGGTGTAGATCACGCCTGTCGGCTGGCCCTTCGCTGCGGTCGGCGTCTCCGCCGTACCGGCCGCATAGGCTGAAGGGTTCGCGTCGAACGTGTCGTGGCACTTCGCCGAGCAGAAGAAATAGCTCTTGCCCCGGTGCTCCGACCGGAAGCCGGCGGTGGCCGGGTTCACCGTCATCCCGCAGACGGGGTCCTTGACCGTCTCCGCGGGTGCGGTCCCGGCTCCTTCGGGCGGGTGAGCTGCATGGTCATGGTGAGGGTGGCCGGCGTGCGTGTCGTGCTCAATCATGAAGGCCATCTCCGGAGCGAGGCGCTATCGCGGATGAAATTCCGATACGGGGGAAAAAGGCGGGGACGCGGCTGGCATAATCATCCCACGCCGGCCCGAACTCGGCGCGGGCGGCGGCTTCTTCCTGCCGTGCGAGCCGCGCATAGACCCAGACGAGAATAGGGAACATGGCGAGCGTGACCAATGTCGGCCACTGCAGCAGGAAGCCGAACATGATGACGACGAAGGCGGCGTACTGGGGATGCCGCACGCGGGAATAGGGACCTTCGGTCGCGAGGCGATGATCGCGCTGGGCCGCATAAAGCACGTTCCAGCTCGCCACGAGCAGCCAGAAGCCGCCGAAGATCAGAATAGTGCTGAGGATGTGGAACGGCCCGAAATGGGGGTTCACGCGCCAGCCGAACAGGGTCTCGAGCAGATGGCCGGCGTCGTGGGACCAGAAATCGACGCCGGGAAACTGTCTGCCGAGCCATCCCGACAGGAGATAGATGGTCAGCGGAAAGCCGTACATCTCGGTGAACAGGGCAAGGATGAAGGCCGAGAACGCCCCGAGCGTGCGCCAGTCCCGCGGTGTCTGCAGCCGGGTGAAGCTTGCCGCAAACAGGATGAAGACGACCGAGTTGATGATCACGAGGCCCCACAGGCCATAAGCGGGGGTCTCGGTCATCGGTTGCCCCCATCGGGGCCCGGCTGCCGTTCGCCTAGCTGGTGTCCCGCATGATGGCCGTGACCGTGATGCATGAACATGTGCATCAGCGGGCAGGCGAGCAGCAGGAGGAAGGGTAGATATCCCAGCACATGGGCGCGGTGCTCCGAGAACAAAAGAAAGGCCGCCGCGAGAAGGAAGCCGATGGCGACGATGCCGCCGGGCGAGCGCCAGAAGCTTCGGTGCGGGGCGCGCGTGCCGGTGTTGTTGCCGGGCCGCGGCATATGGCCGGTGTCGTCATGCCAGGACATTTGGTCCTCCTCCACCTGATCCGAGCAGGCCGGCCGCGATCGCCGACCTGCCAGCGAGGTTCGACGCTCACATGGGGCCCATTCCACCCGGCATCATGAGCTGGTCCGCCGTGCGCTTTTGCGCTTCGTCGAACGACGCGTAGAGCGGCCCGAGCGCAGTCTTGAGGCGGCGCACCGCTTCGAGACGGGTAGCGAGCATGCGCTCATGGCCCTCAATCCGCTGGATGAGGGTCGGGGCGGCGCCCCCCTGCGCAGCCATCATCATCTCCTGCATGTCGCCCATCATCGCGCGGTTGGCCTTGAGCGCCTCGACGAACGCATTCCATAGGGGCTGCTGGGCGTCAGTGATCTTCAGTTCGGCCTTCAGGAAGGCGATGCGCCCTGCGATGCGGCCGGGGTCCATCATCTGGCTCATCCCCATGCCGGCCCCTGCGTTTCCGCCGCCCATCATGCCCATGCCACCCTGGCCC
>OFJB01001077.1_pt1 | contig 11385 bp, 12 predicted proteins | sample 1775081 | NCBI WGS metagenome assembly OFJB01 (sample SAMN08195771, study PRJEB24354) | sludge metagenome | isolation source: initial sludge from phenol fed wastewater aerobic bioreactor | place: India: Nagpur | collected 2016-06-05 | reverse complement strand
GACGGCCGTTCTGGAACAGGGCCTGCGCGATGTGGATCGAGGAGCGGCCGACCCGCGACACCGCCGAACCGATCTCGACCGTGCCCGGCCACAGGATCTCGGCGACGAGATCGATCTCGATACGGGCCAACACGAAGGACTGGCCGGGTTCCAGCAGCGAGTGCTCCGCATCGAGAATCAACTCGACGCGGCCGGTCTCGAAGAACGTGCCGAAGACCGCGTTGTTGACGTGACCCTGACGGTCGGTATCGCCGTAGCGCAGCTTGTCGTAGGCGCGGGCGGGGAAGGACTCGAGCGTCGGCGGGGTGGTCATTGGGATCTCCGGTGGTCCCGATCGGGACGCGCCGCCGGGACCGCTCGGCGCGGTCCCATCATCGCAGACTGCCACCCCTGTCCGTCAAGTCCCTGACCAATTGGTCAGGCCTTCTTGAGGAACTCGGTGCGCAGCACCAGGCCCTTGACCTTCTCGGCGTTGCACTCGATCAGGTCGGGATCGCCGGTCAGGCGGATGTTCTTGACCAGGGTGCCGCGCTTCAGGGTCACCGAGGTGCCCTTGACCTTGAGGTCCTTGATCAGGGTGACGCTGTCGCCGTCGGCGAGCAGATTGCCGTTGGAATCGCGGGTCTCGTCGGACATGGTCGTTCCTCCTCTCGACGGGTTTTCTCAAACAAAAACCCCGCGCGGGAGGCGCGGGGTCTTCGAAGACGGGATCGGGGCGATCAGGCGGCGAGCGCCGCCTGGGCCTTGCCGACCAGGGCCGCGAAGGCCTCCGGCTGGGTGATCGCGAGATCGGAGAGGACCTTGCGGTCGACTTCGATGCCGGCCTTGTTGAGGCCGTCGATGAAGCGCGAATAGGTCATCTCGGCGGCGACCTGACGGACACCGGCGTTGATGCGCTGGATCCACAGGGCGCGGAAGTTGCGCTTCTTGTTCTTGCGGTCGCGATAGGCATAGATCATGCCCTTCTCGACGGCCGCCTTGGCGGTACGGATCGTATTCTTCCGGCGGCCGTAGTAACCCTTGGCGGCCTTCAGAACCTTCTTGTGCTTGGCGTGAGCGGTGACACCGCGCTTGACACGAGCCATGGCTGGTTATCCTTCAGATATCGTGAGGTCTAGGGCCGCGGCTCAGCCGTAGGGCATGAACTGCTTGACGATCTTCGCATCGCAATCGGCGAGCACCGTGGTGCCGCGCGCGTCGCGAATGAACTTCGTCGTCCGCTTGATCATGCCGTGGCGCTTGCCGGCCTGAGCGACCTTCACCTTGCCGGTGGCCGTGAGCTTGAAGCGCTTCTTCGCGCCGCTCTTGGTCTTCATCTTGGGCATTTGGCTCTCTCGTGGTTGGGACGCGAAAACGGCGGCGCCCGAAAAAGCGCCACCGGCCACGCGATCGACGATCGCGCGTGAACCCTCGCGTCCTGTGTTCGACTGTGCGGGTTCGAGCCTTCATGAACCGCCACGGCATGCCCTTTGATCAGCCGGTCGGTTCGTGAGACGGCGGGCTTTATAGGCGCGCCTCGGCGGGAATGCAACGGCCGCGGCCGCGAAAAGCACGCCTCACGGCGCCGAGACGCGCTCGATGCCGGCGCCGAAGCGTTCCGGCACGCCGTCCTCGTCGAGATCGACCTCGACGGCGGTCTCTCCGAGCGCGACCGCGAGGTGGCGGCCGCCGGCGCTCGGCTTCAGCGCCACGGTGATCTTCGCGATCTCGAGATCGGGCAGCGAGACGTGGATCGCCTCGAGGGTCTGCGCCTTCTCCGCCTTCTTGCCGAGGCGCCTCACCAGGGCCATCAGGCCGAAGGGGGAGCCCTCGACGAAGACGTCGAGAATGCCGGCGAAATCCTTGCGCGGCTTGCCCTCGCCGTCGGTCCAGGCGCCGTAGCCGTCGTGGCGCAGCGCCACGGTGGCGCCGCCGAGGCGGGTGAGGTGGAGCGAGCGGACACAGGCCCATTCGGCGTCGATGCCGATGCGCCAGCGGGCGCCGAAGGCGGCCTCGCCCTCGCCGCCGATGGCGACGCCCTCGGCGGTGATGCCAGTCTCGGCGATCTTCAGATCGACGTGTTCGAGGCCGATCGCCGCCTCGGCGCCCTCCCCCTCACCACCACGCAGCGTCCGCCAGCGCAGGGACCGATGGGTTGCGCTCATGGTCGGCACTCCGAGGACGGTTGGAGAGAGGGTCCGCCATCACGAGGCGCGGGACCGAGGCCGTTCGACACGACGCGGCGACCGGGCGCCGCGTCGCGGGGAGGATCGATCGACGCCGCTCAGCGCGGCGCCAGGATCATGATCATCTGCTTGCCCTCGAGGCGGGGCTCGGACTCGACCTTGGCGACGTCGGCGACGTCGGTGCGGACGCGGTCGAGAACCTGGATGCCGAGGTCCTGATGGGCCATCTCACGGCCACGGAAACGCAGCGTGATCTTGACCTTGTCGCCTTCCTCGAAGAACTTGCGCGACTGCTTCATCTTGACGTCGTAGTCGTGGTCGTCGATGCCCGGACGGAGCTTGACTTCCTTGATCTCGACGACCTTCTGGTTCTTGCGCGCCTCGGCGGCCTTCTTCTGCGACTGGTACTTGAAGCGACCATAGTCGAGAAGCTTACAGACCGGCGGCACCGAGTTGGGGGCGATCTCGACGAGGTCGAGGCCCGCCTCCTCGGCGCGATCGAGCGCGTCGTAGAAGGAAACGACGCCGACGTTGACGCCTTCTTCGTCGATCAACTGGATCTGCGGGGTGCCCCGGATCTCTCGATTGATACGCGGCCCTTCCTTGGGCGGCGGCGGTGCGCGAAACGGACGGCGAATGGTCGTGATCTCCTCTCGATGATCGGGGGCGCGCCTCGCTCGACGACCGATCGCGAGCGCGATCGGGGGTCGGACTGATCCTGTGACGAAAGCCCCGCGCGCGTGACGCCGAGGCCTTCGATCGGCGAGGATGAGCGCGCCGAACCGTTGGCCCCGACAATTCGCCGATTTTGCCGGGAAGTCAACGCCGAGATCGCGTCGCGACGGGGCGATCCGCCCCCGAGAGGGTGCGGGAACGCGGCGATCGGTGAAGAAATCCCTCCCCTCCCCGGTCCGGATCGGCTACCTCCGAGACATCGGAAGCCGGGAGACGACGGAATGAGCGCGGGAGTCGAGAGGATCACGGTGGGCGCGGGCGACGCCGCCCGGGAGATCGCGGTGAAGCGCCGGCCGGGGCGCGGCCCCGGGCTGATCTGGCTCGGCGGCTTCCGCTCCGACATGGAAGGAACCAAGGCGCTGGCGCTCGATGCGCATGCGGAGGCACGCGGTCTCGCCTTCACGCGCTTCGACTATTCCGGCCACGGGATCTCGCCGGGGCCGTTCGAGGAGGGCACGATCTCGCGCTGGGCGGAGGAGGCGGCCGCCGTCTTCGCCTCGACCGAGGGACCGCAGATCCTGATCGGCTCGTCGATGGGCGGGTGGATGAGCCTTCTCACCGCGCGCGCCCATCTGACGCAGGTCGGGCGGGCGGGCTCGCGCATCGTCGGCATGGTCCTGGTCGCACCGGCGCCCGACTTCACCGAGGATCTGATGTGGGCGGGTTTCTCCGAGGAGATCCGGCGAACCATCCTCGAGGAGGGGCGCTACGCCGAGCCCTCGGCCTATTCCGACGAGCCCTATGTGATCACGCGCGCGCTGATCGAGGACGGACGGCGCAATCTCCTCCTCGGTGGGACGATCGAGACCGGCTGCCCGGTCGCGATCCTCCAGGGCAAGCACGACGAGAGCGTGCCGGTCGCCCATGCCCTGCGGCTCACGCAGCGGCTGGCGCTCGACGACGTCACGCTGACGCTGATCGACGACGGCGACCACCGCCTCTCCCGGCCCGAGGACATCGCGCTGCTGCTGCGGACCGTCGACGAGACGATCGACCGGGCCGGCTGAACGGTCGACGCCCCCCCCCGAGTCGGGTCGAGGGACGGCGGTCTCTGCTCCAGAGGCCGCCTATTGCCGGACCGCGCCCTCGACCGCCTCGAGGCGGAAGGCGGCGGCCATCAGGGCCTTGGTGTAGTCGGTCTTCGGCCGATCGAAGACCTCGACCGCCGGCCCCTCTTCGACCACCTTGCCGTCCTTCATCACGATCACCTCGCCGGCGAGCGCGCGGACGACCTTGAGATCGTGCGAGATGAAGAGATAAGCGAGGCGATGCCGCGCCTGGAGATCGCGCAGGAGGTCGACCACCTGGGCCTGGACCGACATGTCGAGCGCCGAGGTCGGCTCGTCGAGCACCACCACCGCCGGCTCCAGGATCATGGCGCGGGCGATCGAGATGCGCTGGCGCTGGCCGCCGGAGAATTCGTGCGGGTAGCGATGGCGCGTCTCGGGATCGAGGCCGACCTCGCCGAGCACGCGGATCACCGCCGCCTCGCGCTCCTCGGCCGAAAGCCCGGGGCGATGGACCGCGAGGCCTTCGGCGACGATGTCGGCGACCGAGAGGCGCGGCGAGAGCGAGCCGAAGGGGTCTTGGAACACGATCTGCGCCTCGCGGCGGAGCGGGCGCATCGCCTTGGCGCCGAGGCCCTGGACGTCGCGGCCGAGCACGACGATGCGGCCGTCGGAGGGGATCAGCCGCAGCAGGGCGAGGCCGAGCGTCGTCTTGCCGGACCCGGATTCGCCGACGATGCCGATGGTCTGACCGGCGCGGAGCCGCACCGAGACGCCGTCGACCGCCTTGACGTGATCGACCGTGCGCCGCAGGAAACCGCGCCGGATCGGGAACCAGACCTTGAGGTCGTCGACCTCGGCGACCACCGGCGCGGAGGGGTCGGAGGCCGGCGGCTCGCCCCTGGGCTCGGCCGCGAGCAGCTTCTTCGTATAGTCGTGGCGGGGGGCCGCGAAGATCTCGGCGGTGGGTCCGGCCTCGACGATCTTCCCTTGCGTCATGACGCAGGTGCGATCGGCGAATTTGCGGACGATGCCGAGATCGTGGGTGATGAAGAGGATCGCCATGCCCATGCGGGTCTTGATCTCGGCGAGGAGCTTCAGGATCTGCGCCTGGACGGTGACGTCGAGCGCGGTGGTCGGCTCGTCGGCGATGAGGAGATCGGGCTCGTTCGCGAGCGCCATGGCGATCATCACGCGCTGGCGCTGACCGCCGGAGAGCTGATGAGGGAAGGCGTCGAGGCGATCCTCGGCGCGCTGGATGCCGACCGCCTTCAGGAGTTCGAGCACGCGGGTGCGGGTGGCGATGCCGCGCGAGACCTCGTGCAGCTCGATGATCTCGGCGACCTGCCGCTCGATCGAATGAAGCGGATTGAGCGAGGTCATCGGCTCCTGGAAGATCATGGTGACGTCGGCGCCGCGCACGGCGCGCAGCTCCCGCTCCGAGGCCTTCAGAAGATCGGTTCCCTTCAAGAGGATCTCGCCGGAGGGGTGGGACGCCGCCGGATAGGGCAGCAGCCGCGGGATCGACAGCGCCGTCACCGACTTGCCGGAGCCGGATTCGCCGACGAGCGCCAGCGTCTCGCCGCGGGCGATGTCGAAGGAGACCCGATCGACGGCGAGATGGGTCTTGCCGCCTTGCGTGAAGGCGACGGAGAGGTCGCGGACGGAGAGGAGGGGCCGTTCCGTCATGCGAAGGTCTTTCTCGGATCGAAGGCGTCGCGGACCGCTTCGCCGACGAAGATCAGGAGGCTCAGCATCAGCGAGATCATGAAGAAGCCGGTGAGGCCGAGCCAGGGGGCCTGGAGGTTGTTCTTGCCCTGCGCCAGCAGTTCGCCGAGCGAGGGCGAGCCGGGCGGCAGGCCGAAGCCGAGGAAGTCGAGCGAGGTCAGCGTCGTGATCGAGCCGTTGAGGATGAACGGCATGAAGGTCAGCGTCGCCACCATGGCGTTGGGCAGGAGATGGCGCACCATGATCGAGAGATTGCCGACCCCGAGCGCCTTGGCGGCGCGGACATATTCGAAGTTTCGAGCACGCAGGAACTCGGCGCGCACCACGCCGACGAGGTTGACCCAGGAGAACATCAACAGGATCCCTAAGAGGATCCAGAAGCTCGGCACGAACATCGAGGAGACGATCAGCAGGAGATAGAGGTGGGGCAGCGACGACCACACCTCCATGAAGCGCTGGAAGCCGAGATCGATCCAGCCGCCGAAATAGCCCTGGATCGCGCCGGCGGCGACACCGACCGCCGAGGAGACGGCCGCCAAGACGAGGCCGAACAGGACCGAGATGCGGAAGCCGTAGAGGATGCGGGCGGCGACGTCGCGGGCCTGATCGTCGGTGCCGAGCCAATTCCAGTTGCCGATGGTGCAACCGGGATCGTTCACCCCTTGCGGATAGCGCTCGCAGCGCTTCTCCTTGGAATACATCCACGAGGGCTTGGCCGGGGCGGGGTCGGGGATCTCGTTGTTGGGCGTATTGTAGGAATAGCGGATCGGCGGCCAGATCATGAAGCCGTGCGCCTCGATCTCGTCGCGGATCACGGGGTCGCGATACTGGGTCTGAGGCAGGAAGCCACCGAATTTCTCTTCCGGATAGTCTCTGAGGAGCGGCGAGAGGATCTCGCCCTTGTAGACGATCAGGATCGGGCGATCGTTGGCGATCAGCTCGGAGAAGAGCGAGATGCCGAAGATCACCAGGAAGATCACCAGCGACCAGGCGCCACGGCCATTCGCCTTGAAGTTGGCGAGCCGGCGGGCGTTGAGCGGCGAGAGCGGTGCGAAAAGAGCCATCGTCACGCCTCCCGACTCTCGAAATCGATCCGGGGATCGATCCAGGTGTAGGTGAGGTCGGAGATCAGATTGACCAGGAGACCCATCAGCGAGAACACCCAGAGCGTGCCGAAGACGACCGGGTAGTCGCGGTTGACGAGGCTCTCGAAGCCGAGGAGGCCGAGGCCGTCGAGCGAGAAGATCGTCTCGATCAGGAGCGAATTACCGAAAAAGGCGCCGATGAAGGCGGCCGGAAAGCCGGCGATGACCAGCAGCATGGCGTTGCGGAAGACGTGGCCATAGAGGACGCGGCGCTCGGGCAGGCCCTTCATGCGGGCGGTGACGACATATTGCTTGCGGATCTCGTCGAGGAACGAGTTCTTGGTCAGAAGCGTGGTGGTGGTGAAGGCGGCGAGGCACATGGCGGTCAGCGGCAAGACGAGATGCCAGAGATAGTCGAGGATGCGCATCGGCCAGGACATCTGGCTCCAGCCCTCCGACGTCAGGCCTCTGAGCGGGAAGAAATCCCAGAACGAACCGCCGGCGAAGAGCACGATCAGGAGGATGCCGAAGAGAAAGCCGGGGATCGCGTAACCGACGACGATGGCGGCCGAGGTCCAGACGTCGAAGCGGGAGCCGTCGCGGACCGCCTTGGCGATGCCGAGCGGGATCGAAATCCCGTAGGAGATCAGCGTCATCCACATGCCGAGCGAGATCGACACCGGCAGCTTCTCCTGAACCAGTTTCAGGACCGAGATCGAGCGGAAATAGCTCTCGCCGAGATCGAAGACGGCGTAGTTCTTCATCATGATCCAGAAGCGCTCGAGCGGCGGCTTGTCAAAACCGAACTGCTTCTCGAGCTTTTTGATGAACTCGGGATCGAGACCACGGGCGCCGCGATATTTGGAGCCGACGTCGCCGCCGCCGCCCTGGACGCCGCCGAAATCACCGCCGCCGCCGGAGACGCGGGCGGTTGCGCCGACGTCGGTGCCGGTCACCTGGGCGATGACGCGCTCGACCGGGCCGCCGGGGGCGAACTGCACGATGACGAAACTGATCGCCATGATGCCGATCAGGGTCGGGATCATCAGCAACAGACGTCGCAGAATATAGGCTCCCATGGGGGCTCCGTCTCTTCGGTCAAAGACCCTTGCCCAGGGCCTTCGCCCGGGCCGCGTCGACCCACCAGGTCGATTCGATGGCGCGATCGTAACGCGGTTTCACCCGGGGGCGATCGTAGACGTCCCAGGCGGCGATCCAGTGGTCGGCCTTGTACCAGTGCGGCACCCACCAGCGCCCGGCGCGCAGCACCCGGTCGAGGGCATGGGCGGCGTCGAGCTGGGCCGCGCGGGTCGGGGCGGCGAGCACCGTCTCGATCAGCGCGTCGACCGCCGGGTCGGCGATGCCGGAGAGGTTGTTCGAGCCGGGCGTGCCGCGCGACGAGGAGTGCCAGAACTGCCGAATGCCGTCGTCCGGCGTCGCGCCCAGCGACCAACGCCGGCTGACCACGTCGAAATCGAAGTCGGTCACCCGCTTTTCGAACTGCGAGGGATCGACGACGCGTTCGCGGGCGTCGATGCCGAGGGCGCGCAGATTGTTGACGAAGGGGCCGGTGATGCGGGCGAAGCTCGTCTCCGCCTCGAGGAACTCGATCTCCATCGGCCGTCCGCGCGCGTCGACCAGACGGTCGCCCTTGCGGGTCCATCCGGCCTCGGTCAGGAGCACCGAGGCGCGCCGGAGGAGGGCGCGGTCGCGGCCCGATCCGTCGGAGACCGGCGGCCGCCACGCCTCGCCGAAGACCTCGTCGGGGACCTCGCCCCGGAACGGCTCGAGCAGCGCCCGTTCCGCCGCGTCGGGCAGGCCCGTCGCCTCCAGCTCGGAATTGACGAAGAAGGAGGGGGTGCGCAGGTAGGAGCCGAAGAAGAGGTTCTTGTTCGACCATTCGAAGTCGAAGGCGAGGCCGATCGCCTCGCGCACACGGGCGTCGGCGAAGATCTCGCGCCGGGTGTTGAGAAACCAGCCTTGCGCGCCGGAGGGCGAATGGTCCTCGAGTTCGATCTTCTTCACCCGGCCGTCGGCGAGGGCGGGGAAATCGTACTGCGTCGCCCAGGCGAGCGAGACGAATTCCTCGCGCAGCGTGGTGGCGCCGGCCTTGAAGGCCTCGAAGGCGGCGGTGCGCTCGCGGTAGAAGTCGTAGCGGATGGTGCGGAAGTTCCACCGCCCCTTCGCGACCGGGAGATCGGCGCCCCACCAGCCGGCGACGGCCTCGTATTCGATGAAACGGCCGGCCTCGAAGCGGCCGACCCGATAGGGGCCGCAGCCCGGCTCGGGCTCGAGGCTCGAGGCCTCGAAGTCGCGCTTCGCCCACCAGGCCTTCGACATCACCGGCATCGTGGCGACGATCGCCGGCAGGCCGCGCCCGCGCTTCTGCGAGAGCCGCACCACCACCCGATCGGGGGCCGCGGCTTCGGCCGAGACCATCTCGCGCAGGAGTTCGGAGATCTGCGGGTGGCCCTTGGCCTTCAGGATGGTCAGGGAGAAGACGACGTCGTCGGCGGTGACCGGCGTGCCGTCGGAGAAGCGCGCGGCGGGGCGCAGGCGGAACACCAGCGTGGCGCCGCCGTCGCGGATCTCCAGGCTCTCGGCGACGAGGCCATAGACCGCGTCGGGCTCGTCGTGGGCGCGGGTCATCAGCGCGGCGCGGGTCAGATCCAGGCCGACGGCGGCGTCGCCCTTGAGGATCAGATCGTGCAGCGAATTGAAGGTCGAGGGGTTCTGATTGGTCGACCAGACCGCGGCCTGGGTGAGAAGCGCGCCGCCCTTGGGGGCGTCCGGGTTCACCCAGTCGAAGCGGGTGAAGTCGGCCGGATATTTCAGATCGCCGAAGATCGAGAAGCCGTGACGCGGGCCTTCGACGGGGGCCGACGCCCCCTCCTCGGCGCGGGCTGCGCGGGGAAGCGGAAAGGCGAGACCGGCGGCGGCGAGCGCCAGCGTCTCGCGGCGGGTGAGGCGCGGGCGCGACCTCACTTGGCGGCCCCGGTCTTGGCGGCGGCGGCCGCGTCCCACCACCAGATCGCCGGGAAGCCGGGCGACTGGGTCGGCAGGGGATCGGGATGGCCGAAGCGGTTCCAGCGCGCCATGCGGGTATTGGCCGAGGTCCAGCCGGGGATCACGTAGTGGTTCCAGAGCAGCACCCGGTCGAGCGCATGAGTGGCGGCGACCAGTTCGGCGCGATCCTTGGCGTAGAGGATCTTCTTGATGATCGCGTCGATCGCCGGGTTCTTGATGCCGCCCCAGTTCTGCGAGCCCTCCTGATCGGCGGCCTCGGAGCCCCAATAGTTGAGCTGCTCGTTGCCGGGCGAGAGCGACTGCGCCCAGCCGGTGTAGATCATGTCGAAGTCGCGGGCGCGGACGCGATTGACGTATTGCGAGGAATCGACCGTGCGGATCGAGAGGTCGACGCCGATCTTGGCGAGGCTCTCGCGCCAACGCACGGCGACGCGTTCGAAGGCGGGACCGTTGGTGAGAAACTCGATCTTGAAGGGTTCGCCGGTCTTGGCGGAGACCAGGGCGCCGTTCTTGATCACCCATCCGGCCTCCGCGAAGAGCTTCAGGGCCTGACGCAGATTGGAACGGGCGGCGGTGCCGTCCTTGGCGACCGGATTGGCGAAGGGCTCGGTGAAGACCTCCGGCGGGATCGGCCCGGCCTTCTCGGCGTCCTTCTGCATGATTTCCAGCATGGCCGCGTCGAGCCGCGCCTTCGACCGGCTGAAACCTGACACGGGCGTTTCACCTGTCGTCGTGAAGACAAAGCCCTTCTTGCCGATCCTCGGCAGCGCCTCGATGATCTCCACAGTTACCGGCGCCAATGGAACGAAATGCTCGTTGCCGTTCTTCGTGCGGGCGCCGGGGATAAGCCATCCCGGTTCCTCGCCGTCGACCTCAAGCTCGCCGCGCTGATCGAACCCCTCGCGGTGGCCTGCCACGATGTGCGCACCGCCGACGTCAAGCCGGGCGAGTTCGTGGTGGTGCTTGGCGGCGGGCCGATCGGCCTCCTGATCGCGATGGTGGCCAAGGCCGCCGGCGCGCGGGTGCTGATCTCCGAAATCAATGCCTTCCGCCTCGACTTCGCCCGTAGCGCCGGTTTCGAGGTGATCAATCCGCTCGAGCAGGATCTGCCGGCGACGGTCGCTGCCGCCACCGGCACCGCCGGCGCGGACGTGGTCTTCGAAGTGACCGCTTCCGAGCCCGCCGCCAAGGTGATGACCGAGCTGGTCCGCACCCGCGGCCGGATCGTGGTGGTGGGAATCTACACCAAGCCGCCCCAGCTCGACCTGTTCAAGTTCTTCTGGCGCGAACTGCGTCTCTTCGGCGCGCGTCTCTACGAACCGGCCGATTTCGAGCAGGGCCTGGCGCTGGCCGCCACCGGCACGATGCCGTTGGAACGGCTGATCACCGGCGTGTTCGATCTCGACCAGATTCAGGCCGGCTTCGAGTCGCTGGAGCACAATACTACCGCGATCAAAACCTTAATCAAATGCTCGTGACACCATGAAAGTGATTCGTGAGATCGCAGTACCGGGCCGCTGGTGCCTGCACAGCTATTACACGATTCGTCCCTATGCGCCGGACGGTGCCGGCCGGCTGTTGCTGGCCGGGGCCGATCTGGATTCCCGGCTGGCGAGAATCTTCATCGTCGGACCTGAC
>OFJB01001076.1_pt1 | contig 11392 bp, 8 predicted proteins | sample 1775081 | NCBI WGS metagenome assembly OFJB01 (sample SAMN08195771, study PRJEB24354) | sludge metagenome | isolation source: initial sludge from phenol fed wastewater aerobic bioreactor | place: India: Nagpur | collected 2016-06-05 | reverse complement strand
TCGACGCGGACATGCCGACGCAGTTGAAGATGCCGAAGGCGGTCCCGTAGGAGTCCTTCGAGGCGTTGTCGGCGACGGTGGCGACCAGGACCGGGTCGAGCGCCAGCTTACCGAAGAAGCCGTAGACGCAGATCGCGGCGATCACCTGGTTCACGTCCTGAAGGAAGGCGATCGAGATCAGGCTGAGGGCGGCGACCGGAACCAGCACCATGACCAGCGGGCGGCGCTTGCCGAGCTTGTCGGAGATGCGGGCGAAGAGCAGGCCACCGGGGATCGACACCCACGCGACGAGCGAGGAGATGTTGCCGATGTCCTTCACCGGGATGCCGCGCTCGGTCTGCAGATAGTAGGGCAGCCAGGTCAGGATCATGAAGAAGCCGAACAGCGAGCAGAACACCATCACGTAGGTGACGACGAGATTGCGGTTGCGGATCAACGCCATGAAGGACGAACCCTGCGAGCGGCCGGCGGTCTGCGCCGGACGGGGCTGTTCCTTGACCAGCCACCAGATCAGCAGGCCGGTGACGATGGTCGGGACGGCCATGAAGTAGAACGGCGTGCGCCAGCCCATGCCGAGCGTGTAGGCGATCCAACTGGAGGCCATCAGACCGAGGGCGATGCCGAAGGCCATGCCCGAGTTGATGATGGCGCTGCCGAGCGAGCGGTATTGCTGCGGAATCTGCTCGGACGAGATGCCGTATTGCGGGCCGTAATAGGTGCCTTCACCGGCGCCGGTGACGACGCGCGAGGCGATCAGTTGCCAGAAGCTCTTGACCGATCCGGTCACGGCGGTGAACACGCCGAACAGGATGAAGCCCGGCACCAACACCTTCTTGCGGCCGATGCGGTCACCGAGGATGCCCGCGGGGATCTGCAGGATGGCGTAGGAGAAGAAGAAGAAGCTCGAGATCAGGCCGAGCTCGGTGCCGCTCAGGCCGAACTCGCTCTGGATGTCCTTCATCACCGGGTTGAGAACCGTCCGGTCGGCGTACATGAACACCCAACCGAGCCAGAACAGGAAAATGGTGATCCACCAACCGGGAATGCCGAAGGTTCGGTCGGTCGGGGCGGAGGCCGTGGACCTCGTCGAGCCCGACGTCTGGGCCTTCTCGGATGCAGCGGTTTGACTGGTCATGATGGTGACCCCCCACAGTTGAAGCGATGGATCCTGGGATACGCTCGTCACGCCCCCGTTTCTTTCCGAAACTTCGCGACAATTCGGGCCGCGAACCACCGGCGGAGGGGGCAGGCGGCGCTCCGTGAGAGATCGCCCGTGTCCTCATAAGGCGATGAAAGAATTATCACTTTCCTCCGGCCGTCAGCGCTCGACCGCCGGGCGGTGACTGTTGAAGATGGTGGGGGGCCCTCGTCTCCCCGCCTCACCTTTCGTTCAGCGGCGGTCCGATTGTTGAATTCTCTCGAAGTCCGCAGAGATACCGAAAGTATTTCTACGTTCGCCATGGTCGCCATCGCCCGCGACTTCCGGGCCTCGCCTCTTTGGAAAGGATCGAAACGACGGAGAGCCGGCGAATTCCTCTGCCCCTCGCCCCGGCGACGGCCGCGCCGACCGCATTCATGCGCCGGGCATCGATGCGCTCTCTTCAGACGCCGGATGCCACAGAGGGGGGAGACCTCTGATGAGCCGAGTATCCGAACGTGTGGTGTCCGTCGAAGAGGACGCTTCCATCTGATGAGTGGTAATATTTTGCGCAATCGACGACGGTCGACTTCGAGACACGACTGGACGCCCGCCGACGGCGACAGTCGGTCACGGTGAGCCTGCTCATCACATTCCTCGCCGGCGGTGTCACGGCGACGATCATCGCCGGCATGGGTCTCGCCGAAGCCGCCGAGGGTCTTCGTCGAGACGATCACCGCGCCGAGCGGCGGGTCGCGCCGGCTCATCGGCCGCGCCGCCCCCTCGCCTTCGGCGTTCGGTGGATCGCCGGGCAGCGAGTTGCGAATCGTCATTGATCGGAAAGACAAGACGGCTCACAAATTGAAGATCGGAGGCCCAGAACCGAAAAAGAAGCTCGCGTCACGGGTGGTCCGACTGCAAACGGGGAGACAACGTCATGTCTGGATTCGCCGCCGCCGCAGGACACGCGCGCCGTGTCGCCTTCGGCCTCCTCCTGGGGTCGACCGTTCTCGCCGGAGGCCTCTCGGGCGCGCGGGCCGCGGGCACGCTGGTGATGTACTGCGGCGTCGACGAGGCCTGGTGCCGGTCGATGTCCACCACCTACGAGAAGGAGACCGGGGTCAAGGTCGACATGATCCGCATGTCGGCCGGCGAGACCTACGCCCGCATCCGCGCCGAGAAGGACAATCCACACGGCGACATCTGGTGGGGCGGCACCGGCGATCCCCATCTCCAGGCGGCCGACGACGGTCTGACCGAGGCCTATGTCTCGCCGAAGCGGGCGCAGTTGCGCGACTGGGCGCAGAAGCAGGCGACGATCGCGCACGACCGCACCGTCGGCATCTACATGGGCGCGCTCGGCTTCGGCTACAACAAGGACGAACTGGCGCGCCGCAAGCTCACCGCGCCGGCCTGCTGGTCCGACCTGATCAAGCCCGAGTTCAAGGGCGAGATACAGATGGCCGACCCCAACGCCTCGGGAACGGCCTGGACGGTGCTCGCCACCATCATTCAGCTGATGGGCGAGGAGAACGCCTTCACCTATCTCAAGGCGCTGCACGCCAACGTCAACGAATATCCCAAGACCGGGGCGGCCCCGGCGCTGTCGGTCGGCCAGGGCGAGACGCTGATCGGCATCGCCTTCCAGCACGACATCATCAACGTCGCGCGTTCCGGCAAGCCGGCTCAGGTCGTCTCGCCGTGCGAGGGGACCGGCTACGAGATCGGCTCGATGAGCCTGATCAAGGGGGCGCCGCACCCGGAAGAGGCCAAGAAGTTCTACGAGTGGGCCCTGACGCCGGCCGCGCAGAAACTCGCCGCCGCCGCCGGCAGCTTCCAGATCCCGTCCAATCCCGAGACGCCGGTCCCGCCGGAATCGCCGGATCTCTCGAAGGTCAAGCTGATCGCCTACGACTTCGCGACCTACGGCTCGAAGGCGACCCGTAATCGCATCCTCGCGCGTTGGGCCGAGCAAGTGAAGAACGCGCCGCGGTGACCGACGTGTTCCCACGCGCGGCGAAGATCTGGCTGATCGTGGCATGGGCGGCGCTGTTCGCCCTGCCGTGGTATGGGCTCGGCGGCATCCCGCGCGGGGTGCCACCGTGGCCGGCCGTCGTCCAGGCGGTCTGGGGCGGGCGGATCTGGCTGATCCCCCTCTTCCTCGGGCTCCTGCCCGCGACCTGGGCCGTCCTCGGACGGGCGCGGCCGCGCCTGCTCGTCGCCGCCGCCGGCGCCACGATCGTCTGGACCCTGGTCGAGGGTTTCGCGATCGTCCACGACGGCTGGGGCGCCGATGCGCTCGCCGGATGGTTCGCCGGCCCGGCTCCGACCCAGCCGGCGCTCGGCTGGGGGGCGCTCGTCTTCCTCACCGCGATGCTGATGCTGATCGCCAACGGGCTCGCCCGGCAGGGCGTATGCCGGGGCGACGTCTTCGTCACCGGCGCGATCCTGGTCGTCGTGTCGTTGATCGCGCTCTTCGTGATCTACCCGGCGCTCTGCATCTTCGTCTCGGCGGTGAAGGACAACGAGGGCGGCTTCGCCCCGGAGCTCTTCACCGCCAAGCTCCTCGGCCGCCCGATCTGGAGCCTCGACTGCCTCGTCGGCGGCGGCGCCTGCGGAACCGCCTGGAACACGGTCGCGGTGGCGACCGTCGTCGGCGTGGTGACGACCCTGCTCGGGCTCGCCTTCGCGCTGCTGGCATTGCGCACCCGGGTCCCGATGAAGCCGCTGATCGGCCTGCTCTCGGTGCTGCCGATCATCACCCCGCCCTTCGTCATCGGTCTCGCGCTGATCCTGCTGTTCGGCCGGTCGGGGGCGGTGACGATCTTCGTCGCCGATCTCTTCGACCTGCCACGCACCCGCTGGATCTACGGCGTCACCGGCATCACCATCGCCCAGGTCCTCGCCTTCACGCCGATCTCCTTCCTGGTGATGATCGGCGTGCTCCAGGGCGTCGCCCCGAGCCTCGAGGAGGCGGCGGAGACGCTGCGGGCCGGGCGCTGGCGCACCTTCCGCACCATCACCTGGCCGCTGATCCGGCCGGGGCTCGCCAATGCCTTCCTGATCGCCTTCATCGAGAGCATGGCCGACTTCGCCAATCCGCTGATGATCGGCGGCAATTTCACGGTGCTCTCGACCGACATCTTCTTCGCCGTGGTCGGCACCACCCACGATCAGGGGCGCGCCGCCGTCCTGGCGATCGTGCTGCTGACCTTCACGCTCACCGCGTTTCAGGCCCAGCGCGCCTGGGTCGGGCGGCGCGGCTACGCGACCATGGGCGGCAAGGGGGCGGCGGGGCGCGCCACGGCGCTGCCGGGGACGCTCAAGGCGCTCTGCTACGGGCTCGCCCTGCCCTATCTCGCGCTCACCGTCGCGGTCTACGGCACGATCATGGTCGGCGGTTTCGTCGAATCGGTCGGGCGCGACAACACGCCGACGCTGCGCCATCTCATCACCGCCTTCTCGATCGAGAAGGGCGTCGGCGGCTGGTTCCTCAGCGGTTCGGCGTGGAATTCGCTGCTGACGACCTTCGAGATCGCGCTGATCGCGATGCCCTTCACGGCGGCGATCGGCATCGTCGTCGCGTGGCTGCTCGATCGCCAGCGCTTCGCCGGCCGGCAGGCCTTCGAGTTCCTGGCGATGATGAGTTTCGCCATTCCCGGCACCGTCATCGGCGTCAGCTACATCCTCGCCTTCAACGTGCCGCCCTTCGCCCTGACCGGGACGGGCGCGATCATCGCCATCGCCTTCGCCTTCCGCAACATGCCGGTCGGCATCCGCGCGGGCATCGCCAATCTCGCTCAGATCGACCGCTCTCTCGACGAGGCGTCGCTGACGCTCGGCGCGCGGTCGTTGCGCACGCTGGTGCTGGTGTTGCTGCCGCTGATGCGTCCGGCGGTGACGACCGCGCTGGTCTATTCCTTCGTGCGCGCGGTGACGGCGGTGAGCGCGGTGATCTTCCTCGTCACCGGCGAATATCAGCTGGCGACCGTCTACATCGTCGGGCGCGCCGACGTCGGCGACTACGGCGTCGCGATCGTCTATTCCGCGATGATGATCGTGCTGATGCTCTCGATCCTTCTCGTCATTCGCCTGGGCGTCGGGTTGCATCGACCCGGCGCGCGCCCCGTCCGGGGCGAGGCCGCCCTCCCCTCCGCGACGATGGTGCAACCATGAGCGAAATCATGTCTCCCGCCGTCGAATTGCGCAGCGTGACCAAGCGTTACGGAGAGGTCACGGCCCTCCGGGCGATCGATCTCTCGATCGAGCGCGGAACGCTGGTGACGCTGCTCGGCCCCTCCGGTTGCGGCAAGACCACGATGTTGCGCCTGATCGCCGGCCTTGAGCGGCCGGACGGCGGACGCATCCTGATCGGCGGCTCCGACGTGACGCTCGCCGCCGCCTCCGAGCGCAACATCGGCATGGTGTTCCAGTCCTACGCCCTGTTTCCCCACATGAGCGTGATCGACAACGTCGGCTACGGGCTACGCGCGCGCGGCCTGAAGAAGGCGCAGGCGATCGAAGCGGCGCGGGAGAAGATCGCCCTGGTCGGGCTCGCCGGTTACGAGGATCGTTTTCCGAGCGAGCTCTCCGGCGGCCAGCAGCAGCGCGTGGCGGTGGCGCGGGCGATCGTGCTCGAGCCCGACGTCCTGCTCTTCGACGAGCCTCTGTCGAACCTCGACGCCAAGCTCCGCCGGCACGTGCGCGAGGAGATCCGCGAATTGCAGCAGAGCCTGTCGCTGACGGCGATCTACGTGACCCACGATCAACAGGAGGCCCTGGCGATCTCGGATCGCATCCTGGTGATGAACATGGCCGCGGTCGCCCAGGACGGCAGCCCGCGCGCCCTCTACGAGCGGCCTCAGAGCCACTTCGTCGCGGACTTCATCGGCGACGCCAACATCGTGCCGATCGAGGTGACGCGGATCGACGGCGCGACCGCCGAAATTCGGCTCGCCGGTCTGTCGTTGAACCTGCCCCACCACGGCGCGACGGTCGGCGCCGCCGAATTGGCGATCCGGCCGCAATCGATCGGCCTCGCCGCGACGCCGGCCGGCGGCGGGACGCTTCCCGGACGGGTCGTCGCGGCGGCCTATCTCGGCAGTCACATGGAATATCGGGTGGAGATCACGCCCGAGATCGAGCTCTTCGTCATCTCGCCGGGGGTCGCCTCGCCGCTCGCGCCGGGGGCCGAGGTCGGCGTGTCGCTCGCCGCCGAGGGCGCCGCGATCCTTCCACGGGCGTGACGCTCGCGATCGCGGACGGCCGTTCGGCGCCCGGGTTTTCCTCCGGCGCCGACCGTGTCGCCATGGCGCGACGCGGATTTCGCGTGCACGATCACGACATCGAAACCCCGTTCGGCCGAACCAGACGATGTATTCCCGGAACCTCCCGAGACTCGGCATTCGCGGCCGACTTCTCTTCGCTTCGCTGATCGGTCTGCTCGGCCTCGTCGCGCTCGGCGCGGTCGCGACCGAGAGCATCCGCCGGCAGATGATCGACGATCGCATCACCATGGTGCGCAATCTGACCGAGCTCGCCCATACCGTGATCGCGCGGGAATACGCGCGGCAGAAGGCCGGCGAGATCGACGAAGCGACCGCCAAGCGCAACGCCGTGGAGAGCCTGCGAGTGATGCGTTGGGCCAATGGCGAGTATTTCTTCATCGACGACTACGACGCCCATTCGGTCCTGCTGCCGATCCAGCCCGACTACGAGGGCAAGGACGTCTCCGACCTCACCGATTCGAGCGGCACCCGCTTCGTCCTGGCGCAGCGCGATCTGGCGGTCGCCGGCGGCGGCGTGATCCGCTACGAATTCACCAAGCCCGGCACCGGATCGGCGGCGGAGAAACTGTCGCATGTCCGGCCGTTCGAACCGTGGCGTTGGTTCGTCGCGACCGGCATCTATCTCGACGACGTCGACCGCGAGGTACGCACGGTGCTCCTCCAGACGACCGGCCTCGGGGCGATCGTCGCGCTGGTGACCTGGTTCCTCGGACGCGCCGTCGCGCGCTCGATCAGCCGGCCGCTCGGCCACCTCACCGAGGCGATCGACCGGCTGACGCGGCGCGACTTCGCGGTCGACATCCCCGAAGTCGAGCGGCGCGACGAGATCGGCGACATCGCCCGGGCGGTCGATCAGCTGCGAACCACGCGGCGCGACTACGAAGCCCTCCAGGAGGCCTCGCGGGTCGAGCGGGAGACGGCGCTCGCCTATCAGCGCGAGAGCGCGGCGCGGTTCGAGAAGACGGCGCGGCTGGTGAGCATGGGGGAGATGGCGACCAGCCTCGCCCATGAACTGAACCAGCCCTTGGCCGCCATCGCGAACTACTGCATGGGCTCGGTCCGCCGTCTCGAGGCCGGTTCCGGCGACCGCGCCGGCCTTCTCTCGGCGATGCGCAAGGCCTCCGCCGAAGCGGCGCGGGCGTCGCGAATCGTCGCGAGGCTCCGCCGCTTCCTGCGCCGCAGCGAGCCTTCGGTCGAGCCGCAGCGACTCGCCGACATCATCGACGAGGCGACGACCATGGCCTCGGTCGATCTGCGCCGGCGCGGCCACGCGATCGTCATCGACGCTCCCGACGACCTGCCGCCGGTGCGCTGCGACCGCGTCATGATCGGTCAGGTCCTCTTCAATCTGATCCGCAACGGCATCGAGGCGATGGAGGCGCGTCCGGTCGAGCGCCGGCTTCTGGTCGTAGCGGCGCGCGCCGAGGTCGGGCACGTCGAGGTCACGGTGACCGATTTCGGAACCGGCATCGCCGAAGGCGACCGCGACAGGATCTTTCAGGCGTTCTACACCTCGAAGCCGGAAGGTCTCGGCGTCGGGCTCAACATCTGTCGATCGATCGTGGAGTTCCACGGCGGGCGGATCTGGGTGAGCGACAATCCGGAGGGAGGAGCAGTGTTCCACTTCACACTGTCGATCGCATGAAGAAGGCCGGCGAACCCGTGCCCCCGATCGAGACGGTTCACGTCGTCGACGACGACGACGCGTTTCGCGACTCGCTGGTCTGGCTGATCGAGGCCAATCACCATCACGTCGTCGCCCATGCCGACGCCGAGGCGTTTCTCGCCGTGTGCACGCCCGACATGGCGGGCTGTCTCGTCGTCGACGTCCGCATGCCCGGCCTCGGCGGGCTCGAGCTGCACGATCGGTTGGTGGCGATGGGCATCGACCTGCCGACGATCGTCGTGACCGGCCACGGCGACGTGCCGATGGCGGTCGAAGCCTTCCGCAAGGGAGCGGTCGATTTCGTCCAGAAGCCGCTCGACGACGACTACATGCTCGCGCGCGTCGACTTCTGCCTCGCGCGGGATCGCAACCGCCGGCGCAAGGCGCTCCACGAGCGCGACGTCGTGGCGCGCCTCGCCGCCCTGTCGGCGCGGGAACGCGAGGTTCTCGACTGCGTGGTCCAGGGCAAGCTCAACAAGCAGATCGCCGACATTCTCGACATCTCCATCAAGACCGTGGAAGTGCACCGCAGCCGCGTGATGGAGAAGATGCGGGTCGGCACCGTCGCCGAATTGGTGCGGCTGTGCCTCGAAGTCGAAGCGGCGACCACCGACGGCGAAAACCCCGAGTAGTCCAGGGACCACTCGGGGCTCGGCGTGTCTCGACGATCGGAGGGAGGTCAGTCGTCGAGCGGGAGGCCGCTGCGATCTTTGGTGAGGCCGACGGCGACCAACGAGACCAGACCGCAGGCGACGAGGAACACGATCACGGGCACGTAGCTGCCGCCGTAGCTCGCCAGGAGCGCGGTGGCGATCAGCGGCATCGGGCCGCCGACCAGCGCGGCGCCGACCTGATAGCCGAGCGAGACGCCGGTGTAGCGCACGTCGGCCGGGAAGCTCTCGGCGAAGAAGGTGCCGAGCACGGACCCGTAGGTCGACCAGATCACCGAGAAGCCGACGACGATGGCGACGGTGGCGATCATCGGCGACTTCAGCGAGAGCAGCCAGAAGAACGCGGGAATGTAGGCCATCATCACGACGGTGCCGGTGAGGAACACCACCTTGCGGCCGATCCGATCGGAGAGACCGCCGAAGAACAGCATCATCGGAACGGCGACGACGGCGGCGAGCAACACCATGTTGAGCGCGTCGACCCGCTTGTAGCCGAGACCGACGAGATAGGAGATCGAGAAGGTCGCGAAGAGGAAGAAGGTCGAGGTTTCGATCACCTTGGCGCCGATCACGACCAGCACCGACCGCCAATGATCACGGAAGGTGGTGAAGAGCGGCACGCGCTTGGTGGTGCGACGGCTCGCGACCATGCGGAAGGAGGGCGTCTCGTCGATCTGATGGCGGATCCACAGGCCGATGAAGACCAGGACGATCGACAGAACGAAGGGAATGCGCCAGCCCCAGGCGAGGAAGTCGGCTTCGGGGATCGCCGACGACAGGAGCGAGGTCACGACGTTGCCGAGCGCCAGGCCGAGCAGCGCGCCGGTCTGCGGCACCGCGCCATAGACGCCGCGCTTCTCGCGGGGCGAATATTCGACCGCCAGAAGCAGACCGCCGCCCCATTCGCCGCCGAGCGCGAGGCCCTGCACCAGACGCAGCGCGGTGAGCAGGATCGGCGCCCAGACGCCGACGGTCGCATAGGTCGGCATCAGGCCGATCAGCATGGTGGAGACGCCCATCAGCGAGAGGGTCACCACCAGCGTCTTCTTGCGGCCGATGCGATCGCCGATGTGGGAGAAGACGATGCCGCCGATCGGACGGATCAGGAAGGCGAGGGCGAAGGAGGCGAGCGCCAGGAGCTGGCTCGTCAACGCGTCGGTCGACGGAAAGAACAGCCGGCCGAACACGATCGCCGACATCGTTCCATAGAGGAAGTAGTCGTACCACTCGATCATGCTGCCGATGGCGCTGCCGAACAGCGCGCGACGGCGATCTCCCGGCGAGACCAGTTGCGCCTTGTCTTCCATGGCGTTCGGATACGCCTGTGCAATCGACGTCATCGTCGTTCTCCCTGATTTATATGAGGTTCGTTGGGGGTCTCAGGCCGCGGAGGTCTTTCGCGCCTCGAGGATGTCGAGGGCGACGTCGATGATCATGTCCTCCTGACCACCGACCATGCGGCGCTTGCCGAGTTCGGTCAGGATCTCGCGCGTGTCGACGCCGTAGAGCTTCGAGGCGTTCTCGGCATGGCGCAGGAAGGACGAGTAGACCCCGGCATAACCGAGCGAGAGGCTCTCCCGGTCGACGCGGACCGGACGATCCTGGAGCGGGCGCGCCAGATCGTCGGCGGCGTCCATCAGCTTGAAGAGGTCGCAGCCGGTCTCGATCCCCTTGCGGTTCAAAACCGCGATCAGGGCCTCGAGCGGCGCATTGCCGGCGCCCGCGCCCATGCCGGCGAGCGAGGCATCGACACGCACCGCTCCGGCCTCGATGCCGGCGACCGCATTGGCGACACCGAGCGTCAGATTGTGGTGAGTGTGGACGCCGATCTCGGTCTCCGGCTTCAAGGCGGCGCGAACCGCCGTCACCCGCGCCGAATAATCCTCCGGCAGCAGCGCGCCGGCCGAATCCGTCACATAGACGCATTCCGCGCCATAGCTCTCCATCAGCAGCGCCTGCTCGACCAGCTTCTCCGGCCCGACCATGTGGGCCATCATCAGGAAGCCGATGGTGTCCATGCCGAGCGCCCGCGCCGCCTCGATGTGCTGGCGCGAGACGTCCGCCTCGGTGCAGTGGGTGGCGACGCGGACGCTGCGGGCGCCGGCGGCGTGGGCGTGCCTCAGATCCTCGACGGTGCCGATGCCGGGCAGCAGCAGCACGGTGACCACGGCGTGCCGGCAGGCCTCGGCGACGGCGGCCTGCAACCGGCGCAGCACCGGCACCACCTCGCCGCGCAGATAGATGAACGCGTGGTGGGCGCGGATCGCGTAGGCCGCGATGATTGCGCCCTCCACCAGGAAGTGCGGGGTGGTGAGCATCAACGGAATGTCTTTGCACGTACCGGGTTCGGACTCGTCGGCGTTGATCACCAGGTAGTGCGGCTTGGCCGCCGGGCCCTCGTCGCCCTGCGGGATGACCGACCATTTGGTCCCCGTCGGAAAGCCCGCACCGCCGCGCCCGCGCAATCCCGAGTCCTTGATCGCCGCGATGACGTCGTCCGGGCTCATCGACAGTGCGCGTGCCAGTGCCTGGTATCCGCCGTGGCGCCGGTAGGTTTCCAACGTCCACGGCTGCGGTTCGTCCCAGAATCTGCTGAGCACGGGGGTCAGAGGCGTCATGGCGCATCCGC
>OFJB01001075.1_pt1 | contig 11395 bp, 9 predicted proteins | sample 1775081 | NCBI WGS metagenome assembly OFJB01 (sample SAMN08195771, study PRJEB24354) | sludge metagenome | isolation source: initial sludge from phenol fed wastewater aerobic bioreactor | place: India: Nagpur | collected 2016-06-05 | reverse complement strand
GGATGTGGGCCTGTCCCTGGAGAAGGTCACGCTGGCCGACCTGGGCCAAGCCAAGCGCATCGAAGTGGGCAAGGAAAACACCATCATCATCGACGGTGCTGGTGCCGCTGCCGACATCGAAGCCCGCGTGAAGCAAATCCGCATCCAGATCGAAGAAGCGACCAGCGACTACGACCGTGAAAAGCTGCAAGAGCGCGTGGCCAAGCTGGCCGGCGGCGTGGCAGTTATCAAGGTCGGCGCTGCGACCGAAGTCGAAATGAAGGAAAAGAAGGCCCGCGTGGAAGACGCCCTGCACGCTACTCGCGCTGCGGTGGAAGAAGGCATCGTGGCCGGTGGTGGCGTGGCCCTGCTGCGCGCACGCCAAGCGGCTGGCGAGATCAAGGGTGACAACCCTGACCAGGACGCTGGCGTGAAGCTGATCCTGAAGGCCATCGAAGCCCCTCTGCGCGAGATCGTTTACAACGCTGGTGGCGAGCCATCGGTGGTGGTGAACGCCGTGCTGAACGGCAAGGGCAACTACGGCTTCAACGCTGCCAACGACACCTACGGCGACATGATCGAAATGGGTATCCTGGACCCCACCAAGGTGACCCGTACGGCCCTGCAGAACGCCGCTTCCGTGGCTTCGCTGCTGCTGACGACCGAAGCCATGGTGGCTGAGGCTCCGAAGGACGACGCTCCTGCCGGCGGCGGCATGCCCGACATGGGCGGCATGGGTGGCATGGGCGGCATGGGCATGTAAGACGGCCCGGCCTCTGCGCAGCCCCCGGGCTGCGCAGGATCCACGCAAGAAAAAACCCGCAGGCCTCACGGCCGGCGGGTTTTTTACTTGGCAGCGCTGCGGGCGCTTATTCGCCGCTGGGCTGCACCCACCAGTAGATCAGCACCAGGAAACCGATGCCGGTAATGGTCAGCAGCTGCCACCAGCCCGACCGACCGATGTCATGCAGCCGGCGCGCGCCCACCGCCAGCGCGGGCAGCAGCAAGGCCAGCGACGCCAGGTTGGCCGCCAATTCGCTCACAAAGCTGGCGACGACCACCACGATGATCTGGAAGAGAAAAAACCACCAGAACTCCGACCGCACGGCACGGCCCGAGAAGGTGGCGTACTGCCCCAGGCAGCTTTTCACAGCCGACACAAAATCCATACCAAACTCCCTCTCTTAGTGAAACGTTGAACGTTGCAAGGTGACGGAGCCCGCATGGGCCCCGCGCCATGATAGAGGGACTGCAGGGCAAAGCCCAAGAGGTTTTGGGCAGCGCGCCCGGCAGGTGGGCGCCCCGAGCGCAGCGGACCCGCGCCAGGAAGCCACTCTTATTTTTATAGCATTCCGCGCTTACCAGACGGTCGCCAGAGGCGTTTTTGGCACTGAATGCGCTGCACGCCCCGGCTCCGCAGTCAAGCGCCCGTGCGCAGGGCCTGGGTGGCGCGGGCCAGTTCGGTGATGCGCGCCCAGTCGCCCGTGCGCACCGCGTCGGCCGGCGTCAGCCACGAGCCGCCGACGCAGCGCACGTTGGGCAGCGCCAGGTACTGGGGTGCCGTGGCCTGCGTGATGCCGCCCGTGGGGCAGAAGCTGACCGCGCCAAACGGGCTGGCCCAGGCCTTGAGCAAAGGAATGCCCCCCGCAGCCTCGGCCGGGAAGAGCTTGAGGAAGCTGAAGCCATCGGCCAGCGCGGCCATGACTTCGCTGGACGTGGCCACGCCGGGCAGCAGCGGCAGGCCCAGCGCCTTGCAGGCGGCGCCCACCTCCGGCGTGTAGCCGGGGCTCACCGCAAAGCGCGCACCGGCTTCGCTGGCGCGGCGCGCATCGTCGGCGTTCAGCACCGTGCCCACGCCGACCACGGCTTCGGGCAGGTGGCGGGCGATGGTTTCGATGGCGGGCAGGCCGGCCGGCGTGCGCAGCGTCACCTCCAGCACCTTCACGCCGCCGGCCAGCAGGGCCTCGGCCAGGGGCAGTGCGTCTTCCACGCGGTCGATCACGATGACAGGGATCACCGGGCCATGGCTGGCGATGTCGAGGGGATTCATGGGGGTGGAAGCAGGGGTTACAGCCATGTGCAGGCTCCTTGTTCGGCACCGCCTGCGTGGCGGCGAAAGTTGGTGAAGAGTTCGCGGCCGAAGCCGATGGGTGATGGGGCGCTGCAGGGCTCCGAGGCGCGTGCGGCCCACTCGGCGTCGTCCACCAGCACATCGAGCGTGCCAGCCACCGCATCCACCCGCACGATGTCGCCATCACGCACCTTGGCCAGCGGGCCACCGGCCAGGGCCTCGGGCGTGACGTGGATCGCGGCCGGTACGCGGCCGGAGGCGCCGCTCATGCGGCCGTCGGTGACCAGCGCCACCTGGAAGCCCTGGTTCTGCAGAACCGCCAGCGGGGGCGTGAGCTTGTGCAGCTCTGGCATGCCGTTGGCCTGCGGGCCCTGAAAGCGCACCACGGCCACCATGTCCTGGTTCACCTCGCCCGCGCTGAAGGCTGCGAGCAGGGCTTCTTGCGAGTCAAAAACTCGCGCTGGGGCTTGGACGATGTGGCGGTCTTCGGGCACGGCCGACACCTTGATCACCGCGCGGCCCAGACGGCCTTGCAGCAGGCGCAGCCCGCCGGTGGGTGAGAAGGGTTCGCTCACAGGCCGCAGCACCGAGGTGTCGCCCGATACGGCGGGTGCGCTCTTGCCGCCATCGGCAATGCCGCCCGCGTTCACGCTCAATACATCGGGGTGCATGAAGCCGCCCGCCAGCAGCTCGCGCAGGATCCACGGCGGGCCGCCTGCGGCCTGAAACTGGTTCACGTCGGCATCGCCATTGGGGTACACGCGGGCCAACAAGGGCACCACGGACGAGAGTTCGTCAAAGTCCGTCCAGTCGATCAGGATGCCTGCACTGCGTGCAATAGCCACCCAATGGATCAGGTGGTTGGTAGAGCCGCCCGTGGCCAGCAACGCGACCATGGCGTTGACGATGCAGCGCTCGTCCACCAGCTTGCCGATGGGGGTGAAACGCGATCCGCGCTTGCCGATGTCGAGCACGGTGCGCAGCGCCTGGCGCGTAAAGGCCTCGCGCGCCTCGGTGCCGGGCGACTCGAACGCCGCGCCGGGCACATGCAGGCCCATGGCTTCGAGCAGCATCTGGTTGCTGTTGGCCGTGCCGTAGAAGGTGCAGGTGCCGGGGCTGTGGTACGCGGCGGACTCGGCCTTGAGCAGCTCGTCGCGGCCCACCAGGCCTTGTGCGTACTGCTCGCGCACCTTGGATTTGTCCTTGTTCGACAGGCCCGTGCCCATGGGGCCTGCGGGCACAAACACGCAGGGCAAGTGGCCGTAATGCAGCGCACCGATCAGCAGGCCCGGCACGATCTTGTCGCACACGCCCAGCAGCAGCGCACCATCGAACACATCGTGGGACAGCGCTACCGCAGTGGCCATGGCAATGGCATCGCGGGAGAACAGCGACAGCTCCATGCCGGGCGTACCCTGCGTCACGCCGTCGCACATGGCTGGCACACCGCCTGCCACTTGCACCGTGGCGCCAAGCTGGGCGGCTTCGTCGCGCAAGACGGCGGGGTAGCCCTGGTACGGCTGGTGGGCAGAGAGCATGTCGTTGTAGGCCGTCACCACGCCAATATTGGGCACCTTCTCGACCGTGACCTTGAACTTGTCAGAACCCGGCAGCGCCGCATAGGCATGGGCCAGGTTGGCGCAGCCCATGCGGTCCTGGGCGGGCTTGCGGGCGATCATGGCGTCAACGCCGGCAAGGTAAGCGCCGCGGGTGTCTGCGCTGCGCTGGACAATGCGCTCGGTCACGCGCGCTACAACTGGGTGCATGGAAGTCTCCATCGGTGGGTGGCAAGGCCCCATGCATGGTGCCGGGGCTCAGTATCTGAGGCCCTAGAATGTAACTCGATAACCACCCCGCTTCAACCCATGTCCCTGCAAACCTTGCCCTTGCCGCCGTCAGAACTGGGCGAATCGCCCTTCTGGCACCCCACGGAAAAATCCCTTTACTGGTGTGACATTCACGGACAAGCGGTGCATGCATGGCACCCCGAAAGCGGCCGCCACCGGCAATGGCGCATGCCCAGCGAGCCCGGCTGCTGCGCGCCAGCGGCGGATGGACGATTGGTAATCGGGTTACGAAACGGTTTCTATCTTCTGGACACGGCCAAGGACGGCGATGATCCCACCGCCCTCACCTGCCTGGCCCTGCTGCCGCCGGAGCAGCACGACACCGCGGTCCTGCGCTTGAACGACGGCCGCTGCGATACCGCAGGCCGCTTCTGGGCGGGTTCGGTCATCACGCCGCGCACGGCGCCGAATGCCGCGCTGTGGCGCCTGCAGGCCGATGCCAGCAGCGCCACCGGCTACTGCGTGCGCCACATGGCAGGCGACAACTTCACCGCCAACGGCCTGGCCTTCAGCCCCGACAACTGCACGATGTATTGGGCCAACACGCCGGAGCACCGTATCGATCAGTTCGACTTTGATGTGACCACGGGTGAGATCACGAATCGCCGCCCCTGGGTGCAGTTTGACCGCAAGGTGGACGGCCGACCCTACGGTGGTCGGCCCGATGGGGCAGCGGTGGATGTGGAGGGGAACTACTGGGTGGCGATGTACGAAGGGGCTTGCGTGTTGCAGCTTTCGCCAGCAGGTGAGGTGCTGCAGCGCATTGCGGTGCCGGTGCTGTGCCCGACCATGGTGTGTTTTGGGGGGGAGGATTTGCGGACGTTGTTCATTACGTCGGCGCGGGCGGGGAGGACAGTGGAGGAGCAGCAGGCGGCGATTCCGGCGGGGTCGCTGTTCAGCGTGCGGGTGGAGGTGGCAGGACTGCCAGTCAACGCATTCCAATGTGCATAAGAAGGAGCGATCCAGAGTGCCCAGCGGCAATGCTTGCAGGCCCGTTTTCCCAGCTTACTGATTGGCCGTGTATCGCAGCCAGCCAGCAATCGTTCCGCTGCGTCCACCAGCATCCTTGGGATGCATCCGCCCTTCGCTGACGGGCACCTCTTCGAAGTCGAAAGGGCTCATTCCTTCAATACAGGCGACATTGATCCCGTATTGATGAGGAGAGGACCGGCGTTGATGAAACGTGTAGATGCCGCAGCGGGAACAAAAGTAGTGCTTGGCCTCACGCATGTTGAACTGGTACAGGGTCAGTACATCCGCGCCTTGCAATACCTTCATATCGCTCAAGTTGGCAGAAACAGCCACCGCGCCACGCATGCGGCAGTAGGAGCAGTTGCATCTACGGGCACTGCGCAAGCCGTCTGTGAGCTGTACCTCAAACCGAACTGCACCGCAATGACAGGCCGCTTGGTACATGGGCCGACTCTCTGTGGCGATTTCGCTCATACACAAACCTCGTCCTTGGAAATGGCAGTAGTCGCCATTCTCCGCGCTCAAGTCCCCGCTGCCACCACTCCCAGCACGTCATAACACGCCCCCATGTTGTGATAATCCACCTTCCCCGCATTGCTCTTTTCGCGGGTGGTGTTGCGGTTGTCGCGGTGCAGGATGCGAAACCACGCGCCGTGTTGGTGGTCCACAAAGTGGGCCCAGCAATAGGCCCAGATGCGGTCGTACCACTGCCAGTAGCGCTCGTCGCCAGTGCGCACGGCCAGCACCGCAGCAGCGGCCAAACTCTCAGCTTGCACCCAGTGGTATTTGCCGTTGTCGCAGATGCTGCCGTCGGGCGCCATGCCGTAGTACAGGCCGCCGTGCTCGGCATCCCAGCCACGCTCCACAGCGGTATCGAACAGGCGCTGCGCACACGGCAGGTGCCATTCGGCGGGCAGCAAGGCGTCGAGTTGCAGCAGCAGCTTGGCCCATTCGGTCTGGTGGCCGATCTGGTAGCCCCAGGGTCGGAAGATGTTGCTGCGGTCATGGCGGTTGTAGTCCCAGTCCACGGACCAGTCGGCACGGAAGTGCTCCCACACCCAACCTTCGGCAGCGGGCGCAAGGGCGTGGGCGGACAACGCGGCCTGCCGCTGGCAGATGCCTTGTGCGAGTTGCTCCGCACGCTCGATGTAGCGATGCTCGCCCGTAGCGCGGAAGGCCGAGATCATGGCCTCGCAGGCGTGCATGTTGGCGTTCTGGCCCCGGTAACTGGTGAGTTGCCAGTCAGTGCTGGCCTCGTCGGCATACAGGCCTGCGGCGGGTTGCCAGAAGTGCTTCTCAGCCGTTTGAAAAGCCTCAGCCAGCCAATCGCGGGCCTCGGGCACTCCGGCCTCGAAGGCGCGGGCGTAGGCCAGCATCACAAAGGACATGCCGTAGCAGTGGCGCATGGCGTCTTGTATGGTGGCGCAGCCATCCTGCCAGTCGATCAGCCATGCATAGCCACCCGTAGCAGGGTCGAGGAATGCAGAGCGCAGGAAGTGCAGCGCATGCCGCATGCCCACCTGGTAACGCGCCTCGCCCGTGGTGCGGTAGAGCATGGCGTGGGTGACCACAAAACGGGTGGCGCTGACGAGGTGGCGGGTGCGAGGGTTGTAGACCGTGCCATCGTCCAGAAAGAAATGGAACTGCCCGCCGCTCGGGTCGGCGGCCACGGGGTCGTAGAACGCCATGGTGTCCCGCAGATGCTGGCGCAAAAAGGCAGCGGAGCGGAAGTCTGGCAGGGGCGGGATCGCCATGGCATGCGTCTCCTGATCTGTGGGCTGTGGGCTGTGGGCTGTGGGCAAGAAACCGCGCTGGTTTCTGCCGGTGGGATGCCTGGTCTCGCGCCAGCAGTACCCCGAGGACGGTGCAGTGCCGTGAGGGTCAGGCCGCGTTGCGCAGCAGGCCCAGCAAGCCCGCTGTGGAGCCATCGAGCCCCGACACATCGCCACTCTCCAGCCGCGCTTCCAGGTCCTTGGTCAGCACCTTACCCAGCTCCACACCCCATTGATCAAAGCTGTTGATACCCCACAGGCTGCCGCTCACAAACACGCGGTGCTCCTGCAGCGCAATCAACGCGCCCAACGAAGTGGGGGTAAGGGATTCGAGCAGCATCAGCGTGCTGGGGCGGTTGCCCGGAAAGTGCCGGTGGCCGTCGTCGCTGGCCTTGCCCACCATCAGCGCTTGCGTTTGCGCCAGCGCGTTGGCCAGCAGCTTTTGCTGGTGGCCCGGCAGCGGGTGTGATGCCTTGCGCACGGCCACGATCTCCAGCGGCAGCACGTCGGCGCCCTGGTGCAGCATCTGGAAGAACGCGTGCTGACCATTGGTGCCGGGCTCGCCCCACAGCACGGGCGACGTCACGCACGCCAGCGTGCTGCCGTCTTGCGCCACGCGCTTGCCGTTGCTTTCCATCTCCAGCTGCTGCAGGTAGGCCGAGTAGCGGCCCAGCGCCGCGTGGTACGGCGCGATGCAGCGGCTGGTGAAGCCGTGGAAGTTGCGGTACCAGACATCGAGCAGGCCCAGGCGCACGGGCAGGTTCTGCGCCAGCGGCGCGGTGCGGAAATGCTCGTCCATGGCATGCGCGCCCGCGAGGAAGTCGCGGAACCCCTGCGCACCAATCGCGATGGCGATCGGCAGGCCAATGGCCGACCACAGCGAGTAGCGGCCGCCCACCCAGTCCCAGAAACCGAAGGTGGTGGTGATGCCCAAGGCGCCAGCGGCTTCGATGTTGGTGGTGAGCGCTGCAAAGTGGCGGGCCACATCGCGACCGCCCTGGGCAGCAAACCAAGCGAGCGCCGAGCGCGCGTTGGTCATGGTCTCGGCCGTGGTGAAGGTTTTGGACGCAATGAGGAACAGCGTGCTCTCGGGCCGCAAACCCTTGAGCACATGGTGCAGCTCGTGCCCGTCCACGTTCGACACAAAGTGAAAGCGCTTGCCGGGGATGCGGAACTCTTCGAGCGCGCGCACGGCCATGTGCGGGCCCAGGTCCGACCCGCCAATGCCGATGTTCACCACGTCGGTGATGGCCGCATCGCTGCGCACCTGCTCGGCGTACTGCAGCATGGCGTCAAGCGTGTGGTGCACATCGGCCAAGCGCTGCGCGGTCTCGGGCACATCACCGGGCAGGGCCACGCCTGCAGGGCGGCGCAGCAGCGTGTGCAGTACGGCGCGGTTTTCGGTGGTGTTGATAGCCTCGCCGGCAAACATCGCATCGCGGTGTTGCACCAGGCCGCAGTCGCGGGCCAGGTCCAGCAGCAACGCTTCGGTATCGCGGTCCCACAGGTTCTTGGACAGGTCGGCAAACACATGCGGGGCCGACTGGCTGAAGGCGGCAAACCGCTGGGCGTCCTGCGCAAACGCCTGGCGCATGTCCAGGTGCTGGCCATGGGAGGCGTAGTGGGCGGCCAACTGGGGCCACAGCGCAGACTGGTCGCAACGGAGGGGCATGGTCATCAAACAGGTAGGGTGAAAAGCGCCGAGATAGTAACTTGATTACACAATCAAATGGCTTATTGGCAGGTTCTTTTGAGTTACACGCAGTAGTAACAAGGCAGCATTCTTTGGAAAATCATGTAACGTGATTACAATCCCACGCAACAAAACGAACCACCCCATCACGGAGACACCATGAGTTTTGACCTCGTCCTGTTCGGCGGCACCGGCGACCTTGCCTGGCGCAAGCTCATGCCCGCATTGTTTCAGGCATTCCGACATGGCACGCTGCCTGAGGGGGGGCGCATCATCGCGGTCGCACGCGACGACCTGAGCGACGAACAATACCGCAGCCTGATCCAGTCGCGGTTCGACAGCGTGGAACTGGCCAAGCGCCCCAGCCCGGACGAGTTTGCACGCTTCGCGGCACTGCTGCATTACCTGCGCATGGACCTGTCCAAAACCCAGGACTACGAGCGCCTGGCCGAGACACTGAAAGCGCGCGGCGCCGAATCGGTGGTGATGTACGTGGCCACCGCGCCCAGCCTGTTCACCAACGTGTGCGAGCAGATCGCCGCCGTGGGCCTGAACGGTCCCACCACCCGCGTGGTGCTGGAAAAGCCCCTGGGCCACGACCTGCAGTCCAACCAGGCCATCAATGACACGCTGCGCCGCGTGCTCAAGGAAGAGCAGGTCTTCCGCATCGACCACTACCTGGGCAAGCCATCCGTCCAGAACCTGTTTGCGCTGCGTTTTGGCAACGCGCTGTTCGAGCCCCTGTGGCGCCGCGAAACCATTGCCAACATCCAGATCACGATTGCCGAAGAGCTGGGCGTGGAGTCGCGCGGCGCGTTCTATGACCAGACCGGCGCGCTGCGCGACATGGTGCAAAACCATGCACTGCAGCTGCTGTGCGCCATCGGCATGGAGCCGCCCATCAACTCCAGCGCCAACGCCATCCGCGACGAAAAGCTCAAGGTGCTGCAGTCGCTCAAGCCCTGGACGCTGGAGACCATCGGCCAGCATGTGATCCGTGGGCAGTACGCCGCCGGCAACCACCAGGGCCAGCCCGTGCCCGGCTACGCGCAAGAAAAAGGCGTGGCCGCCAGCAGCAGCACCGAGACCTTTGTGGCACTGCGCACCGAGATCAGTAACTGGCGCTGGGCGGGCGTGCCGTTTTACATCCGCACTGGCAAGCGGCTGGCGGGGCGCGACGCGCACATCGTCATCAACTTCCGGCCCGTTCCCCACCCCATCTTCAAGACGCCCGCAGGCGCCGCCAACCGGCTGGTGATCAACCTGCAACCCAAGGACGGGCTGGAGCTGCACCTGATGGCGCAGGGCGCCGCCCAGCACCAGACCGAACCCGCGCTGTCGCAGGTGCACCTGAACCTGGACTTTGACCAGCGCTTTGGCACCGAGCGCGTGGGCGCCTACGAGCGCCTGTTGCTCGACGTGATCGCCGGCCGCCTGAACCTGTTTGTGCGCAGCGACGAGCAGGAAGAAGCCTGGCGCTGGGTGGAACCCATTCTGCAATACTGGAAGAACGACCCGGCAGGCCCCCGACCCTACCCCGCAGGCAGCTGGGGCCCGCGTGCGGCCAGCGCGATGATTGCGCGCGACGGGTATTGCTGGAGCGAGGAGATGTGAGAGCCTCGCGTCCGGCGGCTGCAGACCTTCGCAGCCGCGGCCGCCGGGCCTTGTTTTCTTAGGTCTGCGCAGCCTCGCTGTGCAGCCACGACAAAAACGCCTCCACCGCCGGGCGCTTGGCGTGCCGCTCGGGGTACACGGCGAAATGCGCCTTCACCCGCACAGCCTGGTCCATGCCGAACGGGGCCTTCAGTCGGCCATCAGCCAAGTGCCCGCCTGCGTTGACGGCGCTCTCCAAGGCCACGCCCAGGCCCTGTGTGGCGGCATCCAGCGACATCTGGGCGCGGTCAAACCGCAGGGAGAAACGATCGGGCGCCCGCAGTTTGGTGAACCGGCCAAACCAGTCCGACCACTGCACGATGCTCACATTGCTCTGGATCAGCGGCAGGTCCAGCAACTGCTCCGCGCGTTTGAGCTTGTGCGCCCTGATGAAGGCCGCGCTGGCCAGCGGCACGATCGCTTCCTCAAACAACGGCTCCACCACCAGATCACCCCATTGCGGAATGCCATAGCGGATGTCGATGTCGGCCTGGCCGAGCGCGAAATCGCTGGGCGTGTGGGCGGCTGAGAGGTTGAGTGATATCTCTGGGTAGGCCTGCGCAAAGCGGTGCAGGCGCGGCATGAGCCACAGACTGGCAATGCTGGGTGCCGAGTGCACATACAGGCTGTTGCGGATGCCATGACGCAGATCGTCCGTGGCCGTGGCGATGGCGTTGAGCGCAGCCCCCACATGCATCAGGTAATGCTCGCCCGCAGGGCTCAGGCGCACCCCGTGGGCGCTGCGTTCGAACAGGCGGATGTCCAGCTGTGCCTCCAGTCGCGAAACCTGGTGACTGATGGCCGAGGCCGTGAGGTTCAGCTCCGCCGCGGCCAGTGCAAAGCTGCGGCGGCGTGCCACGGCCTCAAAGGCCTGCAGATTGGCAATGGGCGGCAAGGTGGGCATGGGGTGAACCCTGACGTTAGATGACGGAATGTCATCTTACGCTGATGATTCATCGCTTGTCATCATCTTGAGCGGCTTTGAGAATCGGCTCCCAGAACAGGAGACACCGCTTTGACAGCCGCCCTCACGGGCAGCGTGCAAGTCTCCTGCACCTTCACACCACAGGAGACAAGACACATGCTGCTCAAGGACCAGGTTGCCATCATTACCGGAGGGGCGGGACTCAACGGCCTCGGGTTTGCCACCGCCCGCCTGATGGCCGAGCAAGGCGCCAAAGTCGCCATCCTCGACCTCGAAGCCGCCGACCCCGCAGGCGCCGCCGCGCGGCTGGGCGAGGGCCACCTGGGCCTGGTGGCCGATGTGACCGACAAGGCATCGTGCGAAGCCGCTGCCGCCCAGGTGCGTGCCCATTTCGGCCGCATCGACACGCTGGTCAACAACGCGGGCATCACCCAGCCCGTCAAGACGCTGGAGATCACCGGCGCCGACTACGACCGCATTCTT
>OFJB01001073.1_pt1 | contig 11405 bp, 11 predicted proteins | sample 1775081 | NCBI WGS metagenome assembly OFJB01 (sample SAMN08195771, study PRJEB24354) | sludge metagenome | isolation source: initial sludge from phenol fed wastewater aerobic bioreactor | place: India: Nagpur | collected 2016-06-05 | reverse complement strand
GACCCCATGGGCATCGAGGCGCGCGCCGCCGCCAAGCTGCTGCAGCACGAGATCAAGATCTACGTCGGCAGCAGCGTCGAGATCGAGCTGAAGGCCGAAGGCGGCATCGAGCGCAGCGTGGGCAAGGCGCGGCGGGTGGTGGACCTGCGCAAGAAATAGGTCCGCTTGCGGGCGAGAGTGCTGCCGGCCCTGTCTCGCAGACCGCGGAGCCGCCAGAGGCGACTCCTCTTCGGGCTGTCCGGACTCGCGCAGGCGAGTCCAGAGCCGCAGCCCTCAGCCCCAACCCTCACCCAGAGGGAGAGGGAGAAGCGCCCGCGCATCACTGCTGCTCGATGGTCTCCACCATCAAGTCCATGTACGTGTCCGGCCCCTGCGTCAGGCGGATGCGCACCGGCAGATACTGCAGCGTGGGGGCAAACCAGATCTCGGCACTGATGGGGCCGCGCGGCTTGTCGATGCGCCGGGGCTTCAGGTGCAGCGCGGCCACGGCGCCCAGGCGCGGCAGGTGCAGGGTGTCCTCGCCCACCACGTCGTAGGTCCATTCGTCCACGCCACCGGGGCGCGCCAGCCACAGGCGGATGCTGGCGCCGGGCGCGGGCGCGATCTGGCCGGTGGCGAAGCGGTGCGCCAGCTCGACGAACTGGCTGGCGGTGTCCTGCACGCCCTCGGGGCGGGGCACGGTCTGGCCGTTGTCCAGACGCACCGTGTCGCCGATGCGCACGCCGCGCCGGCGCTGGCGCACCTGCTCCTCGTACACCTCGGGCGCCAGGCCCTGGGCGGTGATCTCGCCCTGGCTGGTGAAGCGCATCGACAGCAGGATGCCGACGTCCAGTTGCACCGCCGCCTGGTAGCGCGTGCCGGTGTGCTGCCACAGCACCTGGGCGCTGCCGTGCAGCTCGCCGCGGTAGTTGCCGCCCAGGGTGTAGGCCAGCCGCGTGTCGGTCGGCCAGTGGGCCAGGAAGGCCGGTTCGGCGGCGCTGGCGGTGGCGTCGGCCGGGGCGGGCGCCGATGCCGATGCCTGGGCTGGGCTGGCGGTGCTTGCGGCCTCGGTCTCGGCCTCGGCCTCGGCCTGGGTGGGGGTGGCGGGCGGCGCGTCGAATGCCGAGGTGTCGGCCGACTCGTCCGGAGCGGGCGGCACGGGTTCCGGCTCCGGCGCGGCCGCCGGCCTGGGGGCGCTGGCCGGCTGTGTTGGTGACTTGGATGCTTTGTTTTTTATAGCTGCTGGCGCCCTGTGGATAAGCGCTGTCGGCCGATTTGGCACTGATTTCTGCGCGATGGGCTCGGCCGGCGCCGGCGGGGCCGCTGGCGCCTGCACGGTGATGGTGCGCGTGTACAGGGGCGCGACGACCTGGGCCAGCAGGCTGGGGGGCTGCAGCAGGCCGCGCAGCCAGCTCAGGGCCAGCAGGTGCGCCAGCAGCACCAGGGCAGCGACGATCGCGAGGGCGCGGCGGTCGTGGCGGCCGCGCGGCGCCGGATGGGGCGCGGGGGCCGCGGGGTGGCGATGGCTCAGGCGCCGGGCCACGATGGGGTGGCGCTGTCGTCGGCAGTGGGGCGCGGCGCCAGGCGCCAGGTGGTGGTGGGGGCGGGCAGGGTAAGCGGCAGGCGCAGCAGGCGTTGATCGCGCGCGACGAGGGCGGTGACCTGGCGCTGCGGGCCGGCAAACAGGGGCACGTCGTCGAGCCGGCGCAGGCGCCACATGGGCGCGGCTTCGGCCGTCCTGGCCTGGCGCGCCGTGCGCGGGATGCGGGCGGTGGTGGCCGGCACCTCCAGGCCCAGCCATTCGTCGCCGGCGGCCAGGCCGGCGGCGGCGGCGGGCCCGCCGTCCAGCACCACCTTGATGGTGATGCCCTGCTGTTCGCTCACGCGCAGGCCCAGCGCCTGCGCCAGCGGCGCAGGGTCCTGCAGCACCTGCACGCCATGTGCGGCCAGCAGCCGCTCCAGCGGCAACTCGTCGGTGCCGTGCACCCAGGCCGCCAGCTCGGCGCCATAGCTGCGCCCGCCCAGCTCCATCAGCACGGCGGCCACGTCGTCCTCGCGCAGCGGGCCGCCCTGGCAGCGCTGCCACAGGGCGCGCATCACGTCGTCCAGCGTGGCGCGGCCTTCGCCGCGCAGCGTGAGATCCAGGCACAGCGCCACCAGCGCGCCCTTGGTGTAGTAGCTGATGGTGCTGTTGGGGGTGTTCTCGTCGGGACGGTAGTAGCGCAGCCAGGCGTCGAAGCTGGCCTGCGCCACCGACTGCACGTGGCGCCCCGGCGCCTGCAGTACCTGGTTGGCGGTCTTGGTGAGCAGCTTGCAGTAGGTGACGTCGTCGATCAGGCCGGCGCGGCGCAGCAGCAGGTCGTCGTAGTAGCTGGTGAAACCCTCGAAGAACCACAGCAGCTCGGTGTGGTTCTCGCGCGTGTAGTCGTAGGGGGCAAAGTCAAACGGCTTCAGGCGCTTGACGTTCCAGGTGTGGAAGTACTCGTGGCTGATCAGCCCCAGCAGGGTGACATAGCCCTCGCCCACGGCGGCGGCCTTGTCGGGTGCGCCGATGCGCGGCAGGTCGGCGCGCTTGCAGATCAGGGCGGTGCTGGCGCGGTGCTCCAGCCCGCCGTAGGCATCCTCCACGGCATTGAGCATGAACAGGTAGTGATCGTGCGGCGGCGCGCCCTCGGGGTGCCAGAAGCGGATGGCCGTCTCGCACACGAGCTGCGCATCGCGCAGCAGGCGCGCGCCGTCGAACGAGGCCGGCGCGCCGGCGACGACCATGCGGTGCGGCACGCCGCAGGCGCTGAAGTCGCCGCTCCAGAACGCGCCCAGCTCGACGGGGTGGTCAACCAGTTCGTCGTAGTCGGCCGCGCCATAGGTGCCGAAGCCGCGCGCGTCCACGCGCCGGGGCGTCATGGCGGTGGCCAGCTGCCATTGCGGCGCGTCCCTGGGGGCAGGCACCGTGAGCTCATGCGGGCCATCCTCTTGCCCATGCACGCGCAGCAGCAGGCTGGTGCCGTTGAAAAAGCCCCGCTCGGCGTCCAGCCAGGCGGTGCGCACCGAGGTGTCGAAGGCGTACACCTCGTAGCGCAGCACCAGGGGCTGGCGCGGGTCGCAGGCGATGTGCCAGCTGCACTTGTCCAGCTGGCGCAGCGTGCGGGCGATGCCGCCCTGCTGCGCCGCCAGCCCGTTCAGGTGGCGGGCGAACTCGCGCACCAGGTAGCTGCCCGGAATCCAGACCGGCAGCGACACCGTCTGTTCGGCTGCCGGGCGGGCGATGCGCAACTCGATGGCGTAGCGGTGGCCCGGCCGGTTGGCCGCCTCGACGCGGTAGTGGATGGGGGCGGCGACCATGGCAGCGGGCGGCCTCACCGCGCGAGCAGCTGCTCGATCTGCTGCGCGTTGATGGCCCCCGGCACGCGGTGGCCGTCGGCAAACACCAGGGTGGGCGTGCCGGTGATGTTGTACTTGCGCGCAAAGGCCAGGTTGGCGTCGAGCGCGGCGGTGTCGCACGCGGGCGCGCCCTTGGGCGTCACGTGGCGCAGCATCCAGTCGTCCCAGGTCTTGACCTTGTCGGCGCTGCACCAGATCTGCTTGGACTTTTCGACCGAGTCGGCCCCCAGGATGGGGATCAGGAAGGTGTGGACGGTGACGTTGTCGATCTTGCCCAGGTCCGCCTCGAAGCGCTTGCAGTAGGGGCAGTTGGGGTCTTCAAACACCGCCAGCTTGCGCTTGCCGTTGCCGCGCACGATGGTGAAGGCGTGCTTGAGCTGCAGGTCCTTGAAGTTGATGGCGGTGAGCTTGTCGATGCGCTCCTCGGTCAGGTTCTTGCGCGCGCGGGTGTCGATCAGCGCGCCCTGGATCAGATAGTTGCCCTCGGCATCGCTGTAGAAGATGTCGTTGCCGATGCGTACCTCGTACAGGCCGGGCATGGGCGTCTTGCTGACCTCGTCGATTTGCGTCAGGCCCGGCACGCGGTCCATCAGGGCCTTGCGGATGGTGGCCTCCTGGGCGCCGGCCAGCAGCGGCAGCGCCACCAGGGCCAGGGCAGCCAGCCTGCGGCGCGCGGAGAGGGTCAGGTTCATGGTTGGAGGCTTCGTGCAAAGGAGTGAATCGGAGGGGGAAAGCGTTTGGACGCCGCCAGGGTGCGGGCGGTTCCCGTCAGGCGTGCATGGCCAGTCGGGCAATGCGCAACTTGAACGCTCCGCTGTGGTCAAACAGCGTCATGCCCCAGTTGCGCAGCGGGCCGGCCAGCGGCGCGGGGTGGCCGAACAGGAGTTGCAGACCATCGGTGGCCCAGCGCATGCGCAGCCACTGGCCCTGGCGCGCGCGCTCGTAGCGGCGCAGCAGGCGCAGGTCGGACACAGGGCGCCAGCGCTCGCGCGCACCCAGCACGCGCGCCAGCTCGGCGGCGTCGCCCAGGCCCACGTTCAGGCCTTGGCCGGCCAGCGGGTGCATGGCATGGGCGGCGTCGCCGGCCAGCGCAAAACTCTCGCCCACGCGCCCCGGCATGGCGCCGACCCAGCGGCGCGCGTGCGCCAGCACCAGCGGCCAGCTGGCGCGGGCGCCCTGCACCTGCAGCGCGCCCAGCGCGTCGCCGCTCAGGTCGTGCAGGTGGGCGGCCAGCGTGGCGTCGTCCCAGGCCTTGACCTGCGCGGCGCGCTCGCTGGCCAGCGACCACACCACCGCCACCTCGCGCCCGGCGGGGCCGCCCAGGGGCAAAAAGGCCAGGATGTCGCCCTCCGACGTGAACCACTGGCGCGCCACCTGCTCGTGCGGGCGCTCGCAGTCCAGCCGGGTGGCCAGGGCGTGCTGCGGGTAGCGCACGCTGTCGTATTCGATGCCCAGTTCGGCACGGCTGGCGCTGGCGCGGCCCTCGCTGATCACCGTGAGCGGCGCGGCCACGGGCGCTTCGACCACGTCGATGGCGCTCTGGTAGCCCACGGCCTCGGCCAGCCGATGCTCGAGCTGCGGCACGTCGACGATCCAGTTGAGCGCGGCCACGCCCTGCTGCTGGGCGCTGAAGTGCACGCTGCCCTGCTGGTCGGCCTGCACCTGCATGGCCAGCACGGGGGTGGCGGCCAAGCCGCTGGGCCAGCAGCGCAGGCCCTGCAGCAGGGCCTGCACGGCGGGGCTGATGGCGTAGGCGCGCACGTCGGCCGCCGCCGGCGCGCTGCCGGCCGGCGGCGCCACCAGGGCCACGCGCAGCCGCTCGCGCGCGGCCAGCAGCGCCAGCGTGCGCCCGACGATGCCGGCGCCGCGGATGCAAAGGTCGTGCTCGAAGGCCATGGCTCGATTGTATGAAGGCCCCGCCGCGCCGGGCGCGCGCTATGGCGCCGCGGCCAGCACCTGCTGCAGGAATGCGCGCAGCGCGGCCTGGTAGCGCGCCGGGTCTTCCGACCAGGACTGGACGTGTCGCGCGTGCGTGCGCACATAGGTCATGTCGGGGCGCAGGCGCTTGAGTTCGTCGCTGATGCCGACGGGCACCAGGGCGTCGGTGTCGCCATGCGCGTCGAACAAGAAGCGCGGCCGGGTGGCGAACACGGGCAGGGTCAGGGTGTCGTTCAGGTCGATGCCCACCCGCCACGGCGTGATCTGCGTGGCCACCCAGGTCACCGCGCTGGTCAAGGGCAGGTGCTTGCTTTCGACAAAGTGCCGCAGGGTGGCGCGCAAATCCAGCGCCGGCGCGTCCAGCACGGCCGCGACGATGTCGGCGGCAGGGGGCGAGTGGCGCAGGTACTGCCCGATGATGGCGCCGCCCATCGACTGGCCGGCCAGGATGATGCGTTTGGCGCCGCGTTGGCGTGCGGCCTCGACCGCGGCGTCCAGGTCGCGCCACTCGCTCAGGCCGAAGCGGTAGAGGCCGTCGGGCGAGCGCGGCGCGCCAGCGTCGTTGCGGTAGGAATACAGCAGCGTGGTGATGCCCAGCGGCCGCGCCACGCTCATGTCGCGATAGCCGTCCTCGCGGCGGGCGCCGATGCCGTGGGTGTAGACCATCCAGGTGTCGCTCGGGCCGGACGCGGGCGGCACCACCCAGGCCGGCAGCGGGCCCAGCTCGGACGCGATCGAGATGCTTTCGAAGGGCCAGCCGAAGGCGCGCTGCGGGTCGCCGTCGTAGTCCAGCGCCAGCGGGTCGCTCGTTTGCACCGGCGGGTTGGTGAACGGACCGCCCACCGTGACCATTTGCTTGACGCCGCTGGACAACTGCCAGCCAATGCCGCCGCAGTAGGCCACAAGGGCCAGCAGCACGATGGCGATGAGCCAGGAGGAAAGCTTGCGGATCATGGGTGAAGCGGTGGCGGTGGTTGGGGGTGCGGGGCGGCCATGGTAGCGCGTCGGTCGAACGGCTTTGTCTGGGCCCGCCTCGACGCACATCGTCGCCCCGACACGGCGAGGGGCCGGGCGCCATTGCGCCGACAATGTCGGACTTTTGCTTGTCTCCCATCATCATGTCGCAGCCCGAACCCGATGTGCGCGCCCGCGTGGCGCGGCTGTTTGTCTACCCCGTCAAGTCCTGCGCGGGCGTCGAATTGAGCGAGGCGCTGGTGGCCGAGACCGGGCTGGACCTGGACCGCAGCTGGATGGTGGTCGATGCGCAGGGCCAGTTCCTGACCCAGCGCGAGTGGCCGCGCATGGCGCTGATCCGCCCGCAGATCCGCCTGAGCGAGGTGGTGCTGCGCGCCCCCGGCATGCTGGCGCTGCATCTGGGGCTGAACGAGGTCGAGCGCCCGCTGCGCGTGCGCGTGTGGCAGGACGAGGTCGACGCCTGGGACATGGGCGACATCGCCGGCCAGTGGTTCAGCGACTTTCTGGGCCAACCCGGCCTGCGCCTGGCGCGCTTCGACCCCGAGGTGCGGCGCCTGTCCAGCCTGAAGTGGACGGGCGGCATCGAGGCCGTCAACCAGTTTGCCGACGGCTACCCCTTCCTGGTCACCAGCGAGGCCTCGCTGGCCGAGCTCAACCGCCGCCTGCAGGCAGCCGGCCACGCGCCGGTGGGCATCGAGCGCCTGCGCCCCAACCTGGTGCTGGCCGGCGTCGAGGCGCACGACGAGGACCGCCTGGCCGAGCTGCGCATCGCCACGGCCGACGGCGAGGTGATCCTCAAGCCCGTCAAGCCCTGCGCGCGCTGCCCCATCCCCAACATCGACCCGCAGACGGCCACCAGCAGCCCCGAGGTGCTGGCCACGCTGAGCGAGTACCGCGCCGACGCCCGCGTGGACGGGGCGCTGACCTTTGGCATGAACGCGATCATTCTTGGCGGCGTGGATCGCACGCTGCGCGTGGGTGATGCGGTGGCGGCGGATTGGCAGTTTGATTGATTACTATGATATCGATAGCTTTCCGCGCTTGTTGGTAGGGCGCTGGAGGCTGATTTGACTTGTCATTTCAAGCGGCTTGGTGCCAAGGCCTGTCGGTAGAATCGGTCAAGAGTATGTAGCGTGGTTTCGTGCCGTCTCGAAGCAAGCATCCAATGAGTCTTGTCAAGTCCAAACAGCGCGTCGCCGACCACGGAGAGGTGTTCACCCCGTCCTGGATGGTCGAAGCCATGCTCGACCTGGTGCAGGGCGAAACCGAGCGGATCGACAGCCGGTTTCTGGAGCCCGCCTGCGGCAGCGGCAATTTCCTCGTGCCCATCCTCAAGCGCAAGCTCGCCGCCGTGGAGCTCAAGTATGGCAAGTCGGATTTTGAGAAGCGCCACTTCGCGCTGCTGGCGCTGATGTGCTGCTACGGCATCGAACTGCTGGCCGACAACATCGCCGAATGCCGCGCCAAGCTGCTGCAAGTGTTTGCCGAGCATCTGAACCTGATCGGGGGGGCGACCTTCATCAGGCGGCCGCGCAGGTGCTGGCGCTCAACATGGTGCATGGCGACGCGCTTTCGATGCGCAACCATGCGGGCGAGCCCATCACCTTTGCCGAATGGGGCTACCTGGGTAAGGGCAGGTTTCAAAGGCGCGACTTCCGTTTCGACATCCTCACCGGCATGGCCGAGCACACCGAGCAAGGCTCGCTGTTTGCGCGGCATGAAATCTTCACGCCCACCGCAAGCTTTCCGCCCATGACCGTGGCCGAGCTGGCGCATGCAGCATGCCGGGCGCCCGCGTGAGGTTGGGCCCCGGTTGCGTGCGGTGAGCGCATCAAAGTATCCTATGAGATACCATGATGGAAATCCGGCTCTACCGTGACCACCAAGGCCGCGTGCCCTTCACGCAGTGGCTCGATGCCTTGCCAGACCGGCAGGCCCGCGCTGCCATCAAGGCCCGGTTGTTGCGCCTGGAGGCCGGCAATTTTGGCGACTGCAAGCCCGTGCGCGATGGCGTGCAAGAGCTGCGCATCGACAAGGGACCCGGCTACCGGGTCTATCTGAGCCGGCAGGGGCCGGTGCTGGTGGTGCTGCTCTGCGCCAGCGACAAGGCCGAGCAGGGCCGCGCCATCCGGCAGGCCATCGAGTATCTAAACGACTGGAAAGAAAGGGGCCGAACATGACTGCACCGCGTGATGCGAGCTACCAGAGCTATCTGGTCGAATCGCTCAAGGACCCGGCCGAAGCCGCCGCCTTCATCGACGCCGCGATGGAACTGGAAGACCCCGCCGCGCTGCTGGCAGCGCTGCGCCATGTCGCCAAGGCCCACGGCATGGCCGAGGTGGCGCGCCGCGCCGAGCTGGGCGACAAGACCTTGTTCAAGGCCCTAGGCGAGCAGGGCAACCCCACGCTGGAAACGGTCACCAAGGTGCTGCACGCCGTGGGCCTGCGCCTGAGCGTGGCGCCCGTGCACGCATGAAAACACCCGCCATCCGCCAGGACCTCTGGTCGGCCGGCGCCCGCGCCGCCAAGGACACGGCATTGACCGTCCAGGCCGGCTTTGCGCTGCGCATTGCCAGCGCTGACGGCCCGGTGGTGCTGAGGCCCGTCAAGCCCTGCGCACGCCGCCCTGTCCCCAACATCGACCCGCAGACTGCCCAGAGCAGCCCCGAGGTGCTGGCCACGTTGAGCCAGTACCGCGCAGATGCGCGCGTGGACGGGGCGCTGACCTTTGGCATGAACGCCATCATCCTGGATGGCCTGGACCGCACGCTGCGCGTGGGAGATGCGGTGGCGGCGGATTGGAAGTTCGATTGATATGGATTTGATAGCTATCAGCGATTGATGGACAAGCGACCGATGCGGTTTTTACAATAGCAAGGCCATGAACGGAAACCCAGTGAGACGACGCGACGAAAGAAGGTATGTCCGTGCGCCTGCGGCACCGCCCACGCCATCGGATCTTTCACTGCGCTATTCGGTGGATGATTTGAGCGGGGCCATGATCGTTGGATCGCGGCTGAACAACATCCTTACCGCGCTGGCGGGAAAGCGACCCATCGATCCCAGCCACAAGGCGTTCCTGCGCAATCAAGGCGCATATGCGCTGGTTGATTTGATCGACGGCACGATCTCCGAAACGGACTACGCCGCGCGTACGCTAGACGAGCGCAAGACACGTCAAGAGGTTGCCCGTCAACGCAACGAAGAAGCAACTGCGGTGCGGCACCGAGAGGCCGCCTTGGCCGCCGAGCGCGAAGCCGCCTTGCAGGCTCGACTCAAGTTGGAAGCGGAGCAAAGAGAGGCAGCCCGTATTCGATACGAGAGCAGCTCGGAGTTCATCGCCAAGCAAAAGACCAGGGCACTGCTTCAAAAGCACGGTGTTGCCGAATACATCGAAGGCGAGGATTTCAGACCCTTGCTTTCGATTCTGCGCAAGCTGGACACCGGAAGCCGGCTGGAGAGAGAGGATGTCGTCTGGCTCAAGGGCCGCAGCCGTCGCTACAGTTTGGCTGGCGTTCTCACTGCCCATCATCGCCTTGAGGCAGACGTCTGCAGTGCCGAATTCGAGCGCGGCGGCGACCCCTGGCAGGCCATCAATGCCAGCGGTCACTTGCGCAAATGCAATGCTCCGAAAGAAGCGATCGACCTCCTTGCCAGGATTTCAGCGCAACGACTGAAGCACGGCAAACTCAAGTCCGCGATGCTTACTACGCACGGTGGTGCCTTGCGCGACATGGAGTGCTTCTTCGAGGCACAGCAAGCCGGCGAAGCCGCTCACAAATTGCTTCCGCAAGACTATCGACCATGCACCCTGCTCGGCGCTGTGCACATCCAGCAAGGCAACTATGCGCTGGGGCACGATTGGTATTGCAAGGCTGAAGAGCGTGGCGCGCCGCCTGCCGGTACTGACTCGGAAATTCGCTTGCTGTTGCGCGGTATGCCTGAACAAGCGCGCCGGGCCGCGGAAGCCGAACTGCTTCGTCTCGATTCCGATCGGTACGGATGGATTGCAAGTTCGTGGCAACGCCGAGGACGCTCGACCTCGAACGGTTGACACGGGGGTCAAAAGTCGAGAGTTTGCATACTATTAAATATATAGCTCTCTGTGCCGGATTGACGGGCGTTTCGGGCCAATTTCGCTCATAGACCGCCAGCCGGTGCACTCCCGCCACACCGGTACAATCACCGCTTCCCCCGAAGCCATCCGAGACCTGCGCCATGAGCCTGCAATGCGGCATCGTGGGCCTGCCCAACGTGGGCAAGTCCACCCTCTTCAACGCCCTGACCAAGGCCGGCATTGCCGCCGAAAATTATCCTTTTTGCACCATCGAGCCCAACACCGGCGTGGTCGAGGTGCCCGATCCGCGCCTCGCGCAACTGGCCGAGATCGTCAAGCCCGAGCGCATCGTGCCGGCCATCGTCGAGTTCGTCGACATCGCCGGCCTGGTGGCGGGCGCCAGCAAGGGCGAGGGCCTGGGCAACCAGTTTCTGGCGCACATTCGCGAGACGGACGCCATCGTCAACGTGGTGCGCTGTTTTGAAGACCCCAACGTCATCCACGTGTCCGGCAAGGTCGATCCGATCTCGGACATCGAGGTGATCCAGACCGAGCTGTGCCTGGCCGACCTGGGCACGGTCGAGAAGGCCGTGCAGCGCTACGGCAAGGCGGCCAAGAGCGGCAACGACAAGGAGGCCGCCGCCATGCTGAAGGTGCTGGTGCCGGTGCAGGAAGCGCTGAACGAGGCCAGGCCGGTGCGCACGTTGGCGCTTTCAAAAGAAGAACAGGCGCTGCTCAAGCCGCTGTGCCTGATCACCGCCAAGCCCGCCATGTTCGTCGGCAACGTGGCCGAGGACGGCTTCGACAACAATCCGTTCCTGCAGCGGTTGCAGGACTACGCCGCCAGCCAGAACGCGCCCGTGGTGGCGATCTGCGCCAAGCTCGAAGCCGACATGGCCGAGATGAGCGACGAGGACAAGGCCATCTTTCTGGAGGAAATGGGCCAGACCGAGCCGGGCCTGAACCGCCTGATCCGCGCCGCCTTCAAGCTGCTAGGGCTGCAGACCTACTTCACCGCCGGCGTCAAGGAAGTGCGCGCCTGGACCATCCACATCGGCGACACCGCGCCGCAGGC
>OFJB01001072.1_pt1 | contig 11406 bp, 10 predicted proteins | sample 1775081 | NCBI WGS metagenome assembly OFJB01 (sample SAMN08195771, study PRJEB24354) | sludge metagenome | isolation source: initial sludge from phenol fed wastewater aerobic bioreactor | place: India: Nagpur | collected 2016-06-05 | reverse complement strand
ATCACCACGGTGGCGCTGGGCATCATCGCCGTGCTGCTGGGCATCGTGTTCGAGAAGCAGAACATCGCCTTCATGGTATCGCTGGCCTTTGCCGTGGCCGCCTCGGCCAACCTGCCGCCGCTGATGCTGTCGGTGCTGTGGAAAGACTGCACCACCCGGGGCGCGGTGATCGGCGGCTTTCTGGGCCTGATCTCCTCGGTGGCGCTCACCGTGGTGTCGCCCTCGGTGTGGGAAGCCACGCTGGGCTACCCCAAGGGCAGCGCCTGGTTCCCCTACACCTCGCCGGCCCTGTTCTCGATGACCATCGGCTTCGTCGGCGTGTGGCTGTTCTCCATCCTGGACCGCAGCGCGCAGGCGGCCAAGGAGCGCGCGGCCTTCCCGGCGCAGCAGGTGCGCTCGGAAACCGGCCTGGGGGCGTCGAAGGCGTCGGGGCACTGAATTGCCTGCCTGCCCGGCGCATGCCGCCGGGCCCATTGCTTCAAGGAGCGTTCGATACGCTCTTTTTTTTGGCCGCAGGTACCGGCAAGGCGCTCAACGCCGAAGGCTCGACTACCCAAACGGGTGCACGCATCATCTGGCGTATCGCTTTGCCCCGACGACACAAATCACTGCGGCCAGCGTCACACCCAGCATGGTCCAGCTCACCTTTTCGTGGAGCAGCAGCGCGGCCAGTCCAAGCCCCATGAAGGGCTGAAACAACTGGAGTTGCCCGACCGCCGCGATGCCACCCTGCGCGAGACCGCGGTACCAGAACAAGAAGCCGATCAGCATGCTGAACAGCGAGACGTAAGCCAAGCCGATCCACGCCGGCACGCCGACATGGCTCAGCGATACGGGCATGGTCAGCAGCGTGATCGGCAGCATGACGGGCAGCGACAGCACCAGCGCCCAACTGATGACCTGCCAGCCGCCCAGCGTGCGGGACAAGCGCGCACCTTCCGCATAGCCGAGGCCGCATGCGATGACGGCGGCCAGCATCAGCAGGTCACCTTGCAGCGAGGCGCCGATGCCTCCCATCGCTGCGTAGCCGGTGACGAAAGCCGCGCCCACCACGGAGAACAGCCAGAAGGCCGGCCGGGGACGCTCGCCGGCACGCAGCACGGCAAAGATCGCTGTACACAGCGGCAGCACGCCGACAAAGACGATCGAGTGCGCGGACGTGATGTGCTTTAGCGCCAGAGCGGTCAGCAGTGGAAAACCGACCACCACGCCCAGGGCCACGACCGCCAAGGCAGGCACATCCACGCGCTTCGGTCGCGCTTGCCGAAGCGCCAGCAAGAGTACCCAACCCAGCAAGGCGGCAATCGTTGCCCGGGCACAGGTCAGGAACGTGGGGCTGAAATCGGCCACGGCGACACGGGTAGCGGGCAGCGACCCCGCAAAGATAGCCACGCCGATCAATCCGTTGACCCAGCCACTTGCTGTTTTTTCCATCGAGAACTCCTTGTTTCACCGATGCCAGTACACCATTGCCCAGGATGGTCGAGCCAGAGACAGTCCAATACAATTCAAAGTAACTGTTATGTATTTAAACCCGGTACGGTTGGAGAAAAAGTGGAGCGCAGCGGCACACGAATCGACGCGGTGATGGCAGATATCCGGTCGCGGATTGCCTCGCGCGCCTATTTGCCAGGAACGCGCTTGCCTTCAGTGCGTGCGCAGGCACAGGCTATGCAGGTATCGGTCTCCACCGTGGTGGAAGCCTATGAGCGGCTGGCCGCGACAGGCGCTATTGCTTCCCGCCCGGGCTCGGGCTTCTATGTCGCTGGGCCGGTTGCCCCGCTCACGCTGACGCAGATCGGCCCCCAACTGGACCGAGAGGTCGATCCGCTGTGGGTGTCACGCCAGGCGCTGGAGGCGGACATTGCCGTATTGAAGCCAGGGTGCGGCTGGCTTCCCTCGGCATGGCTGTACGAGACAGGAGTACGCCGCGCCCTGCGTGCCCTGGCACGGGCCGATGCGCTCGCCCTGGTTGAGTACGCCACGCCGCTGGGCCATCCGGCACTGCGTCGGTTCCTCGCGCGGCGGCTGATCGGTGAGGGTATCGAGGCCGCGCCAGAACAGATCATGCTCACCGAGTCGGGAACGCAGGCGATCGATTTGATTTGCCGCTTCCTGCTGGAGCCGGGTGATACCGTACTCGTGGACGATCCCTGTTACTTCAATTTTCATGCCTTGCTCAAGGCGCATCGCGTGCAAGCAGTGGGCGTGCCCTATACGCCGAACGGGCCGGACGTGCAGGCGTTCGCTGCAGCCTTGCACGCGCATTCGCCCCGGCTCTACATCACCAATTCGGGCATCCACAATCCGACCGGTGCGACGCTTTCGGCCGCCACGGCACACCGGCTCCTGAAGCTCGCCGACAGTTCCGATCTGGTCATCGTCGAGGACGATATCTTTGCCGACTTCGAGGTCAACCCCGCGCCCAGGCTGGCGGCCTTTGACGGGCTCTCGCGGGTCATCCACATCGGTAGCTTTTCCAAGACCGTCTCGGCCTCCGTGCGCTGCGGCTACATCGCCGTACGACCTGACTGGATAGAAAGCCTGGCTGATTTGAAGATCGCCACCACTTTCGGCGGCGGTCGGCTGGCCGCCGAAGTGGTGCTCCGTGCATTGACCGACAGCGGCTACCGCAAACATATGGAAGCCGTGCGGCTGAGGTTGGCAGAGGAAATGGCGAAGACCACGGGCCGGCTCGAGGCCCTGGGCATCGAGCCCTGGCTGACGCCCCAGGCTGGCATGTTTCTCTGGTGCCGGCTGCCGCAAGACATGGATGCCGCCGTCATTGCGCGCTCATGCCTGGAAGCAGGCGTGGTGCTGGCGCCGGGCAATGTGTTCAGCCAGTCCTTGAGCGCGGGCGACTTCTTGCGCTTCAACGTTGCGCAGTGCGCCGACGACCGGATTTTCGATGTCTTGGCGCGGGCTTTGTCCAAGCAGAAGGCGTAGAGCGGCCATGCCAATCAGCTCTGCAATGTGAGCAGCTTGATGAAAGCCAGCGCCGCCATCACCGCGTCGTTCAGCGCATCGTGCGCGTCGCGCGTGGGCAGGCCGAGGTCGGCCATGATGGTGGCAAAGCGCAGGTCGATGTCGGCCTGGTCGTGCTGCTGGTAGGCCGGCAGCTGGCGGAACTTGTGGTCGTAGTACAGGCGCGAGACCTCGATCTGCGGCTGCGGCAAACCCATGCCCAGCAGCGGGCGCGCCACGCGGTTGATCATGGCGACGTCGAATTCGAGGTAGTAGCCCACCAGCGGGCGCGCGCCGATGAAGTGCAGCAGGCGGCGCACCGCCTCGGGCGCGGGCAGGCCGCCGGCCACGTCCTGCTCGCGCAGGCGGTGCACGCGGATGCTGTCGGCCGAGACGGCCTTCTCGGGCCGGATCAGCAGTTCCAGCCGCTGGCTGGTAAGGATGCGCCGGCCCTGGATGCGCACCGCGCCGATGGCGATGATCTCGTCGGTGCGGGTGCTCAGGCCGGTGGTTTCGCAGTCCAGCGCCACCCATTCGTCGGGTGGCGGCGCGTCGAGCAGAAAAGCCCATTCGCCGCCTTGCAGGCGCCGGCGCGCGCGGCGCGTCTTGAGGGCGTCGAGCCAGCTCACAGCGCGTTCAAGCGAAAGCGCTGGCGCAGCAACGCTTTGAAGCGCTTGACCACGCCCAGCGCATCCTTCAGCAGGTCACGCTCCAGCGGCGACAGCGCGCTCGGGTCGACCGCGCCGGACACCGCGTCGCCCCGATCCATCTCGTCCAGCCCGGCCTTGAGCTTGAGCGCCATCAGCAGTTGCAGGGCGTCGGTCAGGTCGCGCGCCAGGCCGGCGTCGAGCACCTGCGCCTCGACCAGCCGAGCAAGCCGCTCGGTGGTCGAGGTCTCGGCCACGCGGTGCGCCAGGGCCAGGCTGCGCACGCCGTGCACGGTGGGAAAGATGCCTTCCTTCTTCAGGTTGATGCGGTCCACCTCGTCGCCCAGCAGGCGGTGCCACCAGCTCCCGCTGCCGGCAAACAGGTCGATGGCGGCGGCAAAGCGCGCCAGCATCATGTCGTTGTCGGTGGCCAGCGACCACAGCGCGTCGCGCACGCCGGCCAGCAGCGCGGCGTCGCCGGCCACGGCGTGCGCGTCCAGGAAGATCGCCAGGTTCATCAGGCTGTCGGGGCTGGGCATCACCAGCCACTCGCGCACGGTGCGGGCAAAGTCGGCCGCGGGCATGCGCCAGGCCGGGTTGCTGAGCATGATGCGGCCCGGGCAGGGCGGGTAGCCGAAGCGCTCGAGCGCGTTTGAAAAGCGCTCGCAGATGGCCGCCAGGTCGGCCGGCGGCGCGTAGCCGTCGCGCAGGATCAGCGCGTTGTCCTGGTCGGTCTTCAGCAGCTGCTCGCCGCGGCCCTCGCTGCCCATCACCAGCAGGCAGCTGGCGGCCACCAGCTCGGGCGGGGCGATCAGTTGCCAGGCGCGCTCGAACAGGCGGGCATTCAAATCCTGCACCATGCGGGCGATCAGCATCACCTGCGTGCCGCCACGGAACTGGCGGCCGATCATGCCGGTGATCTGCTTGGCCGCCTCGGCCAGCTCGTCGATGCTGGCGGCGGCGTTGATGCGCAGGCCGATCAGCATGGAGTGGTTGGACAGGAAGCTGAACACGTCCAGCGCCTCCAGCACGCCCTGCACCTGATCGCCCTCGCGCACCACCACGCGGTGGATGTGGTGGCGCAGCATGATGGCCAGCGCGTCGCCCACCTGAGCCGAGGGCCGCACGCTGATGAGCGACCAGTTGGCCAGCTCCCCCACCGCGATCGAGTCGAGCGCACGCCCGGACAGGATGGCGCGCTGCAGCGCGTTGGTGGTGAACATGCCGAGCAGCGGCGGGCTCTGGCGCGCGTCGCGCACCAGCACGTTGGTGGTGTGCTCGCGCTGGAACAGCCGCACCACGGAGACGATGTCGGTGTCCCACTCGACGATGTGCGCGGGGCGCACGAAGGCCTCGTCCACGCGCGAGAGGTTCAGCGCCTGGAACTCGTTGCTGCTGCGCCGCTGGCCGGCCGCGCTCAGCTTGGCGCCCAGGTCGGAGAACAGCAGCGCGCCGAAGTCGGCGTTGGCGGCGATCAGGTCGTTGACGGTCTGGTGCGCCAGTTCATAAGCCACCACCTCCTCGTCGGCCACGAAGCGGCTGCTGGACTTGCCGGCCACCAGGCCGCGGCCGTCGAAGCTGTCGTCCGGCCCGTAGCGGGCCACGCACTCATCGCCGTCGAACTGGCTGACGCGCCCCTTGATCAGCACGAACAGGTGCGTCGGCGCCGAGCCCACGTCCAGAATGACCTCGCCCGCGCGGAAGTAGGCCACGTCCACGTTGTCGCGCACCAGGCGCTGCTGGGACTGCGTCAGGCAGTCGAAGGGCGAGGCGGCGAAGTTGAAGGCGTTGGGCATGGCGGTGTGGGTGTGGCGCGGCGTGCAGGCAGCACGCACCCATGATGGCGATGCGGGCTGACCGCTGTCTGACAATCCAGGCTCACGCGTACCATGGCCTCCATCATGAACACCACCAACCACGCCCCCGCATCACCAGCCGCCGACTACGCCCAGGGCGCCGCCTACGTGGGCGGGCGCTACGTGCCGATCGGCGAGGCCAGCATTCCCATCACCGACTGGGGCTTTCTGCGCTCGGACGCCACCTATGACGTGGTGACCGTGTGGGACGGTGCCTTCTTTCGGTTGGCCGAGCACCTGCAGCGCTTTCGCGCCAGCTGCGCGCGCTTTCGCCTCGACCCGGGGCTGACGGACGCGCAGATCAGCGGCATCCTGGCGCGGTGCGTGCGCCTGTCGGGCCTGCGCGCGGCGTATGTGGAGATGATCGTGACGCGCGGGCAGCCGCCCTGGGGCTCGCGCGATCCGCGCCAGGCGGTCAATCGGTTTTATGCCTTTGCCGTGCCCTATGTGTGGATTGCCAACGAGGCGCAGCGCGCACGGGGGCTGGACCTGCGCATCAGCGGCGTGCAGCGCATTCCGTCCGCCAGCGTGGACGCGCGCGCCAAGAACTACCACTGGAACGACCTGACCATGGGCCTGTTGGGCGCGCTGGATGCCGGCGCCGACACCGTGGTGCTGACGGACGGCGCAGGCCACGTGGTGGAGGGGCCGGGCTTCAACGTGTTTTGCGTCAACGCCGAAGGGGTGATCGTGACGCCGGCGGCCGGGGTGCTGGAGGGCGTGACGCGGCGCACGGTGATCGAGATGGCGCAGGCGCTGGGCCTGCCGCTGCAGGCGCGGGCCTTGCCGGCGGCCGAGCTGCGCGGCGCGCGCGAGGCGTTTTTGTCCAGCTCGGGCGGCGGGGTGCTGCCGGTGACGCGGGTGGACGGCGTGCCGCTGGGCGACGGGCGCGTGGGGCCGATCACCCAGCGCCTGGTGCAAACGTATTGGGACTGGCATCGCGACCCGCGCCTGAGCACGGCGGTGGATGACGTCCTTCAGGCCAGCCCATAAGAGCCATCCGCGCCGCCCTGCACCAGGCCCTGGGCCTGCAGCTGCGCCAGGTGCTGCGTGATGGTACGGCGCTCGGCGCATTCCACATAGGGCAGATCGACGCCCACCGGATACAGCAGGCGGCGCGCCACCAGTTCATCCAGCGTGTGTGGGCGCTCGCGCAGATAGGCCAGCAGGCGCTCGCTGCGCTCGTCGATCCTGGCGGCAAAGCGCTCCAGGTGGTGCAGGAAGTCGGCCCGCTCGGTCAGCACGCCGCGGTGGTGCGAGGTGACCCAGACACGGGCGTCGATGTCGCGCACGCGCTGCAGGCTGCGGCGAAACTGCGTCAGGTCCGAGCTCGCGTCGCCGTAGTAGGGGCCGAAGCCCGTCAGGTCGATGTCGCCGATGAAGGCCAGGCCCTCGCTCTCCACCACCAGCGCGCAGTGGCCCGCCGTGTGGCCGGGCAGGTGGTGCGCGCGCACGCGCACGCCGCCGCCCAGCTCCCACAGCGCGCCGTCGGCGTAGCCGGTGGCGTCGGGCCGGGGGTGGTAATCGAAGTCGCGCTCGATCAGCGGGCGCAGCCGCGCCAGCACGTCGTCGGGATAGCCGTAGTGGCGCGCCAAGCCGGGCCACGATTGCGCGGCAGCCAGGTCGGCCTCGTGCACCTGCACGCGGGCCTGCGGCAGGCGGCCCAGCGCCACCATGTGGTCCTCGTGCACGTGGCCGAGGATGACCAGGTCCACCCCATCCAGGTCGGCGCCGATGTGGCGCGCGACCTGCGGCGTGTCGAAGGCCACGCGCGTGTCGGCGCCCTGCACGATGACCTGGTTGCCGTCGGGGTACTTGCCGGACTTGTCGCCCAGGTAGACGCGCGCGGCGCCGAAATGCAGGGCCTGCATGAACACTTTCTATCGCTTGATGCCCACGGTGACGCCGTCGGGCGCCGCCCAGGCGGCGTCCAGTACCGCGCCCTCCGCGCCGCCCGCCAGCTGGGCGCGCAGCATGGGCAGGGCGTCGAGACCCCAGAACACGCGGCCGTCGACCACGAAGCTGGGCACGCCGAAGACGCCCGCCGCCAGGGCCTGCTCGGTGGCCTCGCGCAGGGCGTGCTTCACATCGTCGCTGGCCAGATCGAGCGCCGGCGCCAGCGTGGCGCTGAGCGCGGCCAGGCGCGCGCCATCGTCGGCCGCCTGGCCGCCGCGCCACACGTGGCGAAAAATCGTCTCGACCACGTAGCGGTTGGGCGCGCCCTGGCTGGCACAGGCCCAGGCCAGGCGCAGCAGGCCCAGGGGGTTGAAGGGGTGCGCGGCGGGCAGTTGCAGCGCCACGCCCTGCTGCGCGGCCAGCCAGGCCACCTGGCGATAGGTCCAGTCGCGCTTGGATGCGATCTCGGCCGGGCCCAGCTGGCCGTGGTGCTTGAGCAGGCCGGCAAACAGGATGGGCCGATACCGCACCTGGTAGCTCAGGCCCTGCAGCGCCTGCGGCAGCTGCTCGAAGGCCAGGTAGGCGTAGGGCGAGATGAAGTCGAGGTAGAAGTCGATACGCTTCATGGCTTGGGTTGCTCCTGCGCGCGCCTTGCATGGATGCGCCGCCACACGGCGCGCTTGTCGTCTTCGCCCAGGCTGCCCCACGCGCCGATTTCTTCCAGCCGGCGCTGGCAGCCTTCGCACCAGCCTGTCACGGGGCTGATGCGGCAGACCTGGATGCAGGGCGAAGGCACGGGCGCCGCCCCAGAATCAGGGTCAAAATCGACTCTGGCCAGCGCGGAATCTGCCCAATCAGCTATATTTTTAGCAGCATTCGACATCAGCTTGCAGGCTGCACCACGTCGGCCACGGGCGCGTTGCCGGTCAGCCCTGCCAGGTCTTGCGGGCGCAGCCGGAACACCGCGTGCGGGTGGCCGGCTGCCGCCCAGATCTCGTCGAAGCGGAACAGATCGCGGTCGATCAGCACCACCGGCGGCGTGGCATGCGCCACGGGCGAGACGCCGCCGATGGAAAAGCCGGTTCGGGCCTTCACGAAGTCGGCGTCGGCGCGGCCCGTCTTGCCGACCAGGGCATCGACTTTCTTCTCGTCCACCCGCCGGTCGCCCGAGGTGATGACCAGCACCGCCGCGTCGTCGCTCTTGCGCCGGAAGATGATGCTCTTGGCGATCTGCCCCACGGCGATGCCCAGCGCGTCGGCCGCCTGCTGGGCGGTGCGCGCGGCATCGTCCAGCAACTGCGGCGCGTGCGGGTGGCCGGCCGCTTGCAGGGCCGTGATGACACGTTGGACGGATTCGGGAAAGCTCGTGGTGTTCATGGTGTATGTGGGAGCGCCGGCATCTTGCCGGCTCTTAAGAATTTTGCCGGCGGGATGCCGACGCTCCCATCGTCGGCATTCCTGACAACCTCGCACTGCCAAAACGCCAATCATCAGTCGTCTTGACCAAGCCGGCCTTGACCGGATTGTGGTCGATATATTCCATCACGGCTCGCAAATGCCGTTCATCCCGGATGTAGCGATCAAAGTATTCCCGCTGCCACAGCACGCCATGGCGCCCCAGTGCCTGGTTGATGGCCTTGGCGGTGAAGGACTTCCAGGACTGGACGGCATCGGCCACGGCATGCCCGGTTTGTGTCTCGATCAGCACATGCACGTGGTTGGGCATGACCACCCAGGCCAGCAGGCGATAGCGCTGACCATCGAAGTGCAGCAGCGCGTTCTCCACGACTTGCGCATGGGTCGGGTCACGCAACAGGCATTCGCCGTGTCCGGCGTTGAGATAGTCCTCCAGCCGCTCCAGCACGCGCCGGTCATCAGGCTCGCTTTGCCGCAAGCGCTCGATCACGGATGTCGGCAGAGCATCAGCCAGGCGGAAGGTGATGGACTGAATCAAACCCGGATGATCCAGGTGCGGCACGTAGCCGCGAGAGTGCCAGCCTTTTGCCGGCGGGACGCCGGCGCTCCCATGGGTCATGTGTTGTTCAACCGGCGCGCTTGTTCAGCACTGCCGTCGCCACGCGCGAGTTGGGCTTGCGCCCGAGCTGGGCGCTGATGAAGGCCCCGGCGTCGACCAGCCTGTCCAGGTCGATCCCCGTATCGATGCCCATGCCGTGCAGCAGGTAGACTAGGTCTTCGCTGGCGACGTTGCCGGTGGCGCCCTTGGCGTAGGGGCAGCCGCCCAGGCCGGCGACGGAGGACTGGAAGTTCCACACCCCCACCTCCAGCGCCGCCAGCGTGTTGGCCAGCGCCTGGCCGTAGGTGTCGTGGAAGTGGCCGCTGACGTGGTCGATGTCGTAGTGCACGAGCGCCGCCTCGATCGCGCCCCGGATCCTGCGCGGCGTGCCCACGCCGATGGTGTCGGCCACATCCACGCGGTCGACGCCGATGCCCTTCATCAAGCCGGCCAGGTAGGCCACGCGCTCGGGCGCGATGTCGCCCTCGTAGGGGCAGCCCACCGAGCAGCTCATCGAGCCGCGCACGGCCACGCCCCTGGCGTGCGCGGCCTGCACCACCGGGGCAAAGCGCTCGATGCTCTCGGCGATGGAGCAGTTGATGTTCTTCTGGCTGAAGGCTTCGCTGGCGGCGCCGAAGACGCAGATTTCATCGGGCCGGTCGAGCAGCGCCGCCTCCAGGCCCTTCATGTTCGGCGTCAGCACCGAGTAGCGCACGCCCGCGTCGCGCGCGATGCCGCCCATGACCTCGTGATTGTCGGCCATCTGCGGCACCCACTTGGGGCTAACGTAGCTGGTGACCTCGATCTCCTTCAGGCCAGCGGCCTGCAGGCGCGCCACCAGCTCGATCTTGGCGGCGGCCGGCACGGGCTGCTTCTCGTTTTGCAGCCCGTCGCGCGGGCCGACGTCGATGATGCGGACTTGGGTGGGCAATGGCATGGCAGGCGATGGAAGTTCAGGTGTCGATGTTAGGCGCTTTGGCGATCGGCGGCCGTCGCCAGGCGCAGCAGCTCGGCGCCCTCGGGCACCTGGTCGCCCGGCGCGTACAGCACCTCGCCCACCACGCCGTCCTGCGGCGCGGCGATGGTGTGCTCCATCTTCATGGCCTCCATCACCGCCAGCGGCTGGCCCTTGGTGACCTTGTCGCCAGCCTGCACGGCAAACGACACCACCTTGCCCGGCATGGGCGCGGTGAGGCGCCCGCCCTCGCCCTGGGCATCACCCGCGTGGGCCAGCAGGTCGATGGCCTCGATGCGCGTTGCGCCCTGGGGCGTGAAGACATGGTCCGTCTCGCCCTGGGCATACACGGCAGCGCGGGTGCGCTGGCCTGCGAACTGCAGGTCGATGGCGCCGTCGGCCAGCGGCGCGAACACCAGCGGACCGGCCACGGCCGCGTCGCCCTCGCCCACGCGCAGGGCCAGCGCGCCGTCGCGGCCGTAGGTCAGCCAGGCCTTGGCGTGCTGGCCGCCGAAGTCGAACTCGAAGCGGCGCCGGCACGGGATCAGCGAGCGCCAGCCGTCGCGGCGGCTGAACGGGTCGGCGCCCTGCCCGGCCTGCTCGCGCTGCAGCTGGCTGGCCACGGCGGCGGCGGCGGCCAGCGGCAGGCCCACCTTCTCCTGGCCGAACAGCACGGCCTCCTCGCGCTGGATCAGCGCGGTATCGAGCCGGGCCCGCGCGAAGGCATCGCTGCCCGCCACGTGGCGCAGGAACTGCACGTTGGTGGCCAGCCCCACGATGTGGGTCTGCGCAAGGGCATCGTCCAGCCGCGCCAGCGCCTGCTCGCGCGTGTCGCCATGCACGATGAGCTTGGCGATCATGCTGTCGTAGAACGGGCTGATGGCGTCACCCTCGCGCACGCCATCGTCCACGCGCACCATGCTTCTTTCAAAGCTGGTGCAGGCGGGCTTGCGGTACACGTCGAGCCGGCCCGTGGCGGGCAGGAAGTTGTTGTCGGGGTTCTCGGCGCAGATGCGCGCCTCGATGGCGTGGCCTGTGATCCTCAGCTCGTCCTGGCGCTTCGGCAGCGGCTGG
>OFJB01001071.1_pt1 | contig 11407 bp, 7 predicted proteins | sample 1775081 | NCBI WGS metagenome assembly OFJB01 (sample SAMN08195771, study PRJEB24354) | sludge metagenome | isolation source: initial sludge from phenol fed wastewater aerobic bioreactor | place: India: Nagpur | collected 2016-06-05 | reverse complement strand
AGGCCATCGACCAGGCAGTTGCAAACAAGGTCACCGGTATTGTGCTACACGGCCAGTCCCCGGAAACCGCAGCGGCTGTTGACAACGCCATCGCGGCGGGCGTACCCGTGATCATCGTCAACACGGACATCCCCAGCAACCGCCTCTCCTTCCTCGGCTGCAATCCGTACCAGGCCGGTTACGACATGGGCGAACAGATGGGCAAGCTCCTCGCGGGCAAAACCGGTACCGTCCTGATCTCCACCGCCATCAGCGCGGGCCAGCCGTCCGCTCTGGAAAACCTGCGCGGCGCGAAGGAAGCGCTGGCAACCTACGCCGGCGTGAACGTCGTAGAGGTGGATGACACCGCGGACGCGAACGTTGCCGCAACCAACATCGGCGCCGCACTACAGGCAAATGCGGACGTCGTCGGCATCATCGGCCAGCAGGCCTACACCGCCGTTGGCGCCTGCACCGCCGTTCGTGAAGCGGGCCTGACGGGCAAAGTCATCGTTATCGGCCGCGACCGCGACACCGCGACGCTCGAGCTCATTGAAAACGGCGAACTCGCCGCTTCCTATGCGCAGAACTCCTACGTGGAAGGTTTCATCGCCCTCCAGTGGCTGCATGACTACGTCAACGGCGACCTGAAGGTCATTGGCGACTACATTGGCGGCGGCGTGAATCCGCTGCCCAAGACGGTCGACTCCGGCTCCATCGTCATCACGAAGGACAACGCCGCCCAGTTCAAAGAAAAGTACGTCTGGGAAGTCACCGCAGGCAAATAAGCAAACCGACACATGCGGGGGGGGCGTTCACGTCCCCTCCGATCCTTCCAAGCAGATTTTATACACAATGATGCTTGCGGAACGTCCGATAAAGTAACACTGACATGAGGTTTAACATGAACGACGAAAAGATCGGCCTGCTGCCGCTCTATTTAAAACTCTACGACGACACCGTTCCCGCCATGCGCCCGCGCGTCGAGCAGTTTCTTGCTACGATTCAGGCCGCGCTGGAACGGGAGGGATTATCCATTGTCTCCGCGCCGATCTGCCGGATCGAACCGGAGTTTCGCGCGGCGGTTCATCAGCTCGAAGCAAGCGGCGTTGCCGCAATCGTAACGTTGCATCTGGCGTATTCGCCTTCGCTGGAGAGCGCGGAGGTGCTCGCCGGAACCAAGCTGCCCGTCATCGTGCTCGATACGACGGAAAACTACGCGTTCGACAGCAGCGTGGATGCGGACGAAATACTTTATAACCACGGAATACACGGCGTGCAGGATCTTTGCAACCTCTTGCGCCGCTACCATAAAACCTTCAGCGTATATGCCGGGCACTATCTGGAGTCGGATGTGCTCAAGCGCACCGCGCGCGCCTGCCGCGGGTCAATCCTTGCCAAGCGGATGCGCAGTTCGCGCGTCGGCCTCGTTGGCGGACCGTTTGCGGGCATGGGCGATTTTTGCGTGCCGTTTGACGAACTCAAGCGCGACATCGGGTTGGAGATCGTTTCCTACGACGAGCCGCGCGGCATGCAGACGATCCAGGGCGTGACGCAGCAGCAAATCGACGACGAGTGGAAACTCGATCGAACCTTGTTCGAGGTCGAGCCCTGCGTCACTAGAGCGCTATACGACCGCACCGCGCGGGTCAGCCTCGCGCTGCGCAGCTGGCGCGAGGAACAGCACCTCAGCGCGCTGACGGTAAATTTTCTCGCCACGGAGGACAGCAACCCCGCGCTGCCGGTCATGCCATTCACCGAGTGCTCCAAGAGCATGATGAGCGGCGTTGGCTATGCGGGCGAAGGGGACGTGCTGACCGCGGCACTGGTGGGCGCGCTGCTGGGCGTGTTTCCCGAAACGTCGTTTTCCGAAATGTTCTGCCCAGACTGGAAGGGCAACAGCATCTTTCTAAGCCACATGGGCGAGTTCAACTACCGCGTTTGCGCGGGCAAGCCGAGGCTGACCGAGAAGGACTTTCCGTTTACCAACGCGGAGAACCCGACCGTTGCCTACGGAACGTTCAAGCCCGGCAAGGCATCCTATGTGAACCTCGCGCCCGGCGGAAACGGCACCTATACCCTGATTTGCACGCATGGCGAGGTGCTGCCGGTTTCGGGCGAAAACTGCATGCGCGAGAGCGTAAACGGCTGGTTCCGGCCAAACGGATCGGTTGCGGACTTTCTCGAGCGGTTTTCGCGGCTCGGCGGAACGCACCATTCCGCGCTGGTCTATGGCGATACGCAGGAAGAGCTGGAGATGTTTGCCCGCTGCATGGGATTTCGATTCGTGTCGCTATAACGAACAGTAGCAAACGGAAAGGCAGGGAACACGCATGAACGCACGCCAGTTACTTTTGGATACCCTCGACGGCAAACGAACCGACCGTGTTCCTGTTGCGCCGTTTATTTACAACAATCTTGCAAACGAGTATCATGGCGGCTTGTCTGCCGACCCGATTGCGGACACGGTTGCGCTTTATCGCCGGTTCGGGTTTGATATTCTGCTGCGCAGCTACATCATGACGGACTATCTCGACGAGAGCTTCGTCAGCTGCGACCAATGGTGCGTGGAGAAACAGCGCGTGGAACACGTGCTGGGCTGGAACGAGATCTGCACCATCACCACGCCGGAGCGCGTGCTGCGGCAGGTGAAGTCCTATCGCAAGGTGTCCGAAAACGAGACGGTAGAAGCCACGACGGAGTACTTTATCAAAGAAGAGGAAGACTTTCGGCAGTTTGAGCGGTTTCAGCCGCCGCTGCCGCAATACGACTGTTCCAAGATCGGCTACGCGCGCTCGCTTGTTGGGGACGACGGCCTCGTTGGTACGTGGATTCACGGCGCGTTCAACATGGTTGGCCTGCATCGAAAGCTGGACGATCTGCTCATGGACCCATACGAGGAGGAGGACCTCTACCGCGATATGATCGAGTATTTCGGCGGTCGCGTTGCGTCGCTCGTGCCGCAGTTGATCAACGCGGGGTGCGACTTTCTCTCTGTCAGCGGAAACATGGCCAGCGGCAGCATGGCGGGGCCAAAGCTGTTTGAACAAAGCGTCATGCCCTACGAAATGCGTCTGATCGACGCGATTCATCAAGCGGGCGGAAGGATGATTTACCACAACTGCGGGGACGCGAAACTGCTGCTGCCGCTGTACGCAAAAATGGGGATCGACGTTTACGAGTCGTTGACCGCCGCGCCCTACGGGGACACCATACTTACGGATGCGCTGGTAAAGATTCCGCTGCCGACGATATTGAGCGGGGGCATCGACCAGATTCAGTTTCTTGTGACGGCCACGCCGGATCAGGTTCGCCAGCGCGTGCGGGACGTGTTAGAACAGGTGAAACCACGCGGAGGCTTTATTCTCGCGGCGAGCGATTATTTTTCGGAAGGAACCCCGCCGGAGAACCTGCAGGCGTTTTCGGACGCTGCGCATGAATTCGGCAGATACGAGTAAGAGCGCGTTTCTTCATGCTTTCCTTCATCTTTCTCCGAAACAAGGGAGGCTTACGCCTCCCTTGTTTTCTCGTTCGTTCTACGGTTCTCCACTCGGTTCCGAAACATAAAAAAGGTAACGTCCAGATTCTTGCTGCCGATGAACGTAAAAAAGGAATCTCTGAAAAGGAGACCGGCCCGTTGGTCGGTCTCTATTTCGATATCGTTTGAAAGCTAATAAGAATTATTACTGATTTATTAACATTACGATTATTTGTTGTCAAGTACTGGAATGTGAGATAATATTACTTTGTAATGCATATCGGTAAGAACAATACAGCAAGTGAATTTTCGGAGTGAAGTGATTGGCTTGGAACAGGATTTCGCGCAATCGATTCGCGGGTTGGAACAGGTATACTCTGTAAACCTGTCCGTGTTTGACGATGAGTTTCTGAGGAAATCCTTCATTCGATCCTCAACCCAAACCGGCATTCAACAACCATCTCTTTATCTGGAACATCTCAAAACCGATGCGCAGGCGGCGGAGTCCTATTTTCGGTCCCTGTATATCACCTACACGCAGTTTTTTCGCGATCCACTCCTGTTTGCATACTTGGAACACAGAGTCATCCCAAACCTGATTCATCAAATGAAGGAAGACGGTGAAATCCGTGTTTGGTCGGCGGGTTGCGCAACGGGGCAGGAAGCGTATTCGCTGGCAATGTTGTTTGATGAGCAGCTTAAGGCGACGAACAAAGGAATCCGACTTCGGATTTTTGCCACGGACGTATCCGAATACGCACTGGCGATTGCGAACAAAGGGGTTTACGCCGCGTTTGACATGCAGAATGTCCGATTCAAACATGTTCAGGCATACTTCATCGAAAGCGGCGGGCAATACACCGTTACAAACGAAATCCGCAGCTTGATCAGCTTCTCGCGGTACGATCTGCTGGAAGCCGGTTCCGCAAACCCGCCGGACAGTATCTTTGGAAACTTTGATCTGGTTTGCTGCAACAATCTATTAATGTACTACAAAAAAGAGATACGCATGTCCATGTTGCAGAAGATTGAGCGATCGCTGGCTCCGACGGGGGTGCTGACCGTAAGCGAAGCGGAGCGGGCGTTTATCAAGAACAGCACCGACTTTCAACCCGTGAACACGCCGGTTGCCGTGTTTCAAAAGCCGAATTTTCTGGTTTAGTCGTCCAGGATAGAGAGTATATCTCTTGATTGAACAGCTCTGTTGCCCGTTGTTAAACTGTCTGGAAGAACAAGGGAGGAGTCGCTGTGAAAAAGAGAACGCTGAGTGTACAAGCGCAGCTGATCATCGGTTTTTTACTGGTGCTTCTGTTTGTCGCCGGGTTGGGTCTGGTTTCTTTTGTGGAAACGAGGCAGCTCTACGTTCGTGAGAAAAACCTATATGAGCATCCGCTTCAGGTGAAGGAAGCAACGGATAGCATTACGAGCGACATTCTAATGACGCGTGTCGCGATTCGGGACTACGCTATTTTTAACGATGAGAACACGCAGGACGAAGCGCAAAGCACGTTTGACTTATCGATGAACGACATCGAGAATCAGTTCGAGCTGATTTATGCGCTGTATCTTGGGCCAAAGTCCGATATCGATCTGGCATATCAGGCGTTTACCAAATGGAGAGTTGCCACGCAGGATCGCTTTGACGCGGCAAAGCAGGGCGACGTCAATCATTTGATTGAGAACCTTGGAGATCAAAGCGTTGTCGGGAAGCTTCGATCCGAGTTCACAAACGGCATAAAAACGATCGATGATTTCGCCACCAACAAAGCGAACGAACTGCACAAGGGATTTGCGGATTACTATCAATCGCTGATCCGAAGCACCACAATGCTGCTTTCGGTCATTCTACTAATTGCAACTGCGATCAGCCTGCATCTGATTGGCTCGATTCGAAAACCGTTGAGTGAGTTGAATCAACAAATCCGGAATTTTCGGGAAGGGAACTTATCCGCGCGAAGCCAATACGCAAGGAACAATGAATTTGGCAAGCTGTCCAGTTCATTCAACGTGATGGCGGATGCAATACAGTCCAATATGGCGCTAAATGAGAAAACAGTGGCCATATCCACCGCCATTCAGCGGCACGAGGAACAGAAGACGTTCTTCCGTACCATGCTGGTGGAGCTTGCGAAAGAACTCCAGGCCAACACTGCCGCCGTCTATCTGCTAAACCCGAACAAGAAAACATATGATTGCTACGATTCCATTGGATTAGACGGAAATGCAAGGGAGTCCTTTGACGCGCTTACGCTGGAAGGTGAAATCGGCATGGCGCTCTCCACGCGGAAAACGCAATACATCTGCGGGAAGTCGGAGCATACAGAACTCCGTTTTCCGGTTTCGAGCGGCGAGTTGATTCCAAACGAAATCATAACCATTCCAATCCTCTCCGGCGACGAAGTGATCGCGGTGCTGTCGCTGACCAGCATGAACCGCTTTGCCGAGCACACGGACCGCCTGATTGAGAACCTGATTGCCACGATCAGCGCGCGCATCGAGGGCACGCTGGCATTCCAAACCATCCGGGATATTTTGGTCAAGCTGGAGCAGCAAAACCATGAGCTGGATGCGCAAAAGAACGAGCTGACCGCGCAGGCGGACGAACTGATGCAGCAAAACGCCGAGCTGGACGTGCAACGAAACCAGCTGGCGGAAGCGAGCAAACTAAAAACCACATTTCTTTCGAATATGAGCCACGAGCTGCGAACCCCGCTGAACTCGATCATTGCCCTTTCCGGTGTGCTCACGAGAAGACTGGGCAGCCAGATACCGGAAGAAGAGCTGAGCTATCTGGAGATTGTCGAGCGCAACGGCAAGCATTTGCTGACGCTGATCAACGACATACTGGACATCTCCCGAATTGAGGCGGGGCGGGAAGAGGTCGAACTGACCACGTTCGGCCTGTCGGCGCTGATGGGCGATATTCTGCAAATGCTGGAACCGTTGGCTCGGCAGAAGGGGATTCGATTGGAATGGCGGGCGCCGGACGCCGAGGTTTGCTTTGTAAACGACGAGCGAAAATGCAGGCACATTCTGCAAAACATCATCGGCAACGCCGTCAAATTCACCGAGACGGGCTCGGTCAGCGTCGCGGCGGCCGCGCGCGAGAACGCCGTTCAGATTACGGTAACTGACACCGGAATTGGCATTGCCAAAGAACACCTAAACGGCATTTTCAACGAGTTTCAACAGGCGGACGGCAGCACCTCCCGCAAGTATGGCGGCAGCGGGCTGGGCCTTGCGATTGCAAAAAAATACGCGGAATTGTTGGGCGGCTCCATCCATGTTGCAAGCACGCTTGGCGTTGGGTCGGTCTTTACCATTACGCTGCCGATTGCCTATCAAAACGAGATATCCGTCGTTCCGGTGAGGAATCGCCCAAACGGCGCGGAGCGTGACACGGACCGCGCAACGCGGACGGAACACGCCTCCGTAACCGGCAAGACCTTGCTCATCATTGAGGACAGCGAACCCGCAATCATACAGATTAAAGATTTGTTCGAACGAGCCGGGCATCGGGTGCTGGTTGCCCGCAGTGCGCGTGAGGCGTTTCAAATGGTAGAGGACACCGTTCCGGACGCGATCATTCTGGATCTGATGATGCCGGAAATCGACGGGTTTGAAACGCTGAACGAACTGCGCGCGTCTCAGAAAACGGCAAATGTGCCGGTGTTGATTCTCACCGCCAAGCAGATTACCAACGAGGAACTGGGGCGCTTAAACCGAAACCATGTTTCGCAGATCATACAAAAGGGCGGGATTAACAGCGAAGATTTTCTTGCGGCAGTTTCACGAATGTTTCCGGATGGACGCGAACCGGCCAAGGCCGAACCGGCGAAGGAACCGGATCGAATAGCCGATCCAACCGAAAAACGGGATCAGCCGCCCTATCACAAGCCGCTTGTGCTGGTAGTGGAGGACAACGAGGACAACCGCACGACGGTACGGGCGCAGTTGTCGGACGACTTTCGCGGGAGGGAAGTGGAGACCGGCGAACTGGGCGTGGAGCTCGCGAAAGCCAGAAACCCGGATCTCGTGCTGATGGACATCGCGCTGCCCGGTATCAGCGGAATTGACGCGTTCCACGCGATTCGAAATGGAGCGACGACCTGTCGCATCCCGATTATTGCGCTGACGGCCAGCGCAATGGTGCAGGAGCGCTCCAGCATTCTGGCGCATGGATTCAACGCGTTTGTTGCAAAGCCAATCCATCTCGAAGAACTGCTCAAAGCGATTGGAGTGGTGCTGTATGGCCGATAAGATGATTACGGTTCTGGCGGTCGACGACAATCCGGATAATCTGATTACGCTCCGGGCGCTGATTCGCGAGTCCTTTCCGGACGCGACGATTTTTACCGCGCAAGATGGTCAAACGGCAATTGATCTGGCGACGGAGCACGATCCGGATGTGATCTTGCTGGACGTGATCATGCCGGGAATGAGCGGGTTTGAAGTCTGCCGCGCGTTGAAGGCGGACGGCCAGCAGTGCGACACGCCGATTGTATTCGTCACCGCGTTGAAAGGGGACAAGGACAGCCGGATTCAGGCGCTGGAGTGCGGCGCGGAGGCGTTTCTTTCCAAGCCGATTGACGAGTGCGAACTGGTTGCGCAGATCCGCGCAATGGTGAAAATAAAGGAAGCCAATTTGGCAAAACGGGACGAGAAGCTCCGGCTCACGATGCTGGTGGACGAGCGTACGCAGCAGCTGAAACTGGCGCATGAAAAGGCGCTGCTGCTGGTGAAGGCGCTGGAGGAGGAGAACGCATTTCGAAAGCAGAGCGAAGAAGCGCTTCGAGAAGTGAAGGACTTCTTTGAGCTGGTGTTCAACACAAGTCCGGACGCGGCATACATCGCCCAAATCGATAAGGGGACGATTCAGAACGCGAACGAGGAGTTTACAAAGCTCTTTGGCTACGACAAGCGCGAGATTGTCGGCAAGGCAGGCGGAGAACTGGCGCTCTTTCGGAATCCCTCCGACCGGGAGAAAATCGTGGATGGCTTGCACGAAACGGGCTCGATGGACGCCGTTGAGGTGGAACTGTTGCGTAAGGGCGGCGGTGTGCTCACGGGGCTCTTGTCCGCGCGGTTGATTCTGCTGGAAGGCGCGGAACATATTTCGACCAACGTGCATAACATTACCGAGCGCAAGAAGATGGAGAACAACCTTGTTCACATCAGCCAGCACGACTTTCTCACGGGGTTATACAATCGTCGTTATTTTGAGCAGGCGCTGCTCGCGATGGATCAAGAGAGCACGCTGCCGCTTTCCGTCATTGTTGGCGATATCAATGGCGTAAAACTCATTAACGACGCATTTGGGCACGAAAAAGGCGATACCCTGATTGTCGAAACGGCAAAGGCGATGCTGTCCTGCTGCCGCGAGATCGATCTGCTGGCCAGAATCGGCGGCGACGAGTTTGCCATGCTCCTGCCGAATACGGACGAGCAAGCCGCGCTGGATACCATGCTGTTGATCCAGGAGACCTGCGACAAGACGAATCGAAGCATAGCAAGGGACGCCCTTCACATCAGCGTTGCGCTGGGTGCCGGAACGAGGACCAAAATGGAGCAGCCGCTGGATGCGACGGTTCACATTGCGGAAAAAAACATGTATCAGCGGAAGGTGCTGGAAAGCAAGAGCACGCACAGCGCGGTTCTCGCCTCCATCAAGGCGACGCTGCTTGAGAAGAACGAGGAAACGGAAGAACACTGCGAGCGGCTGGTGCAGCTTTCCGCCATGATTGGAAAACGGATGTGCCTGTCGCAGAAGGAATTGGACGAACTGGAACTGCTCTCCAACCTGCATGACATCGGGAAAATTGGCATACCGGAGCAGATTTTGAACAAGCCGGGGAAGCTAACCGAAGAGGAATGGATCGAGATGCGAAAGCATCCGCAAATCGGCTACCGAATTGCGAACGCCTCGCTGGAACTGGCTTCCATTGCGGAATACATTCTCTGCCATCATGAACGCTGGGACGGCACGGGATATCCCCAGCGGCTGAAGGGGTCGCAAATTCCGCTGCTCTCCAGAATCATCTCCATCGTGGACGCATACGACGCCATGACGCAAAACCGGGCGTATCGAACGAAGATGGATCCCGAAGAAGCGCGAAACGAGATTCGATGTAACGCCGGTTCGCAGTTTGACCCGGACATTGCAATGCTGTTTCTGGACGAATTGGACGTGAGTTAGACAGGAGAAACGCGTTGAAGAAGCGCAGCATTGACCAACAAAAGCCTCCCCATCCGGGGAGGCTTTTCTGTCATATAGATGAATGGGGTGGCAAGGCTTATTCTTATGAAAGATTCGAATGCAATATGCTTTGCCAGATGGGTTTACAAAACGCGAAGAATCTTTAAACGGTCATGACCTCAACATTGAGATCCTTGAGCCGCTCAAGCACCTCGTCGCTGACGTTTTTGTCGGTGATGACCAGATCCACGTCGTCGAATTTGCAGATGTTAACAAACGCCACCTTGTTGAACTTTGAGTGATCGCAGAGAATGATCACCTCGCGGGACGCCTTGATCATCATTTTATTCGGCGTAATTTCCTCGACGGAGAAATTCATAAATCCTGCGTCAAAATCGACCGCGTCCACGCCGATGAAGGCCTTGTCCGCGTGAATCTGGCTGATTGTGTTCTCGGTGAAGTATCCGTTCAGCGAGAAATGATTCTTGCGCAGGCTCCCGCCGAGCACCATTAAATCGACGTTGTTGAAGTGCGAGAGCTCCACCGCGCTCATTAGATCGTTGGTGGCGATATAGAGCGGCGTGATGTCGTACAGCGTTTTGGAGAATTCATTTACGGTTGTACCGCCGCTTAAAAACAGGGTTTCGTTGGGGGAAATCAGCGTTCGGGCGGCCTGGGCAATCCGGCGCTTCTCGTCGTAAAACATGTCCTGTCGGGCGGAATAGGATGGTTCAAAAGAGGCGGACGGCGTGCAGGATACCGCGCCTCCGCGAATGCGGCGAACGGAATTCTGAAGCTCCAGCTCCTCAATGTCCCGCCGAATGGTGGAAGGGGAGACGTCGATCTTTTTGGCAAGATCTTCAATCGAGATGATGCCGTTTCGAGACAGTTCCTCCAGCACGATTCCGATGCGTTGTTCCTTTAGCATAAAACGTTACCTTTCAACTCTTTCAACTATAAATGGAGGCGGGCAATCCTGCGTCGCGAGGACATCACACCCGGTGTTGAGAATGTTTTCTGAACCAACCGTAAATAGAGGCGGGCAATCCTGCGTCGCGAGGACATCACACCCGGTGTTGAGAATATTTTCGATGACCCGGTCGCCGGCAAAGATGGGCGGCTGCGGGTGGTGCCGCTTGAGTTCGGCGGCGCAGGCCAGTAGCATATCCTTGGGGATCGGCTTGCTGGTGGTGACCGAAAAGGGGCGCTGGCAACCGGCCGCCTTCATGTTTCCCGTTAGAACGCGCATTGGACGGACGGCTTCCTGCCGGGCATAGGCTTCTCCGCGCAGGCAAGATTGCCCGGATACGCGTTGAACCGAACCGGTCTCGATTTCGGCGGTCAGGCGACAGCCGAGGGGACAGCCAATACAAACAATGCTTTTATTCAAGAGAGAAGCTGCCTTTCCTGATGCGGCAGAGCAACGATGCGAGAGATTGTTCTGCTACTATCATATCGAATTATTCCCGGTTGTAAATACATATCAGTCGAATGTCGATTTCGCCGACACCCGAACGGTCAAACTGGCCTGGATTTTTGCGCGGGGAACCTTGATTTCGACCATTTCGCCAGGGGTAAGCACTTTGAATTTCTTTCTCGCGATTTGCTGCGAGCCGTCCAACAATTCGACATAGCTGTCGGTAAACCGTCGCTCCGGGCGAAACTGAATGGTCACGTCTGCGGCTCCGGATTCGAGACGAATCCGTTGCGGAACGGCTCCGCGCACCCCTTCGCCGGCAGACACGGAAACGTAC
>OFJB01001070.1_pt1 | contig 11417 bp, 11 predicted proteins | sample 1775081 | NCBI WGS metagenome assembly OFJB01 (sample SAMN08195771, study PRJEB24354) | sludge metagenome | isolation source: initial sludge from phenol fed wastewater aerobic bioreactor | place: India: Nagpur | collected 2016-06-05 | reverse complement strand
GCCGAGGCCCGAGCCCTGGCGGATGAAGCCTTCGGCGACTGGCGCGACACCGGTCCCGCCCCTGCCGCCGTCGACAAGGCGGGCCAGGCTCTGGCTCCGCGCGTCGTCGTCATCGACCAGCCGGGCGCCGGCCAGGCCGCAGTCGTCTGCGACCGCGATCCCGGGGGACGCGGCTCCGATCCGCTCCAGGCCGCGCTCGCCCACGCGCAGCGCGATGACCTCGGCGTGGTGCACCGCCGACAGGACCGCTGCTCCGAGCACGACGGTGAGAAGGAGCAGCACGGGTGTGGACGGGTAGCGGCCCCACGACGCGGCGAGGCAGACGACGGCGAGGATCGGGACGATCGTGTGCACGTGTCGACGGAGCATTTCGGCCACGGTCGAGCATTGCACGTCCGGGGGGCGTGCCGGCCCACCTGCCCGGTCGGGACGCCTCCCCCGCGCGCAGGTCAGGGGGCGGCGAGCAGCTCGCCGATCCGGCGCAGTCCGTCGAGGTCGTGGACGTCCTCGGGGAGGGCGGGGACCGAGGTGACGGGGACGTTCGGGTGCGCGGCGCTGAACCGCTCGGCCAGGTGCCGTTGCCGGTCGGCCAGGTCCGCACGCTGGGCGTGGAGGGTCAGCAGGGCTGCCGCGACACGGTCGTCGGTCGCCTCGTCCGCGGAGGTCGCCGCCTGCGCGGCCATCTCGGCGAGGCGCTGCGCTCCGGCGGCCGCCTGCGTGGCCGTCAGGGCGACGTCGGGTACCTCCTGCGTCCGGTTCAGCACGAGGCCGGCGAGCGGCATGTCGTCCGTGCGCAGTCGCTCGACGAAGTACGAGGCCTCGCGGAGTGCGTCGCGCTCGGGCGCGGCGATGACGACGAACGACGTGCTCGACTCCTTGAGCAGGGCGTACGTCGCATCGGCACGCTCGCGGAAGCCGCCGAACGTGGTGTCGATCGCGGCGACGAACGTGCCGACGTCGACGAGCACCTGCGCACCGAGGATCTTGTTGAGCACCCCCGTGAACAGGTTGAAGCCCATGGCGGCGATGCGGCCGATCCCACGGCCGGCTCCCCGCGCGGGAGCCGAGATCACGCGGATGAACCGGCCGTCGAGGAACGAGCCGAGGCGCGCGGGTGCATCGAGGAAGTCCAGGGCGTTCCGCGACGGCGGGGTGTCGACGACGATGAGGTCCCAGGTGCCCTCGTCGTCGGCCCGGGTGCGCAGCTGCCCGAGCTTCTCCATCGCCATGTACTCCTGCGTGCCGGCGAACGACGAGGACAGGGCCTGGTAGAAGGGGTTGCTCAGGATCTGCTCTGCTCGCTCGGGGTCGGCATGGCTCTCCACGACCTCGTCGAACGTGCGCTTCATGTCCAGCATCATCGCGAACAGCGAGCCGGAGCCGTCGGGGGCGCACACGCCCGCCACCTGACGGGGGGTGTTGTCGAGCGTGCTCAGTCCCATCGCCTGCGCGAGCCGCTTGGCGGGGTCGATCGTCAGGACGCAGACGTCGCGCCCGGCCTCCGCCGCGCGCAGGGCCAGTGCCGCCGCCGTCGTCGTCTTGCCGACGCCGCCCGCGCCGGTGCAGACGATGATCCGCACGCGCTCGTCGCGGAGCACGTCGTCGATGCGCAGCCGGGGCGGGCGCCTCACCCGACACCGCCCTCGGTCAGGATGTCGGCCAGCTGGTACAGGCCACCGAGGTCGACGCCCCCCGGAAGGGTGGGCAGGACGAACGTCGGCAGCCCCAGGGACTCGACCCGGCTGAACTCCCGCTCCTCCAAGGCGACTCGCCGCGCGTGGTCGCCCGCCTCGGCCAGCAGGACGGGCGCGATCGCGTCCGCGTGCGCGGCCAGGCCGACACGGCCCAGGGCGCCGGCGACGGCTTCCACGGGCAGGGTGCCCGCCGCGGCTGCCGACAGCTGGTCGGCGTCCAGGAGCGGCGGGCGGGTCAGGTTGACGAACACCCCGCCGACCGGGAGGTGCGCGTCCTGCAGCTCGGTGATCCCGTCGATCGTCTCGGTGACGGGCATCTCCTCGAGCAAGGTCACCAGGTGGACCGCCGTGCGGGGGGACGCGATGACGCTCATCACGAGGTCGGCGTGCGAGCGGATCGGCCCGACCTTCGCGAGTCCGGACATCTCGGAGTTGACGTTGAGGAACTTGGTGATGCGCCCGGTCGGCGGCGCGTCCATCACCACGGCGTCGTAGCGGTCGTCGCTCTTCTTGTCCGTGCGCCGCACGACCTCGACGGCCTTGCCGGTCAGCAGCACGTCCCGCAGACCCGGGGCGATGGTGGTGGCGAAGTCGACCGCGCCCATCCTCTTGAGCGCGGAGCCCGCGCGCCGCAGGTTGTAGAACGTCTCGAGGTAGTCCAGGAGCGCTTCCTGCGGGTCGATCGCCAGCGCCCAGACCTCTCCGCCCTCGGGGGCGACGGCGATCTTCCGCTCCTCGTAGGGCAGCGGCGGGGTGTCGAACAGCTGGGCGATGCCCTGCCGTCCCTCGACCTCGAGGAGGAGCGTGCGGCGCCCGCCACGTGCCACGGCCAGCGCCACCGCGGCCGCGACCGTCGTCTTGCCGGTCCCGCCCTTGCCGGAGACCACATGCAGGGCGACACCGGGCCACCGCCGCGCAGTCACCCGATCAGCCTAAACGCCCCCCACCTGCCCAGGAGCCGGCCGTCGGTTCCGGCGGCGGGCGGGGGTCGCGGCGTGCCCGTCGGGCTACGCTCCCCGCATGACCACTTGGGAGTACGCGACCGCGCCGTTGCTGGTCCACGCGACGAAGCAGATCCTCGACAACTGGGGTGCCGACGGCTGGGAGCTGGTGCAGGTGGTGCCCGGTCCGAACAGCGAGCAGCTCGTCGCCTACTTCAAGCGCCCGACCGGCGAGCGCTGACGTGGGCGCCGTCGAGGACCGGCTGGCCGCGCTCGGGCTGACCGTTCAGGACGTCGTTCCGCCGGTGGCGGCCTACGTGCCGGCCGTCCGCACGGGCAGCTACGTGTACACCTCCGGGCAGCTGCCGTTCGTCGACGGAGTGCTCCAGGAGACCGGCAAGGTCGGCGCCGAGGTCACGCCCGAGCGCGCTGCGGAGCTCGCGCAGCTCTGTGCGCTGAACGCGATCGCCGCCGTGAAGTCCGTGGTGCCCTTGGACACGGTGGTGCGAGTCGTCAAGGTGGTCGGCTTCGTCGCGAGCGCACCGGACTTCACCGGGCAGCCCGGCGTCATCAACGGCGCGAGCAACCTGCTGCTGCAGGCGTTCGGCGAGATCGGTGCGCACGCCCGGTCGGCCGTCGGCGTCGCCGTCCTGCCGCTGGACGCGCCCGTCGAGGTCGAACTGGTCGTCGAGGTCGCCGGCTGACGGTGGTTGCTCTCCAGCTGACCGATGACGCGGTGCGGGCGGCCGCCACGGTCGTGCTGCTGCGCGACGGTACGGACGGCCCGGAGACGTTCCTGCTGCGTCGTGTGGCGTCGATGGCGTTCGCGCCGCGCATGCACGTGTTCCCCGGCGGACGCGTCGACTCCGTCGACGCCGAGAACCCCGTCGCCCTGCCGGCCGACGCGGATGTGCCGACGCTCGCGGGCCGGGCGAGCACCGACGAGCCGGGCGTGCGCGCCCTCTACGCGTGCGCGGTCCGCGAGACGGCCGAGGAGGCCGGGATAGCCCTGGCTGTCCCCGACGCATCCGGTGTCCCGGTCGTCGATCCCCGGCGCCTGCCGATCGTCGGTCACTGGGTCACGCCCGAGGGGGAGTCGCGTCGTTACGACGTGCGGTTCTTCGCGTACGTGGTCGACGACGGCCAGGCGCGACTGACGACGACCGAGGCAGACCATGCGCGGTGGATCCGACCGGCCGACGCGCTCGACGAGTTCGCCGAGGGCGGCCTGCGGATGCTGCCGCCGACGGAGAGCGTGCTCCGGCAGCTGGTGGGCTACGAGCGAGCCGCCGACGCGCTGGCGGCGCTCGCCGCGACCGTGGTGCGGCCGCTCCTGCCACGCCGCCGTCCGGACGGATCCGCCTGGGACCTGGTGGACGCCTACACCGGCGAGGTGCTTCGGGAGGGCGTCGACCGACCGCACACCCGCGAGACCGACGGGCGGCCGGCGGAGACGTCGACGTGAGCGGGCGGCTGATCCCGGGCGCCCGCACGGGCGAGACCTGGGGTGGCGGGCGGGTGACCGACGCCGCGACCTGCGTGCTGGCACCCAACCCGTCGCCGTGGACCCTCGACGGCACCAACACGTGGCTGGTCGGGCCGGTCGGCGGCGGTTCCGCGGTCGTGGTCGACCCCGGTCCGCTGGACGAGCGTCATCTCGCGGCGATCCGCGCTGCGCTGCGCGAGCGCGACCTGCGGGCCACGGCGATCGTGCTGACGCACGGGCACGTGGACCACTCCGAGAGTGCCCGCGCGCTGGGCTCCGAGCTGGGGGTGCCCGTCCGAGCGGTGGACCCCGGCCATCGCCTCGGTGACGAGGGACTGGCCGACGGAGCGGTGATCGCCATCGACGACCGCGAGGTGCGCGTCGTCGCCACGCCGGGCCACAGCTCGGACAGCGTGTGCCTCCTGGTCACGGACGACGGCAGCGTCCTGACGGGGGACACCGTCCTCGGCCGGGGGACGACCGTGGTCGCGTGGCCCGACGGCGACCTCGGCTCCTACCTGGACAGCCTCGCCCGGCTGGCCGACGCGGCCGCGGCCGCCGGTGCGTCCGTGCTGCTTCCGGGGCACGGCCCGGCCCTGGCCGACCCCGTCGCCGTGGTCGCCGGCTACGTCGCGCACCGCCGGAACCGCCTGGCCGAGGTGGCGGCCGTGGTCGCGGACGGCGTCACGGAGCCGCGAGCGATCGTCGAGATCGTGTACGCGTCGGTCCCCACCGAGGTCTGGCCCGCGGCCGAGCTCACCGTGCGGGCGCAGCTGGACTATCTCGCCAGGCGGTGAGGACGTCGGCGCCGTGGTCGGTGATGGCGATCGTGTGCTCGCTGTGCGCGGTGCGGCACCCGGTCGCACTGCGGAGCGTCCAGCCGTCCGGGTCGGTCACGAGCGTCGCGGTGTCGGCCATGACCCACGGCTCCAGCGCCAGCAGCAGGCCCGGCCGCAGGCGGAAGCCCCGCCCGGGTCGGCCGGTGTTGGGCACGTGCGGGTCCTGGTGCATCGAGGAGCCCAGCCCGTGTCCGCCGAACTCCGTGCTCACCGGGTACCCGGCGCCGTGGAGCACGGAGCCGATCGCGAAGGCGATGTCGCCGATGCGGGCGCCCGGCCCGGCCGCGGCGATGCCCGCGGAGAGGGCGCGTTCGGTCGCCTCGATCAGGGCGACGCTCTCGGCGGGTCTGGCACTGCCGACCAGGAAGCTGATCGCCGAGTCGGCGACGACGCCGTCGAGCGAGACCGCCAGGTCGAGCGACAGCAGGTCCCCGTCTGCGAGCGCGTAGTCGACGGGAAGCCCGTGCAGCACGGCGTCGTTCACGGACGTGCACACATAGCGACCGAACGGTCCGCGGCCGAACGGCGGGGCGTAGTCCACGTAGCACGACTGGGCGCCGGCCGCGGCGATGAGGTCCTGTGCCCACCGGTCGATGTCCAGCAGATTCGTCCCGACCGTGGTCCGTTCGCGCAGCGTGCGCAGGATCGACGCCACGAGGGCGCCGCTGGCCCGGGCCCGGACGAGGCCGCTCGCGCTCAGGATCTCGATCACCGGCAGCCTCCCGTCCCAATAACTATCCCGGTCATACTATCCCGGTCTTAGAATCCCGCCATGGTCCGAACGCCGCTCACGCCCGCCGACATCGACCGGGGCCGTCGGCTCGGAGCCGCGCTCCGGCAGGCACGGGGGGACCGCACGATCCTCGATGTCGCCCTGGTCGCCGGGGTGTCGCCGGAGACCCTCCGCAAGATCGAGTCCGGCCGGGTCGCCACGCCGGCCTTCACCACCGTCGCCGCGGTCGCGGAGGTCCTGGGGCTCTCCCTCGACGCCCTGTGGTCGCTGGTGAGTCCGGCGACCCGCCGGCTCGCGTCGTAGCCCGCCGAGGTTCAGGACCGGGTGGGAACCGCGGCGACGATGACGTCGAGGGTCTCCGGGTTCGCCAAGGCGTCGATCCCCGCGACCGGGCGGCCGTTGACCGCATCGCGGACAGCCACCTCGGAGAGCTTGCCGGTCCGGGTGCGCGGGAGGTCCGGCACGGCGACGATCGCGGCGGGAACGTGCCGCGGGGAGCACGCCGTCCGGATCGCGGAGCGGATCGAGGCCTGGGCCGCGTCGTCGAGCTCGACGTCCGTCGACGGGACGACGAGCAGGACGATCCGCGTGTCCGTGTCCCAGTCCTGGCTGAACGCCAGCGCCTCGGCCACGGCCGGGTGCCGTGCGATCGCGGCATAGATCTCCGCCGTGCCGATCCGGACCCCGCCGACGTTCAACGTCGCGTCCGACCGGCCGAGGATCGCGAAGCCGCCGTCCGCGCTGCGCACCGCCCGGTCGCCCTGCACCCAGATCCCGGGCCAGCGGTCGAAGTAGGCCGCGCGGAGTCGTTCCCCGGACTCGTCGCCCCAGATCGCGACCGGCACGGAGGGGAACGGCTGGGTGCAGACCAGCTCGCCGGGCTCGCCGTCGGCCGCCGGGACGCCCGCGTCGGTCCAGACGTCGACCGCCATCCCGAGGGCGGGTCCGGTCATCTCACCCGCGCGGAACGGCCGGGTCGGGTCCCCTCCGACGAGGCAGCCGATGAGATCGGTGCCTCCGGAGATCGGGTTGATCATGACGCCGGGACCCAGCTGCTCGGCGGCCCAGCGTGCGGTCTCCTCCGAGAGCGGCGACCCGGTCGCGAGCAGGACGCGCAACGGGCTTTCGACGCCGTCGGCGGCCAGATCCACCCCGTCCTGCCGCGCGAGGTCGAGCAGGCGGGCGCCGACCCCCAGATGGGTGGCGCCGACCCGGCGCGCCGCGTCGAACAGGGCTCCGGAGTGCGGGTACGTCGGCGACCCGTCGCAGACCACCAAGGTCGCCCCGAGCGCCAGGCACGACAGCTCCCAGTTCCACATCATCCAGCTGGTCGTCGTGTAGTAGAGGAGTCGGTCGCCGGGTCCGACGTCGGCGTGCAGGCCGACGTCGACGATGTGCTTGAGCAGGACGCCGCCGCTTCGATGGACCAGGCACTTGGGGCGGCCGGTCGTCCCGGAGGAGAACAGCACGTAGGCCGGGTGGTCGAACGGCAGCCGGGTGAACGTGGGCTCGGTGCCGTCCGTCAGCGTCTCCTCGAAGGCGACGACGACGCGCTCGCCGCCCGCGGCGTCGCGCAGCCGGGCGGACGCGTGTCCGGGGTCGTCGGCGACGAGCACCGCGGTCAGCGACGGGAGCCCGGCCACGACGTCGACCAGTGCGTCGGTCCGGTCGATCTGGCGCCCGGCCCAGCGGTAGGAGGGCGTGACCACGAGGACCCGCGGCTCGAGCTGTCCGAACCGGTCCAGCACGAGAGGCGCGCCGAGCTCGGGCGAGGCGCTGCTCACGACGGCGCCGACGGCGAGGGCGCCGAGCGTCGCGACCGCCGCATCGAGGGAGACCGGCAGCACGAGCCCGACCCGGTCGCCCGGCTGCACCCCGTGCGAGCGCAGCCATTGCGCGAACGACCCGACGCGACGGCGCAGCTCCCGGCCGGTGAGGGTCGCGCCGACAGCCGGCCCGTCGGCCGTCTCGAGGAGCGACACGATGGCCGCCGCGTCGCTGTCGGTCCAGCGGGCCAGGAGGTTCTCGGCGAGGTTGAGCCGGCCCTGGGGGAAGAACCGTGCCTCGGGCATCGTGCTGGGCGCAGCGGCGACGTCCCCGGACTCGCCGATCACGTCGAAGCGGTCCCACACCAGACGCCAGAAGGCGTCCGGCTCCGTGAGCGACCAGGCATGCAGGTCGGGGGTGCCGGACATCGGGTGGCCGGTGCGTTCGCGTGCCGCAGCCACGAGTCGGGCCATCGCGGTGCCCGACGCATGCTCGGGGACCGGGACCCAGGTGGGGCTCGGCGCTGGCGTCACGTTCCCCTCCTGGATCTATTGGGTTACAAGTGCGTAACGCGTGCGCTCAACGCTAGCGAGGGCGTTGACAGAGCGCCACGGAGGCGTCAGGCTCGGCCTTGCTTTCGCAATGCGATTCACCGGTTCACGATATGAGATAGCGGGAGGTGTGGAAAATGGTCGAGGAAACCGGGGCAGTGCGCCTGGGTCGACGTGCCCGCCTCGTGACTTCGACGCACGCCGCCCCGCTTAGGCTCCCGCGTACCACGGCACGTCAGACCACCACGTTCGGCACTGTGCGCTAGCGCAGGCGACGACGAACATCCCGACAGGAGAAGGAATGAAGCGCAGTTACACCCTCGCCGCCACCGCGGCGCTCGTGGCACCCGTGCTACTGCTGACGGCCTGCGGCAAGTCGAGCAGCTCCGAGGAGACCAGCTCGGCCGCCGCGACGAGTGCGGCAGCCTCCGCCACCGCAGCCGCCACCGCATCGGCCGCTGCGTCGGCAGCCTCCGGCCAGCCGGACGTCAACGGCGACGGCAGCGTGACCATCGGGATCATGAGCCCCGGTGACACGAAGGACAAGGGCTACTACGAGAGCTTCGTCGACAAGGCGAACGCCTTCGCGGACCAGCAGGGCTGGAAGGTCGTCACGGTCGACAAGATCAACCCGTCGGACGCGGTCAACCAGGCGCTCAACCTGTGCAAGCAGAACGTCGACATGGTCGCCGTCGCTGCCAGCGAGCTGAAGGACGCCCTCCAGGCGACCACCGACCCGGCGTGCGCGGGCGTGCAGTGGTACGTCAACGGTGGCGGCGGCGTCGAGCAGACCCCGTACTTCACGCAGTCCACGGACGAGGTCAACCCGACCCTCTTCGCGACCGGCTACGCGGCCGGCCTGGCGATGAAGGACAAGGGCGTCACGAAGGCCGGCTTCATCACCGGCCCGGAGCTCGACTTCTCCAAGCAGGCTGCCGCGGCCTTCACCGCCGGCATCCAGAACGTCATCCCCGACGCCACCGTCGCCGTCACCTACACCGGTGACTTCAACGACTCGGCGAAGGCCAAGGAGGCCGCGCAGGCCCAGATCGACCAGGGCGTCGGGCTCATCTACCCGTACCTGGGCGGCGCGACCGACGCGGTCGCCCAGCTCGCGAACGAGACCGGCGTCCTCACCGTGACCCCGGGCACCGATCGCTGCGAGGACACGACGACGCCGTTCAGCATCTCGTCGATCTTCGACCCGGGCGTGTACTTCGCCGCGGCGCTGGAGGACTTCGCCAAGGGCAACCTGCCGATGGGCCAGGCGCGCGTCTGGAAGCTCGGCGTGGACCCGGTCCCGACCGTCAAGATGTGCGGTGACCTCAGCTCGTTCCAGGGCGAGCTCGACACCGAGATCAAGAGCATCGGCGACGGCACCGTCGACGTCGACGCCCTCGTCGCCGGTGGCGCCAGCGCCAGCCCGGCTGCCAGCTGACGATCGACGGACGGATTCCGCTGCACATGTCGACCCAACCGACCGGGGCTCCAGCGCACAGCGCTGGGGCCCCGGCCTCCGTCGAGCTCCGAGGGATCACCAAGCGCTACGGCTCCATCGTCGCCTGCGACGACGTGAGCCTGAGCGTCTCCCGCGGAGAGATCCACGGACTCCTCGGACAGAACGGTGCTGGCAAGAGCACCTTGGTGAAGATCCTGATCGGGCTGGCGCAACGCGACGCCGGCGAGATCCTGCTCGACGGACGGTCGGTGGAGATCCCCGATCCACTGGCCGCCTCGACACTGGGCATCGCCATGGTCCACCAGCACTTCAGCCTCGTGAACGAGCTGAGCGTCTGGGAGAACGTCACCCTCGGCGAGGTCGGCCGGCCCGACGCGCAGCGGACGCGCGAGCTCGTCCGCAGCATCGGGGCCCGCTACGGCCTCGATGTCGACCCCGACGCCCGCGTCGAGGACCTCTCGACCGGCGAGCGCCAGCGGGTCGAGATCATCAAGTGCCTTCGCCGCGACCCGAGTCTGCTGATCCTCGACGAGCCGACTTCCGTGCTCACCCTGGCCGAGTCGCGTGAGCTGTTCACCGTCCTGCGCCGGGTCGCGCAGGACGAGGGCAAGACGGTCATCCTCATCAGCCACAAGCTCGACGAGATCCTGACGGCCACCGACCACGTCACGATCATGCGGTCCGGCCGCGTCGTCGCGCAGCGCGTGACCGCGGAGACCGACGAGCGCGAGCTCGCCCGCGAGATGGTCGGCCGCGAGCTGTCGAAGTGGGTCGCCGCGTCCGCGCTGGGCGACCTCGACGCCCTCGTCGATCCGTCGCTGTCCAGCGACCCCGCGATGCTGGCTCCCGTGGAGCCGATCCACGAGGACGAGTTCCCCTTCCGGCTGCGCATCACCGACGCGTACGCCAGCCGCGACGGCCGTCCGCTCCTGCAGGGCCTCTCGCTCGACCTGCGTGCCGGGGAGATCCTCGGCCTGGCCGGCGTCGAGGGCAACGGCCAGCAGGCGCTGGGCGACCTGCTCTCCAGCCTCATCGAGCTCGACTCGGGCACGGTGGAGATGGACGACGTCGTCCTGCCGACCGGCAAGCCGGGCGCGATGCACCGTGCGGGCATCGGCGTGATCCCCGAGGACCGTCATCAGTCCGGTTGCGTGCTCGACATGTCGGTCGCGGAGAACCTCGTCATGTCGACCGTCGGTTCCGTCGCACGGCGCGGATTCGTCAGCCGCAAGGCCATCCGGGCGAACGCGGAGCGCCTCATCGAGCAGTTCGAGATCTCGACCCCGTCCCCGGACACCCCGATGCGCCAGCTGTCCGGCGGCAACCAGCAGAAGGTCGTCCTCGCTCGCGAGCTGTCGTTGAACCCGAAGGTCCTGGTCGCGGCCTACCCGACCCGCGGGCTCGACGTCGGCGCGATCGAGTACATGACCGAGCGGCTGCACGACGCCGCGAACAGCGGGATCGCGGTCCTGCTGATCTCCACCGAGCTCGAGGAGATCCTCACGTTGTCCCACCACATCGCCGTGATCCACCGCGGCGCCATCGTCGGCCAGATGCGACGGGTCGACGTCGACGCCGAACGGCTCGGTCTCATGATGGGAGGGCAGGAGGCATGACGATCACGTCGACGCCGCCGACGCCGGCGAACACGCGTGCGGTCGCGCAGACATCGCGCTGGTCCCAGGTGCTGACCACGCTGCTGCTGTACGTCGTCTCCATCTCGGTCGCCCTCCTCATCGCCGGACTGCTCGTGTCCCTCACCGGAGCGTCCCCGTGGGAAGCGGTCCAGGCGATCTTCCAGGGCAGCCTGAGCGACGCCGCGGCCCTGGGCCTGTCGCTGGACAAGGCCGCGCCGCTGCTGATCGTCGCCGTGGGCACGTGCATCGCCACGAGCGCCGGCCTGTTCAGCATCGGCCAGGAGGGACAGGTCGTCATCGGGGCGACGGT
>OFJB01001069.1_pt1 | contig 11426 bp, 10 predicted proteins | sample 1775081 | NCBI WGS metagenome assembly OFJB01 (sample SAMN08195771, study PRJEB24354) | sludge metagenome | isolation source: initial sludge from phenol fed wastewater aerobic bioreactor | place: India: Nagpur | collected 2016-06-05 | reverse complement strand
CAACCGGAAGGCTGGGGTACGTACAGATGGCGATTACCCTTGAACTGATCATGCAGGAAGAACAGGTGACAAGCACAACACGAGTGCTCTACCCGAAAGTCGCGGAGCGCTGCAACACCAAGCCCGCGCGTATCGAGCGGAACGTCCGCGAAGAGATCAAAGCCATCTGGAACTATGGCAATCAGAAGCGGCTGGATCAGCTCTTCATCAACCGCGGTAAATACCCGCCGGGGAATAAGGAGTTCCTCTACACGGTTGCGCGTTATCTGCAACAGAGCAGCTGACAAAAGAAAGCAGCCGATGGTTGGCACACGATAAAACGGAGCACAATGTCGTGCTCCGTTTGTGTGTTTTGGTGCGAAGTTAAAAATCGCGAACGGGGGAAATTGTCTCCGAACGCGGATAGACGTATTCCATCTTCGGCGGCATGGAGTTGTAGACGCGTTCAATCTCCAGCACGCCGCTGTTGTAGAGCCCTTTGACGAGTACGCTCTCCATCTTGAGGTTGAGGCAGAGAATGGAAACCTTCGCGCCGCTGGGGATTTGCTTGAGCTTACGTCCAAATGGTACCCCGACGAGCGCAATGCGATCCGACCCCGCGCTGGTCGCCTGCACGACGGGCAGCAGCACCGCCTCGCCGGACGCGTCGTAATAACAGAGAAACTTCAGCGAATCCAGCTGGGAAAAGAGCGACTGCCCAACGAACGGCAGCGCACCCTTCTCGCTCTTTTTGACGAACAGCGCTTTTACGCGGGAAAGAATTGCGCCGAGGATAATCGCGCCCATCGGGAGCGGCTTTAAGGCGCTGATTCGCTCCAGATTGAGATAAAAGATGCGATAGAACCCCATATAGGAGTTGTAGCGAAAGAGCGGCTTGTTGTTGTAGAGGTCAAATTCCTTGCCGGTATTCGCAGAGTGCGTATACGTTGCGTTCCCGCTGAGGTATCGCTTGTCCGCGCTGAGCACAAGAAAACCGACGCGCGGATGATCCAGAATCAGGCTTTTACTCAACCCCGCGGAGAACTGACCGAAGGTAAGCGCCTGCTCGTTGAGCGCCTGAATGGAAGAGATGAACGACAGATGCGGATATCCGCGCTCGTCCTCGGTGGCGAGTACGCCAACCTTGCTGTCGCAGTCCATCATTTTGATCGACGCTGGGTCGATGGTCGAAAAGTAGGAAGGCTTCATGTTACACTAATCCTCCTGTCGTAGCGCGCCCGTCGCGCGGATGTCCTCGCTGGCGCGGGTACTCCGCGCAACCGCGAGCAATTGCTCCATGTGCTGCTTGGATACGAGTGGCGTATTCTGAAACGCCCAGTCGATGTCCAGACGCTTGTACTTATCGATGCAGAGGTTGTTAAACGCACAGAGCTCCCAGCGCTCCGCTCCACCGATGGCCGCGATTCGCTCGCCGATGGCGCGGATGTTTTCCTCGGAGTCCGTTGCGCCGGGAATGATTGGCGTTCGAATCCAGAGCCTGCCGTTTCCCTTTGCCCAGCGCGCCGCCGTACCGAGATTTCGAAGGATCAGCGCGTTGGAACGCCCCGTCCAACGCTGGTGCTCCGCGTCGTTCATCAGCTTGAGGTCGTAGAGCAGAATGTCCGTATAAGGCAGTGCCGCTTCCAGCTGCTCGGCAAAGACCATTCCGCTGGTGTCGACTGCGGTTTGAATGCCTTCTGCCTTGAGCAGGCGAAGGAGCTCAATTGCGCCCTCCTGCAGCAGTGCTTCTCCGCCGGAGAGGGTTACGCCGCCGTCGCGCCCGAAATAGGCCTTATCCTTGACGAGCTCGTGACAGAGTGCTTCCGCCTCCGCGTCGATTCCTTTGCATTCCAGCGCGAGCGCGGGGCAGGCGGAAACGCAAGTGCAGCAGCCCGCGCAGAGCCTTCGGTCAATGTGTACGCCTTCCTCGTCGCGGCTAAGCGCGCCGTTTGGACAAACGTTGTCGCAGCTACCGCAGCCGATGCAGCGGGCGGAGAGCCAGTGTACCTGAAACTTCTTGGCAATGCTCTCCGGGTTATGGCACCAGGCGCAGGCGAGCGAGCAGCCCTTGAAAAAGATGGTTGTGCGTAGTCCCGGGCCGTCCTCGCTGGACATGCGCTGAATATCGAGGTAACGAATCAATGTCATATCAATACCGGTTGTGACTTTCCCTTGCAATTATTTCGTTTTGCAGTTCGCGGCCAATGCTCGTGAAATAGGCATTGTAGCCCGTAATGCGAACCAGCAGGTTGCGGTAGTTCTCCGGGTGCAACTGCGCGTCCTTGAGCGTTTCCGCGTCGAGAATGTTGATCTGAAGCGCGGTGCCGCCATTTTGAATATAGCCGCGTAAGAAAGCCTTGAGCTTCTCGCGCCGTTCCGCGTCCCGCATCAGAGAGGGCGAGAGCGTAATGGTATGGCTCGCGCCGTTGGGCAGCAGGTTTTTTACTTCGCCGAACTCGCTGCGCCCGCCGAGCGCCTTGCCGACGGAGTTTGCGTTTCCAGTCGGCCCGTTTGTGTCCGCGCCGTTGACCGGGCAGATGGCGTTGCTCAAAAACTGTCCGCGCGCGCGCCCGTCCGGCGTGGCGGGGAGGATAAAGCCGGAGCCGATCCAATAGTTCCAGCTCAGCATGCCGGGGCGGAATTGTGCATTGGTCGATTTTGTCTTGTAGCGCCAGACGATGTCCGACCAGTCCGTCATGAGTCGAAGCGCGAGCGCGTCCGCCGCGTCGTCGTCCCGCCCGTATTTCGGCGCGCGGTTCTTCGCCTGCGCCTGCAGAATTTCGTAACCCTTCCAGTTCGCCTGGAGCGCCTTGATCAGTGTTTCCACGGTGCAGAGCTTTTGGTCATATACAAGATACCGAATCGCGAGCAGCGAGTCAACCGTCGTCGCGAAGGTAACGCCCTCGACGGTAACAAACGAGAGCTCCGCGCCGCCCTGCGTGCAGTCCTTCGCCTGCTCGGCGCAGCCGCGCACGAGACAGCTCAGGTATGGCGTTGGCGCAAACTCCGCGCGTAGCGCGGTCGAGCGCTCGTAGAGCGCCGCCATCCGGTCGATCACATAGTTGAGTTGGGTTAAGAACGCCTGATAAAACGCCTCAAAGTCCGCAAACGCGCGCGGATCGCCGGTCTTTGGCGCGCCGGTCTCGAATGGATACGCCTTGCCCCAGAGCGCGTCCGTATACGTCACCAGATCCTGCCCGTTGCCAAGCGCTAGCTCAACGGCCTTCACGAGGTTCGGGTTGCAGTCCACGGTGGCCGAGCGGTCGTTGCCGCACATCGTGTTTTCCAGGCATCCGACGGACGCGTATTCAAACACGTTGTCCTCGTTGATCAGGTGTTCCACGTGCGCGCGCTTCGCCTCTTCGAGCATGCCCGCCATGGAGCGCTCGTCAAAGTTGAGCAGAAACGGCGCGCCCTGACTGGTGGAAATCATGTCGACCACCTTGTCGAGCAGCTCGTTTGGCGAGTGCTCGTGCAGGCGGACGTTCGGCTTCGGCTCCAATATCGGGCTCATTTCGTCGATGACCTCTAAAAATACCCAGGTGAGCTCGTTGGTCATGTCCGCGCCGTCCTTGCCGAGGCCGGAGAGGTTAAAAAGTTGGCCGTAGCCCGCGGTGATGCCCTGATTGCCGGTTTGAATCATGGCGTCGTAGGCAAAGTTGCAGTGCATCCAGAAGCACTTGAGAATCTCCTTGCCGAATTCGCGGCTCATGTCGTTTTTCATCGACTCCTGCCAATACGGCAGCAGGTATTGATCGATTCGTCCAAAGGAAACGCCCGCGCCGGGGTAGTTTTCATCCGTGAGCACGAGCATATGTGTCAGCCAGAGCGACTGCAACGCCTCGTAGAAGTCGCGCGCGGGCAGGTTGGGCACGCGGAGCAGGTTTTCGCGCATGTCCAGCAATTCCTGCCGGCGAACGACGTCGCTCTCCTCGTCCGCAAGCGTCTGGCAGAGTTCCGCGTATTTTGCGGCGAGCTCAACGGGCATGTCGCAGCTTGCGATCATCGCGCGGAGTTGCCCGCCTTTTTCGCTTTTCTGCTCGGCGGGGGTCAGCGCGTTCAGCTTTGCCTCCAGATCCGCCTTGACGCCGGAGAACCCGATTTTCAGGATGCGAGCATAGTCGGGAATCAGGTGCCCGCTTGTCGCGCCGCAGTTGCCGTAGCCGCGATCCTGAAACTCGAATGTCGCCTTGCGAATGCCTTCCTTCGAGAGCAGCAGGTCGTTGCGCCGCTTCGCTTCCTGCTTGGACCAGCAGCGCGAAGCCATCACGTTGAACCGCCCGCCCGCAATCAGGTCGCCGGGCAATATCTCCTGCGGAACGCGGTTGACGATGGCTTCCTTCATCAGCCAGGCGCGCCGCTCGGCAATGCTGAGCGAATAGAAGCCCTTTGGCGGCTCAATCGTTCGCGCGGCCATTTGAAACGACCTGCGGAACGTAGGAAAGAACGAATAAACCTCCGGAACGATCAGAAAACTCGTCTCGTCGAACACCTCGTCCCAGGGCTCGCCCGTGGTAAACGCGGAAAATTCGTTGTTCCAGTTGCGCTGATCGCCTTTGAAGTAGTAATTCCGGAGCCATTCGATGCGTTTTGAGAGATTAAACGGTTGTTTTACGCCTGGTTTTTTGACGGCTTCCATTGCGATATGCTCCTTTCAGATCGGAACGATAAAAAAGCAAGAACAGGTGACTGGTTGATATGTATCGCACTTATTATACACCATTGCTTTTTCCCCGGCAATTGCCTTTCGGCCCGCCGTATGCTAAAATAACGACCATGAGGATTCTACAGATCAATTCCGTCTGCACTGGAAGCACGGGGCGCATTGCCGCGGGCGTTTCGCGCGTGCTCCAAGAGTCCGGGCACGAGAGCCAGTTGCTGTTTGGCCGCGGGGAACCGGCCGCTGGAATTGCCTGCGAGCGAATCGAAGGCCCGGCGGCGTTCTACGCGCATACGCTCTTTGCTCGCCTGACCGACCGGCAGGGGTTTGCTTCCACGCTGGCGACGCGGCGAATGATTCGCCGAATCGAAGCGTTTGCGCCAGACGTGATCCAACTGCACAATCTGCATGGCTATTATCTGGACTGGCGTGTCCTCTTTGGTTATCTCAAAAAAGCGGGTATCCCCGTCGTTTGGACGCTGCACGACTGTAACGCGTTTACCGGGCACTGCGCGTTTTTCGACGCGGTCAACTGCGAGCGCTGGCGAACCGGTTGCGGCAATTGCCCACAGTTGAGCGCCTATCCAAAGAGCTGGTTTGCGGATCAGTCCGCGCGAAACCTGCTGGAGAAGCGTGCACTCACGACGGGGCTGAACAACCTCACGATCATTACCCCGTCCAAATGGCTCAAAAACCTCGTAGAACAGACGTTCCTGAGTGAATATCCCGTTCGTGTGCTCTACAACGGCATCGACCGGCAGACGTTTCAGCCAAACCAGAGCGACCTGCGCGAACGCTACCAAATTGGCAACAAGCGGCTGGTACTCGGCGTGGCAAACGTCTGGGAGCCGCGAAAGGGTCTGCATACGTTTGCCGATTTGTTTGAACGGCTGGGGGACGACGTGGTCGTCGCGCTGATCGGCCTTTCCAGCGTGCAGCAGCAGACGCTGCCAAAGGGAATGATTGGGCTTGGCCGAACGGCAAACGCGAGCGAACTTGCGGCGTGGTATACCGCGGCGAATGTTTTCGTCAACCCGACGCTGGAGGATAATTTTCCAACCACGCAGATTGAAGCGCTCGCCTGCGGCACGCCGGTGGTTTGCTACGACACGGGCGGTTGCGCGGAAGCGCTGGACGACAGCTGCGGCGTCGCCGTACCAAAGGGGGACGCGCCCGCGTTGGTGGACGCGATTCTCCACGTTGGCTCGCTCAAGCAGGAGCATTGCCTGCGCCGCGCGGCACTGTTTGACCAGCAGGAACGCTACCGCGACTATGTTTCGCTCTACACAGAGCTCTGCGGGGAGGCGAAAGCATGAACCCTCTTCGAGTGCTCTATGTCAGCGGCGGGTCGCTGGATCGCGGCGGTATCGCGAGCTGGATGCTCAACTACGCCGCGCGGTTCAATCGCGAGCGCGTCGCGGTGGACTTCCTCGTGCACGGGCTGGAACCCGGCGCGCGCGAGGCGGAAGCGCTTTCGCTTGGCGCGAAGGTGGTTCACGTTCCGTTTCGTCGGAACGATCCGGCCGGAAACGAGACGAGTATTCGCGCGTGCATCGAAAAAGGGTATGACGTAGTGCATGCGCATATGGACGGCATGAACGCCTACCCGCTGGGCATTGCCAAACAGTTGGGCGTTCCCGTTCGCATTTCGCACTGCCACAACACGGACTTTCTAACGACGAACCCGATCCGGCGCGCAGCGCACGAGCTGGCGCGGACGCGGATTCCCGCCGTAGCCACGCACCTTTTGGCCTGCTCGGCGGACGCGGGACGGTTCCTCTACGGCAGCAAGCGGGTGCAGTCCGGCGAGGTGACGATTGTTCGAAACGCGATTGATGGCGCGCGGTATCGCTCTGACGAAGCGGCACGGAACCGCGTGCGGACTGAGCTAGGCTTGCAGGGGCGCGTTGTGATTGGCCACATCGGTCGGTTTGATCTGCACCAGAAGAATCAGCTATTTTTGCTCGAAGCGTTTGCAAAGGCAAAGAGAGAGCGAAGTGAACTGGCGCTCGTGTTGGTTGGCGACGGGCAAGATCGCTTGAAAATCGAAGAACAAATTGCGCGGTTGGGGCTAACAGAAAATGTTATTCTGACCGGCTTTCGCGAGGATGTTCCCGCGCTGCTCTCCGCGTTTGATCGGTTTGCGTTGCCCTCTGTGTTCGAAGGGCTTGGCATTGTTCTAATCGAAGCGCAGGCAAGCGGACTAGGCTGCCTGGCTTCCTGCGCGGTTCCAAAGGATACAAACATTTCAGACTGCGTCTATCTTCCGCTGAACGATTCCGCTATTTGGGCGGAGGCCTTCGTTCGTGCTTCCGTAAGCGCGAACCGCGAGTTGCCGGAACGGGCGCTGGCGGAGCGCGGCTACGAAATCGCTTCGGCGTCGGTTCAACTACAGGAGTTCTACGAAAGGGTGGCGGGGCGGATATGACGAAAAAAGTACTGTTTCTTTCCAACGTGCCCGCGCCGTATCGGATCAACTTTTTCAACGAGCTTGGCAAGCTGGTCGATCTGACCGTGATTTTTGAGGCGAAGACCACGCCGTTCTCCGCGTTTAACTACAATCTAGATCAGAAGTTGAACTTTACCGCAATCTTTCTTTCCGATGGGGACATTCGCGAGCGCTGCGTGGACTGGAAAATACTGCCGTTTCTCAAGCGCGGCGTATACGATCACGTCGTTGTCACGAACTATGGCTACGCAACCGAGGCGGCCGCCATTCTCGCGCTCAAGGTGAGGGGGATTCCCTACGAAATGGAACTGGACGGCGGAGTGCTACGAAACGAAAACTTCCTGGCGCGCGCCATCAAGCGCCTGCTGGTTTGCGGCGCGGAGCGCTACTGGAGCACGGGCGAACAGACCGACCAGTTTTTCAATACGCTCGGCGTGCCGCTGGAAAAGATCGTTCGCTATCCGTTTTCGTCGATCTATGAACGCGAGATCGTCCCGCGCCCGTACAGCGAAAATGAGAAGCAGACCGTGAAACGGGAGCTCGGTATTCCATATCGCAGGATGGTGCTCAGCGTTGGGCGTGCGTTGCACCTCAAGGGGTTTGACCTCTTGATTCGCGCGGCGGCGCGCCTGCCGCAGGACACGGGGGTCTACATCGTCGGTGGAGCGCCGTTGCCGGAGTGGCTCGCGCTTGCAAAAGAGGTCGGCTTTGACCGGCTGCATTTCGTTGAGTACGCGCCAAAGGAGACGGTGCAGGCGTATTACCGCGCGGCGGACGCGTTTGTGCTCGCCACACGCGGGGACGTTTGGGGCCTCGTGGTCAACGAGGCGATGGCAAACGCCCTGCCGGTCATTACGACGGAGGGCTGCGTCGCCGGGTGCGAGATGATAAAAGACGGCGAGAACGGATATCGCATTCCCTGTGACGCTTGGGAGCCGATTGCGGAGCTTCTCAACGCGCTGCTCGGCAGCGATGAGCTCCGCGAAAACATGGCAAACGCCGCGCTCGCAACCGTGCGCAACTATACGCTGGAAGCGATGGCGCGCGTACATGCCGAGTTCTTTTTACAGGGATAATCGGAGAACAAGCAAAGCATAACCCCGCGTGAGCGGGGCTTATTTTATCGCAATAGTTTGATTTCCTCGCCGTGCTCCGGAGGCTCGTTTGGCGTTTCAAGGATCATTGGCAAGCCGGAGAACGCCTCATGATGTGCAATTTTACGCAAAGCATCCAGCCCGATAAACCCCTCGCCGACGCGCGCGTGGCGATCCTTGTGGCTGCCGAGGTCAAACAGGCTGTCGTTGATGTGCAACGCGCGTAAAAACCGCAAACCGAGGATCCGGTCAAATGCCTCGAGTACGCCGTCCAGATCGTGCTTTACGTCGTAGCCCGTCGCGAACACATGGCAGGTATCGAGGCAAACGCCAATCTTACTCTGCTCGCGAATGCGGGAGAGCAGGTCGGCAATCTGCTCAAACGTGCCGCCAATCTCCGACCCGCCGCCGGACATGGTTTCGATTAAAACCGTAGTGGACTGCGAACCGGTCATCACGTCGTTGAGCAGCGTTGCGGTCTGCGTTATGCCCACCGGAATACTCGATCCAACGTGGCTGCCGGGGTGAAGATTGTACACCTGATTGGGAAAGTACTCCATCCGCGCAATGTCCTCGCCCAGGCAGCGATAGGCAAAGTCGCGCACCTTCGCGTCGGAAGAAGCGGGGTTGAGCGTATACGGCGCGTGGGCAACCAGCGTGCCAAAAGCGTTCTCGTGGCAGAGCCCGAGCAGCGCTTGAGCATCCGCCGGGTCAATCTCCTTTGCGCTGCCGCCGCGGGGATTGCGCGTGAAAAACTGGAACGTGTTCGCGCCGATGGACAGCGCGACGCGACCCGCCGCCGCGTAGCCTTTCGAGTTGGATAAGTGACAGCCGAGATACAGGGGGTGCTGCTCCATGGAGCCTCTTTCCGCCGGTTCGCATTGCGCAAACGGCTCGTGTTTGCTATGATGATGCGTATGAAGAGTACGGTATTGGTAACGGGTTCCTCGCGCGGCATTGGCGCGGGCATTGCGCGCAGGTTCGCGCGGGAAGGGCATCGTGTCGCGATTCACTATCGCGAGCGGGAGGACCTTGCGCGCGCCATTTTGGACGAACTCAAAGGCGAGGGCAGCTCGGTCATGCTCGTTTCCGGCGATCTGACCGTTCCGGCGGACGCCGCGAACATAGTGAAATCCGTTCGGGAGTCGTTTGGCTTTATCGACGTGCTGATCAACAACGCGGGCGTCGCCTTGCCGGTGCAGCTCGTTACGGATACCTCGCTTGCGGACTGGAACCGCGTGCAGGAAACGAACGTAACAAGCATGTTTCTAATGACGAATGCCGTGCTGCCGGAGATGATCTCCGAACAACGCGGGGCAATCGTGAACATTTCCTCCATGTGGGGCGTGACCGGCGGCTCCTGCGAGGTGGCGTATTCCGCTTCCAAGGCGGCGGTGATCGGGTACACGAAGGCGCTCGCCAAAGAGGTTGCGCCAAGCGGCATTCGCGTCAACTGCATCGCGCCCGGCTTTGTGCTCACCGACATGACGCGGACGTTCCCGCAGGAGACCATTGACGCCATCTGCGAGGAAACGCCGCTGTTGCGGGCGGGCACACCGGCGGATATCGCCGGGGCTGCGCTGTTTCTTGCTTCGGAGGACGCCGCGTTCATCACGGGGCAGGTGCTCTCGGTCGACGGCGGGCGCTGCATCTAGCGCGAGGATGCGGCGGTTGATTCCATTTTAACACAACCCGTTTCCGGGCGAGAATGCAAACTCGAAAAATAAACCGCGTCGAGTTCGCCGGAAAGGGTTGACAACTCATTGCCATCTGGCTAAAATGATAAAGCACGTGAGACGTGAATTGCGCTTGTAGCTCAGTGGATAGAGTGCCCGGCTACGAACCGGTAGGTCGAAGGTTCAAATCCTTCCAGGCGCGCCAAACAAGACATAGCTTTCCAATTCGGGAAGCTATGTTTTTTATTATCCCATCTTGTGCGTGATGAGTCACAACCTATTCTAAAATAACAGTTGAAATGATTGAATTCTATTCGGGATTTGTTATAATAGCAGTGCTGTTGAAGAACAGCAGCTTGCGGGAGTACCCGCAATGAATCGGAGTAATAGAAGAAAGGGGACTCGTTTTTTTGAAGAAATTGAAACACACGGTAATTGTTGCAAACCGGGAGGTTTGCGGCAATTAAATAGAACGCATTCCTCCCAAAAGGAACAATAATTACTTTTTGGAGGAAAGAAACCCATGAATCGCGAGAACAAGCGAAAACAATACGACAAAGGTTACTATAAAACACATGCCTGCAACGAACCATTTGTCTGCAAAGTCTGCGGAAGGCAAGTCGTTCCTACCGGTGCGGGCAGCGACCATCGCAACCACTGCCCAAACTGCCTATCCAGCCAGCATGTCGACGTTGAACCCGGTGATCGTGCGTCCGACTGCGGCAGCGTAATGGACCCCGTGGCGGTCTGGGTGCGCAAAGGCGGAGAATGGGCAATCATTCACCGCTGCCGCCGCTGCGGCGCGCTGTCTTCCAACCGCGTGGCGGCGGACGACAACCCGATGAAGCTCATGAGCATTGCGATGAAGCCGCTCTGCGATCCGCCGTTTCCGCTGGAGCACATTGAGGAAATGGTGTCGCTGATGGGCGGGGACGGCAGCCTGCGAAACTAAAACGTTAATAAAAGAGAGAGCCGATTACATTTGTAGTCGGCTTTTATACGTGAATGTGTTATGATGTACGATAAAAAAGATTCAGGAAGTATGTTTGATGGTTTATGGAAGTAGTTTTTCGAATGGCCGAGCCGAAGGACACCGCGCTGCTATTGACGTTTATCCGCGCGCTGGCGGAGTACGAGCAAATGCTCGATCTCGTGGTCGCGACGGAGGAATCCCTGCACGACTGGCTGTTTGTTAAACGGACGGCGGAGGCGTTCTTCGTTCTCGAAAACGAAAAGGAAGTCGGGTTTGCGCTTTACTTCCATAACTTTTCCACGTTTCTCGGCAAGGCGGGCATCTACCTCGAAGACCTGTTTGTGTTGCCGGAATACCGCGGGAAGGGGTACGGAAAAGCGATTCTCATCCGCCTGGCGCAGATCACCCGCGAGCGGGGCTGCGGTCGGCTGGAATGGGCCTGCCTCGACTGGAACCAACCGAGCATCGACTTTTACCGCTCGCTTGGCGCACAGCCGCTGGACGAGTGGACGGGCTATCGACTGACGGGCGACACGCTGGAGCGGCTGGCGAAAACGGTAGAAGCCGATTGAGTCTGGTGTTTACTACAAGAAAA